>JGI10211J34971_10001514_pt1 | contig 19133 bp, 17 predicted proteins | sample Etolagsediment_FD_34971 | JGI IMG/M metagenome (IMG submission 34971)
ATGTGCTCGAGCACGGCCTTGAGGGTCAGGAGCTTGGCGAGCATGCGATGTTCTGAATGTCCCTACTTAGAGGTCGTTGGGGGAGAGGGCGAGGAATTCTTTCCATGGGAGACCTTCGTTACCGATGAGGAGTGTTTTGTCTGGATGATACTGCTTATTGAAGGCTGCTTTGAGTAAATTAAAATCTTGTAGGGACATTCTTTAAACACGATGAGGTATACAATGGCCAACGTCCCTACTGAGGAGGTTGCGGAGGTGTTGGGGGCGTCTGTGGGGGCGGCGGGGGTGCGGATTGAGAGGATTGTGTCGCCGCTGGGGCATAGTTCACCCGATGAGGGGTGGTATGACCAGGATGAGGCTGAATGGGTGACGGTGCTGCAGGGGTCTGCGGGGCTGGTGTATGATGACGGGCGCGAGGTTGTGCTGAAGGAGGGTGAGTATGTGACGATCAGGCCGCATGAGCGGCACCGGGTGGCGTGGACTGATAAGGAGCGGGTGACGGTGTGGTTGGCGGTGTTCTGGAGGGAGGGGGTTACTGGATGCGGATGAGGTAGCGGCAGGCGTGGCGGTAGCCTTGGGTGTACATTTCGTGGTTTTTTGGGATGAGGATGGTTTCCTGAAGTGTGGCTCCGTTGTGTTCGGCGGTTTTTCGTGAGGCGAGGTTGTCGGGGCGGCAGCTGATCCAGAGCTCGGTGATGCCGAGCTTTTTTGCTTCGGGGAGGAGCTGTTGGAGGGCACGCGATGCGTAGCTATGGCCACGGTGGGGTTTGCGGATGCGGTAGCCGATGTGGCCGGGGTAGTAGAGGCTGGTTACGGGGTTGCCGAGGCGGAGGGTGATGACGCCGACGGGAAGGCGTGCTTGTGGGACTTCAATGAGCCAGGTGTGGCAGGGGACGTGCTTTTTTGCGGGGTTGGCGGGGAGAAAGCGGATGTGTCGGATGGTGGACATAGGGTGATGGAGGGTGGTTGTGCTCTTGTTCCGGATAGGCTAATATGCTACATTTTTCACTATGGATACAATACGTTTGCCCTTTGTGTGGCCTGGTTTGTCTGGCTCTGTATGCGATGAGCGTTTCCCGATACGATGGAGCATGGTGCTGGTTATGCTCTGTATGGTTCTTTTTTCGTTGGTGGTGCCCAGGATGATGGGTGCTGCTGAGCAGCCACGGTTTATGTATGGTATCGATGTGCTCGATGAGCTGCGCTGTTCGCCTTTGCAGCGTAAGCAGCGGGTTGGGCTGATTACGAACCGTGCAGCAGTGAGCCGTTCGGGGGAGGCTGATTATCGCGTGCTGTTGCGGCATGGTGTTGACCTGCGGTGGCTGATGGCGCCGGAGCATGGGTTCGAGATCGATGTTGCGGCTGGTGAGCTGGTTGGGGAGTCCCGGCTTGGGGAGTTGATGGTACATTCGCTCTATGGCGCGAGCAGGCGGCCGGATGTGGAGCTGTTGCGAGGGGTGGATGTGCTGCTGTTCGATTTGCAGGATATCGGGACGCGGGCGTATACCTATATTTCAACGCTCTACCTGGCAATGGATGCTGCCCGGGAGGCCGGGATACGGATTATGGTGCTTGACCGGCCGAACCCTGTGGCGCCGCTTGGACGGGGCGGGTTTGTGCTGGATCCTGCGGTGCGGTCGTTTGTGGGGCAGTTCGAGGTGCCGTTCCTGCACGGGATGACGGTGGGGCAGCTGGCGTTCTGGCTGCAGCGGGAGAAGTTTTCGGAGGTGCTCCTGGAGGTGGTGCCGATGGCGGGGTATAGTGCCGGGATGTTCGGTGATGAGATCGACGGGTTCCGTTTTGTGCCTCCTTCACCTAATATTCCTGATGTGCTGACCGCTGTGGCTTATCCTGCGACGGTGCTTTTTGAGGCGACGAATATCAGCGAGGGGCGGGGGACCGATGCTCCGTTTTTGCAGTTCGGGGCACCGTTTGTCGATCGTGATGATCTTGTCGCGGCCTTGGAGCGTTTCTCTCTGCCGGGGGTGGAGTTCCAGCCGGTGAAGTTCCGCCCGACCGCATCGAAGTACGAGGGCCGCACCTGTGAAGGGGCTCGCCTGCTTATTACCGACTGGAATTCGTTCAGGCCGTTCAGGACATCTGTTGCGCTGCTTATCGCCCTTCGCGATCTCTATCCGGATAAGCTTGATCTCGAGACGAACGGCTCTTTTTTTGACAAGCTTGCCGGGACTTCTCTCCTCCGCAAGATGCTGCTTGCCGGCACTTCTCTCGACGATATTCTCGCTGCTGCTGCCCGCTCCCGCTCTACCTTCGACCCTACCTCTCCCCTCGATCGCCTGTATCGCTAAAATATAGGGGACGTCCCCTCTTTTCGAGGAGGAGTTGCCAGACCTGGAGGTGGCGGGCGCGGAAGGCGCCGGCGCAGGTGAGGAGGTAGTAGCGCCACATGCGTTGGAAGCGTTGGGGGTACTTGTGTGGGGGGAGGGTGTGCCAGTGTTGTTCGATGTTGTTGTGCCAGGCGAGAAGGGTGCGGTCGTAGTCGCCTATGAGGATGTGCCAGTTGTTGAGGAGGAAGTATGGTTCCATGGCTATGGTGACCTGGCTTGCGCTGGGTATCATGGAGTTGGGGAAGATGTAGCGGCTTATCCAGGGGTCGGTGCTGGTTGCTGGCTGGTTGCCGCCGATGGTGTGCAGGAGGAAGAGCCCTCGGGGTGCGAGGAGGCGGTTTGCGGTCTGGAAGTAGGTGCTGTAGTTTTTGTGCCCGACGTGCTCGAACATGCCGATGGAGTAGATGCGGTCGAATCTGCCTTCGAGGGTGCGGTAGTCCTGGAGTTGTATGCTGACGGGCAGCCCTTTGCACATGTGCTTTGCCAGGTCGGCCTGCTCTGACGAGATGGTGATGCCGGTGACTTCTACTCCGTATTCTTCTGCTGCGAATTTCGCGGCACCTCCCCAGCCGCAGCCGATGTCGAGGAGGTGCATGCCTGGCTTGAGCTGGAGCTTGTCGAAGATGAGGCGGAGCTTGTTTTTTTGTGCTTGTTGGAGGGTGTCGGCGTTGTTCCAGCTGGCGCAGCTGTAAAGCATGAGGGGGTCGAGCATGGCCTGGAAGAGGTCGTTACCAGTGTTGTAATGGTTGTTGCCGACGGTGTAGGTGCGTTTGCCGCTCTGGAGGTTGAAGATGCGCCCGAGCACTGCGTCGAGCATGAGGATGGGTGAGGTGATGGTTTTATTGATACGTGCCTGGAGGAGTTTGCAGGTGAGTGTGTCGAGCGATGCACAGTCCCACCATCCGTCCATGTAGGCTTCCCCAAATCCCAGGCTGCCCTGGGTTATAAGTCGGTGATAGAGCTGGTCGTTTTTTACCTGGATATCGTGAGGATGTGAGCCGTTGAAGCTTATGCCTGCCTTGGAGAGGTGTTTCTGGAGCTGCTTCTGAAAATGCCTTTCGAGCATGGTGCCTCCTGGTTCGGGGGAGGTCGTTGTTGGTTTGTAAGGTAATTTATGAACTATTATCGAATAGTAGTGAAAAAGCTTGTTTGCAAGGGGCGTAAAAAATTGTTTAATTTACGGTAAATAAATCAGTTAATGTATATTTTCTGTATAGTTTTTATATGGTAAATATATGTTTTTTTACACATGTTCAGCATAGGAAGTTGGTTATGGTGGCTGTCTGGTTATGTAACGGTATGAGCCGTTTGGCCTGTAGGAAGGGGACGGTTACTGCGTTTTTTTAGGACGGCCCCGCTTTTTTGTCGAGGCTGCTTTTTTCTTTTTTCGTGCTGTGTCTTCGTCTTCGTCGTCAAGGTTGTCTACAGTATCTTTTTCGTCGTCTTCCTCTTCTTCATCTGCAATGCCTTCTTCATCAGCGAAATCTGAGGCGGCTATCTCGTCTACGTCAGGTGTGGGGAGCTCTTCGTCGATCTGTGATGTTTTTGAGGATTTTTTCTTTCCTTTGCGGTCTTTGCATGCCGGTTCGATGAGGGTCATGACTTCGTTGACGGAGGTGAAGATGTAGAGCTGTTTGTCGAGGCCGGCTATCCTGAGGAGTTCTTTGATCTGCTGGCAGAGGGCTACGAATATGGCGAGCCCTTCGGACTGGTTGGCAATTTTATGTGCAAGCAGCATGGAGCTGATGCCGCATGAGTCTACTGCTTTGACCTGCGAGAAGTCGATGATGATGTGGTTTGNGGTAGCACCATCGAGCATTTCTTCTATGAGGGCCCGGAATGGTTTGGCAGTTCTTATGTCGAAGACNTGGTCTTCAAGCTTGAGTATGGTAAGATTCTTTCTGTTCGAGATGGAGTATTTCATAACTGACACTTCATGATCCAGTAGTGATGCAGGGTTNCTGACTTTCAGCTCCTTTATGTGCACCTCTTGATCGTTGAGGTGGTCTCTTTTTGCATGTTGCCTAAAAACCGGCAGTTTTGCAACTACTTTCCTCNATTGCAACAGTTATGGCTCAATTGGTNTCGGGGGGAGGCATCCAGAAGAGGTCGAGCTTGTTGCGGAAAAAGGTGAGCTGGCGTTTTGCGTAGTTGCGTGTGTGCTGCTTGATGAGGGTTATGGCTTCGTCGAGGGAGATTGCGCCGTTGAAGTGGTCGAAGAGTTCGCTGTAGCCGACGGTTTCAAGGGCGTTGATACGTTCACCTTCGATGAGCCTCTGGCCAAACTGCTCGTGCAGGTTTTTTGCTTCTTCGAGGAGTCCTTGTTCCATCATGGTGTCTGTCCGTTCGTTGATCCGGTTGTAGAGTATTCCACGGGGAACTGAGAGGGCAACGGGATGCATGTTGAAGCCAGGTTTTTCTTTTTCCTGCTGCTGCATGAGCGCGGTGACGGTTTTGCCGGAGAGCTCGATGATTTCGAGGCTGCGGATGAGGCGCTGGGTTTTGCTGGGATCGAGGGTGGCTGCCTGTATGGGGTCGAGTTGTTCGAGGCGTCTGAAGAGTGCTTCGGGGCCTTCGTTCCTGATTTCTTCCTCGAGGCGTGCGCGGATGGCTGGATCCTTGGCCGGAAGGTTGGTGAAGCCCTGCAGCAGCCCCTGGATGTAGAGGGTTGTGCCTCCTGCGACGATGGGCTGGCGGCCTCGTGAGCGGATGTCGTGTATGCAGTTGCTGGTTCGCTGGATGAAATCCCATGCAGTGAATTCTTCGCCTATGTCGCAGATGTCGAGGAGGTGGTAGGGGATCTCTTCCTGCATTTCCCTGGAGGGCTTTGCGGTGCCTATGTCGAGCTGGCGATAGATTTGCCGTGAGTCAGCCGAGATGATCTCTCCATGCATGCGACGGGCGAGTTCGTGCGCGAGCGATGATTTGCCTGATGCTGTCGGTCCTGTGATGACGAGAATGGTGTTGTCACTGTGGAGTGTATGATGCTGCATTGGTGCGGGTACGGCTATGCTGAAAATTGCTGTAAGGTGGCGTAGACGCGGGAAAGCGGCAGGCCGACTACGTTATAGTAGCATCCTTCGATCTTTTTTACAAAGCAGGACATGATGGGGTCTTGTATGCCGTAGGCTCCGGCTTTGTCGAAGGGTTGCATGGTGTCGATGTAGTATTCGATGTTTTCGGCGCTCATGGGCAGGAATTCTACGGTGGTGACTGCGATATCGCTCACCAGGCGTCCGTCACTACCGAGGATGGCAAAGGCGGTCATGACCTGGTGCTGAATGCCTTCGAGAAGGTTGAGCATTTCTATGGCGTGTTCGCGGTCACGGGGCTTGCCGAGGGGGCGTTCGAGGTAGACGACGGCGGTGTCGGCGCTGAGTATGGTGGCTTCGCGGGTTTCGTCTGGGTGCTGCTGGAGGGCTGCGCGGGCTTTTTCTTCGGCTATGCGCAGGAGGTTTTCTTCAACCGTGCTTTGCGGGTCGAAGGTTTCGTCTATGGGTACCTGGAGGGTGGTGAATGGTATTCGGGTGAGCTCGAGGAGTTCTTTGCGCCTGGGCGATCCGGAGGCGAGTATGAGGTTGCCTTTGTACATCGTTTCTTGGTATGTGTTACTTGATTGATTCCCATCCGCGGCGGTTGAGATCCTGGTAGATAAATATAGCAGCCAGAATGGCGGCGATGAAATATGGGAGTGCTGCCGGGATGTCGTGAAAGATGAGTTTTCCTGTGCCGAAGAGTGTGCCGTAGACGAGCACGATTCCGGCGATCCAGTCGAGGAAAAGGCGGATGAATCCGGTATCTCCCTTGACGTTTGGCAGGGTGGCTGCTACCGGTTTCCAGAGGATGCCGCCGACCCGTGTGGTGCTGTAGAAGGTTGCAAGCCGTTCGGAGTCTGTTGGCGGGGTGAGCCAGGTGACGAGCAGCGTGCTGATGATGGTGAAGAGCACGATGATGAAGAGCGACTCGGGAAAGGCGATGTTGGTAAAGAGGGTGATCCAGGCGTAGGCAGCGAAGGGGGCTGCCATGGAGGTGATTTCAGACCAGGCGTTGAGCCTCCACCAGAACCAGCGCATGATGAGGACGAACCCGGTGCCGGCACCGCACTGGATGAGAAATTCCCAGGCTCCGGTGATGGTTTCGAGGACGTAGAAGGTGATGTAGAGCGAGAAGATTGCTACTGCGATGGTGGTGAGCCTCGAGACAAGGACCAGGTGCTGTTGCGGGGATTCGGGGTCTATGAACCTCCGGTAGAGGTCGTTGACGAGGTAGCTTGAACCCCAGTTGAGATGGGTCGAGAGGGTTGACATGTAGGCGGCAAGGAATGAGGCCATGAGCAGGCCTTTGAGACCGGAGGGCAGGAGCGAATTCATGACGTGGACGAAGCCGTCTTCTTTTTGTGCTGCCGGGAGGTCGGGGAAGAGGACGAGGCTTGCAAGCCCGACGATGATCCATGGCCAGGGCCTGATGCAGTAGTGGGCGACGATGAACCAGAGGGTTGCCAGCAGCGAGTGCTTTTCGTCTTTTGCGCTCATCATGCGCTGTGCGATGTAGCCGCCGCCGCCGGGTTCGGCTCCGGGGTACCAGGATGCCCACCACTGGACGAGGGCCATGGCGGCGAAGGATGCGAGGGTGAGTTGCAGGGCTCCCTGGAGGTTGCCGGTTCCATTTTCGCGGCTGATGGTCGGAAAGAATTCGAACATCCATGCTGGGAGCGCGCCCTGGAGGCCACCTTGTGCCTGTATTTCCGGGGCCTGCATGGCGAGGACTGCAAGGATGGTGCAGCCGGCCATGGAGATGACGAATTGTATGGTGTCGGTCACGGTGACGCCCCAGAGGCCGCCGAGACCGGAGTAGATGGTTGTGAGCAGGACACAGCCGATAATGACGAGTTCCGGCTGGATACCGGGAAGCATGATGGTGGCGATTTTCAGCATGGCGAGGTTGACCCAGCCGATGATGATCGCGTTGATGAACAGTCCGAAGTAGACCGCCTTGAAACCGCGGAGGAAGCTTGCGCTTTTGCCGCTGTAGCGGAGTTCTATGAATTCTAGGTCAGTGAGTATGTTTGCCCGGCGCCAGAGTCGGGCGAAGAAAAAGACGGTCAGCATGCCGCCTGAGACAAAGGTCCACCAGAGCCAGTTGCCGGCAATGCCGTGCTTGGCGACAAGCCCGGTGACGGCGAGCGGTGTATCGGCAGCGAAGGTTGTCGCTACCATCCCTGTTCCGGCGATCCACCACGGTAGTTTCCTGCCTGAGAGGAAGAACTCGTCAACACTCTTCGATGCCCTTGCTGAGAAAAGCAATCCTATCAGCAGGGTGACCCCGAGGTACCCCGCAATTACCGTAAAGTCCAGTGCTGTCATGTGTTTAGGTAAAAGAGGGGACGTTCCCGGTGGAACGTCCCCGGGGGTTCAGGCCTCGATGCGGGAGAGGTCGAGGAAGCTTTGGTAGCGGTCTTCGATCTCGAGGAGGTCGAGGTTTGCGAGTTTTTCTGTCCCGAATTTTTCTACGCAGAAGCTTGCCATGGCGCTGCCGTAGAGGACTGCTTTGCGGAGTTCGCTGTCGTTGATTTCTTCGGCTCGTGCGAGGTGGCCGAGGAAGCCTCCCGCGAAGGTGTCACCTGCGCCGGTTGGGTCGTAGATGGACTCGAGCGGGAAGGCGGGGGCTGCGAATATGCCGTTGTCGGTGAAGAGGAGTGCGCCGTGTTCGCCTTTTTTGATGATGAGAATTTTTGGCCCCATTGCCCTGATTAAGCGTGCGGACTTGACAAGGTTTGGATCGCCGCTGAGGAGGCGGGCTTCACTGTCGTTAAGGATGAAGATGTCTACACGTTTGAGGGTTTCTTTGAGTTCTTCGGGTTTGCCTTCGATCCAGAAGTTCATGGTGTCGAGAATGACGAGCTCGGGGTTTTCGATCTGGTCGAGGACTTTGAGCTGGAGTTCGGGGTCGATGTTGCCGAGGCAGACGAAGCGGGCGTCACGGTATTGCTGGGGGATGTGCGGATCGAAATCGGCGAAAACGTTGAGCTGGGTGTCGAGCGTGTCGCGGGTGTTCATGTCGTAATGGTAACGGCCTGCCCAGCGGAAGGTTTTGCCATTGTCGATGACCTGGATGCCGTTGGTATCGATGCCTTTTGTTTTGAGGAGCTGGAAGTGTTCGTCTCCGAAGTCTGACCCGACGACACCGACGAGGCGTACATCGTCCGAGAAGTAGCTGGTGGAAAGAGCGATGTAGGTGGAGGAGCCACCGAGGGTATCGGGTGAGTTCCCGAANGGGGTTTCGATGTCATCAAAGGCGAGTGATCCTACGACAAGAATGGACATGGCAGATGTTGATTAAATGTTGATAAGTGTGGNTAAGTTGTTCAATGCGGCATTTCGAACATAACGCTCTGCCCTGGTTCGAGGGTGANTTCGAGCTTGTGCCTCTCTACCTGCAGGGGTTTTCCCTGTATGAGGTCGGTGGTGGTACATGTTTCTCTGCTGAACTCGAGCGTTGTCTGTATCTTGTTTTTAAAATTGCTGTTGCCGACGAAAATGAGGTTCGATCGGCTTCCTTTTCTCATGACGGCGACCATGTCTGGTGATGAGGTGAAGGGGAGGACGAGCGATCCTTTTTCTCCGCTGGAGATAATATTGTGATAGCGCTGCCTGATTGCAAGCAGTTTGGTAATATATGTGTGTATAGGGGACAGGTTGTTGGTGTTTTTCCAGTCATAGGTGGCTCTGCTGAAGAGCGGGAGACTTTCGGCTGGGAAACGTTTGCGGTCGTCGTCGGTGAAGTTGAGACCGAGGTTGACGGGGTGCGATTCACAGATTTCCATGCCTGAGTGAATGAAGGGGATGGCGGGCAGCATCATGGCGAGTGCGAAGATGAACTGCGAGCGCCGGCGCCCTTCTTCTCCGGGATGGTTGTGCGTGACGCGCGGGGTGTTGTGGTTCTCCCCGGTGGCGAAGAAGGGGAGGGGAACACCGGTCTTGCTGAGGAAGTTGAGCAGGCCCCTGATGTAGATGGGGTCTTGCAGGACGAAGGGGAATGAGCCGAAGACGGCGTTGAATCCTTCGTCTTTTGCTGACGATGATGGGTCGAAGTTTTCATCCCAGAAGGCGAAACCGGGGTCTGCCTGCCGGGCTTTTTTTACAATGCCTGCTTTGAGTTCGGCTGGAAGGGCGTGGCCCATGTCGATCATGGCTCCGTCGATGCCGTATGTTGCCTGGTAGTGGGGGATGATGCCCTGGATGGCATTCCAGAGTTCTGTATTGCGGGCTTCGGGGTTGTCGAGCAGGGTGTCGTACATGCGTATGGTGTTGTACGCGATGTAGTTGAAACCTGGGTGGCGGTGCAGCTTGAGATACGTGACGTCTGTCCATGGGGGCTGGCGGTCGTCTGGCGGCCAGTCCGAGAATGCGCTGGCGATGGAGCATGTGTCGCCTTCTGCGGTGATGCCGGTGTAGCTGCCGTCGGGGTTCTGCTGGATGCGTTCTGGCGTGGGAGCGAACCGGTTGCGGTAGCTTTGGGGGGGATCGGGCAGCTTCTGGTGGTCGTGTTTGTCGCCCTGTTCGTAGATGCGGTTGAGGGTGTCGCGATCGAATTCCGGTGGCCCGAATGGCGTGCTGTCTGCAGATGCAGGGGGCGTATCGTAGAGCCAGTAGAACCAGTCGGGGTGTTGCGGGATCCAGTCGTTGTCGATGGAGGCTGTGCGAAAGACGTATTCGAACATGACGCGTAACCCGAGGTGGTGGGCTGCTTCGACAAATGCCTTGAGTGTGGTTTCTGCTGAGAGTCCGAGGGCTGGTTCGGCAAGCAGGGGATCTATGGTGAAATGGTTTTTAATGGCATAGGGAGAGCCGAGGTTGCCTTTGCGATTGACGGTACCGGGTGCGGTGAGCGGCAGGAGGTAGACGGTGTTTATCCCGAGTTTTTTGATGTAGGGCAGAAGGGCTATCGATTTGAGGAGTGTGCCGGTTTCACGGAAGCCTCCCTGCAGGGGATCGGGGTTGATGGTGCCGTTGCCGTCATGGTCGAAGGCTGTGGTGAGGCGCGCAAAGAGGTTGTAGACGGCTGCGCTTCTGCTCCATGTGTCGGCATCGGCTCCTGCATCCTGAAGGGGGTGCGGGTCTCGGGCGAGGATGGATTCTATGGCGTCGCTGTAGTGGCGTTTTGGGTCTACGCTGACTGTGCCGGAGCTTTCACCGACCCAGAGGGCCGGGATGTGGTAGTGCTTGTAGGGTTGCTGCTGCGGTAATGCGGCGAGCGCGTCGAGGAGTTGCTGGAGATGTCTGGTCACGGGGTTACTGTTTTGGTTTGGTGGAAGATACGAAATTGCGGGAAGATGTGGGAGGGGTGGGGAAGGGCGGCTGATTTTTTTGTTACTATTGTAAGGTGGGGCGGGAATATCTATAGGGGGTTTGGTATACTGTTAATTTAAGGCCTTGTGATGTTTTGAATTGAATTGATTCGTGATATGGAGAGCTTACACTCGTTTGGCAGTTCGTGTGACAGGCTTCTGGAGCTGCTTGTCGATGCCAGGAGGAAAGGCGGCATGTCGGCTGAAGATGTGGCCGGGCAGTCTGGCTTGAAGCTGGAACATATAGAGGCGATTGACGAAGGACGCCTTGATTTTCTTCCTCCTCCATATGTTGTGTCGGAGTTGAGGCAGTATGCTGTTTTTCTCGGTGTTGGTAACGATGAGCTGTTCGACGAGGTGAAGAAGGAGGCGAACATTCCTGTATTGAAGATCGCTCCTGAATTGAAGCCGGGCAGCCAACATCCCCAGGATGCGGGGAACGTGCCGTTGGTATATGTCCTGGTTTCGGCTGGTATATTGATGTTACTGGTGCTTTTCTGGCTTGGTGCAGGCTTGTTTTCCGGTGATCGTGAGGAGGTGGATGGAGCGGTTTTTGTCGCTGAGTCGGCACTGCTGGATGAGGCTGGGGAAGCCGTGGGTGAACGTGATGCTGTTTTCGGGCTGGTTGAGGATGTTGGTGAAGCGATGGGTGATGAAGATCTTCGGGTGCCCGGAGAGCCTGTGGCTGCCACTGTGCTGAGAGGGCAGGATGCCGGCGTGGAACATGATGCGGTGGATGCTGAGCCGGATGTGGTCGAGGCTGCGTGGCCTGCGATGGTTCGCGGGCAGTTTGCGACGTTTGTCGACAGGGCGCGTCGTGAGCCTGTCGATGCGGTGGAGCAGGTTTCCCTGGCTGAGGGAGAGGTGTACTTTTTTTCCGAGATTTCTGGTCAGAAGGGGAAGAGGGTTATGCATGCATGGTACCATGAGGGACAACTGGCTGATCGTATCGGTCTCGGGTGGGTGAGCTCTGACAGCTGGCGCGGATGGTCCATGAAAAAGCTGTATCCTTCACGTGTTGGGGTGTGGCGTGTGGTTGTGGAGAATGGTTCGGGTGAAAAACTCGGTGAGGCGAGCCTTGTGGTTGAGGGGGAGAAGTGATGCGCTGTAAGGTAACGGTTTGCGGGGGTGTGGTATGATGTATGTACGCATGGAGGTGGAGTATGACGGGACCTCGTTTTTCGGGTGGCAGCGCCAGCCGGGGGGGATCGTGACGGTCCAGGGGGAGCTGGAGCGTGTGCTTTTCCGGGTGCTGCAGGAGGATGTTTCGATTGTGGGTGCGGGAAGGACGGATCGCGGGGTGCATGCTCGTGGCCAGGTTGCGAGCTTTGCAACAGGTTCGGGCATGCCGCTGGATCGGTTGAGGCATGCGATGAACTGCCTGCTTCCTGAGGAGGTGTATGTCCGGAGTTTGCGTGAGGTGCCGATGGAGTTCCATGCGCGTTTCAGTGCCTTGTGGCGGCAGTATCGTTATACGCTTGCAGAGGAGCCGTTTCCTTTGCTCAGGCGGTTTGCGGGGGTGCATCGGGGGCCACATGAGCTCGCGGCGCTGAATGCTGTTGCCGATGTTATGGTGGGGGAACATGATTTTGCAGCGTTTTCGCGTTCAGGTTCGGATACGAAGACGACGATGTGTGCTGTCACCCATGCTGTGTGGCGGAGGAGTGGAGAGGTGCTGATGTTCGATATCCGGGCGGACCGGTTTCTTCGCTCGATGGTGCGTTACCTGGTGTCTGCATCGATAACGATGCAGCCCGGGGAGGTTTTTGATGCGTTGCAGACGGGGCGTCTCGGGTGTCAGCTCAAGCCTGCCGATCCTGCGGGGTTGGTGCTGTGGGAGGTGGGGTATGAGGTGTGAAGTGTGAAGTGTGAAGTGTGAAGTGTGAAGTGTGAGGTGTGAGGTGTGAGGTGTGAGGTGTGAGGTGTGAGGTGTGAAGTGTGAAGTGTGAGGTGTGAAGTGTGAGGTGTGAGGTGTGAAGTGTGAGGTGTGAGGTGTGACGGGGGAGGAGTTGTATATATACTCGAGAGTGGTTATGTTGACGAATGGTGCTTATTACCCCTACATTTTTCCTTCGTGTGCAGCTGCTGCTGCTTGTGCTTCTTTGTGGTCTGTCACCAGGCCTCAGGGCTGCTGCTGATCCGGAGAAGGTTGCCGCTCTTCTCGATGCTGCTTTTTTTGAAGGCGAGGGCATGAACGTCTGGCGTGATGAGGGGCCGGACGGGTTCCATCCTTCTTTTATTCCCCAGTTCCACGATACTACCTACCGTGAGCGCATTGAGATGCTCGATAGTACGACGGTCATGAATCTGACCTTCAATGAGCATGTCAGAAGCTTCATAAGAATATATGCTGTTGACCGCAGGGAGCATACATCCCGTATTGTTGGCCTGCAGAGGACCTATTTTCCTTTTATCGAGGAGATGTTGGCGAAGTACGAGATCCCCCAGGAGATGAAGTATCTTGCGATTGTGGAGTCTGCATTGAATCCGAGTGCTGTGTCACATGCGAATGCGAAGGGGATGTGGCAGTTTATCTACGGGACGGGCAAGATGTATGGTCTCGAGTCGACGGCGTTTGTTGAGGATCGGTTCGACCCCTACCAGGCGACTGATGCTGCATGCCGGCATATGCGGGATCTTTATGATATCTATGGCGACTGGTTCCTTGTGCTGGCGGCTTATAATTCCGGTGCGGGCAATGTGAACAAGGCTATCCGTCGTTCGGGCGGCAAGCGTGACTACTGGGAGATCTGGCGATGGTTGCCGAGGGAGACCCGTGGCTATGTGCCGGCGTTCATTGCGGTGACGTACGTGATGAATTTCTACCGTGAACACAATATCGAACCCGAAGATCCTGAGTACCTGTATCAGGATATTGGTGAGGTGGAGCTCCGGAATGTGCTGGAGTTCGATGTGCTGGAGGATATGGTTGGGGTGTCGCAGGGGGAGCTTGAAACGCTCAATCCACAGTACAGGTTGGGAGTTGTGCCGGCGCAGGCATCAGATCCGATGATGCTCAGGATGCCGAAGGAGTACCTTGCCGTGTTTGCCGAGAAGGAACAGGAGCTGTACAGAACCCAGAAAGAGAAGGGGGTTGCCCAGGAGCAGTTGCTGGCGCGTGCTGGTTCACGGGGGGCTTCGATGCAGAAGGTGCATGTTGTGCGACGAGGCGAGTCTCTTGGGCGGATTGCGCGGATGTATCGCTGTTACGTGAGCCAGTTGATTCGCTGGAATAATCTGTCGAGCTCGAGGATCTACCCGGGTCAGAAGCTGGTGGTGTTCGGAGCTCCTGACGTGGTTGCAGGGAGTTCGGGCGGAAGCGGTTCGGGGGCGGTGTCGTACCATAAGGTGAGCAGGGGACAGACGCTTGGGGCGATTGCTCGTCGTTACGGGGTGAGTGTTGGTAACCTCAAACGCTGGAATGGCTTGAACGGGTCGACGATTTATATCGGCCAGAAGCTGAAGCTGTATGGCGTGGCTGGTGGGGCCCCATCGGGAGGGCAGGCGGTGACTCACGTTGTTCGTGGCGGGGAGACGCTGGGGGCCATTGCCAGGCGTTACCGGGTGTCGGTGGCGAACCTGAGGGAGTGGAACAAGGTGCGTGGCTCGAAGATCTATGTTGGCCAGAAGCTTCAGATTTATGGTTTGTCGGTACAGGATGTGTCGGGGGCAGTGACCTACCATACCGTTCGTCGTGGGGAGACGCTGGGTGGGATTGCCAGGCGCTACGGCAAGGGGGTTGCAGAAATTGCCAGGTGGAACTCTCTTGGTGCAAGGAAAACGATCTATCCCGGGCAGAGACTCAGGCTGTTTGAAGCTGTTAGATGGCATGTGGTCAGGCGTGGCGAGAATCTCGGGCTGATTGCCGGACGTTACGGGGTGAGTGTGAGTAAGCTTTTACAGTGGAATAAAATAGACTCCAGGAAGGTAATCCATCCTGGTCAGAAGCTTAAAATTTTGTCGCAGTGAGCGGTAAGGTTCTTTATAAAGGATTATTTGTTATCTTTAAGTTTATGTGATCAGGATTCTCGGGTTACGATTTTTCTTCAACATCACTAATTGAGAATTACAACAACGTATGCGCAATATCATTTTTACGGGAAAAGGAGGCGTCGGTAAAACTTCGGTTGCTGCCGCAACAGCACTGAGGGCTGCCGATATGGGTTACAAGACGTTGATCATGTCAACAGACCCTGCCCACAGCCTTGGGGATTCCCTTGATGTCCAGCTGGGTCCTTCTCCTGTCAAGGTTGCAGAAAATCTGTGGGGTCAGGAAGTCAGTGTGTATGGCGACCTGAACCTTAACTGGGATGTTGTCCGTGAACACTTTGCCCAGCTGATGGAGTCGAGAGGCGTTGAAGGTATCTACGCTGAGGAGATGGGTGTGCTTCCTGGTATGGAAGAGCTTTTTTCGCTTTCCTACATCAAGCGATACAATGAGGAACAGAAGGATTTTGATCTTCTCGTTGTTGATTGTGCCCCTACAGGTGAAACCCTGAGACTTCTGTCGCTTCCTGAAACGTTCGGCTGGTTCATCAAGATGATCCGTAACGTTGAGAAATACATGGTCAAGCCGGTGATCAGGCCGCTTTCCAAGAAAGTGAAGAAGATAGATGCCATGGTCGCTCCTGCAGAAGTTTACGAGAAGGTCGACAATCTTTTCGCTTCAACTGAAGGTATCATCGACCTGCTTGCTGATGGTTCGAAGTCGACTGTTCGCCTTGTGATGAACCCGGAAAAGATGGTTATCAAGGAGTCGATGAGGGCTCTGACCTACCTGAACCTTTACGGCATCACGGTTGACAGCATCACGGTAAACAGGGTTATGCCTGACGTGACAGAAGATAGCTACTTCCAGAAATGGCGTAATATTCAGCAGCACTACCTCAAGCAGGTAAGAGAGGCGTTTGCGCCGATTCCTATCGGTGAAGTGCCGTTGTTCGACCAGGAGGTTGTCGGTCTCGATATGCTTCGCCAGGTTGGTGAGAAGGTGTATGGTGAAAAGAACCCGATGGATATTTTCTTCAAGGAGGATCCGATCGATATCCAGAAGGTGAACGATGGCCACTACAAGGTGCGCGTCAAACTTCCGTTCATGGAGGTTATGGGACAGGAGCCGAAGATTCTCAAGCTGGGAGATGACCTGACGATCAGGATCGGTGATTACCAGAAAATTGTCGCACTGCCGATATTTATTGCCGGTCTTGAGCCGAATGGTGCAAGTTTCGACAATGGATGGCTCAATATAGATTTCATGAGAGCGGGATAAAGCTTACGATACAGTTGAGCACGAGAAACCTGCCTTTTATGGCAGGTTTTTCTTTTTCGGACCATTACCGTGATGCGGAATTAATTACTGCATGAGTCTATTATTATGATTGAATTTTTTATCTTCCAACCAAATATTGATTAACGAGGTCATTTCGATGTTTTGACGTCATGAAGTGATGCTCTGTAGCAGGATGACAGCAATGCAACGTTTACAGGATTTACGTGTTTCATCGATGACAAGGCTGGTAGCTCCGAGATCACTCAAGGAGGCCTTCCCGGTGTCGGCAGAAGCTGCCGATACGGTTATCAATGGACGCAAGGAAATAGAGGGTATACTTTCGGGGAAGGATTCCAGGCTTCTGGTGATCGTTGGTCCCTGTTCTATACATGATACGAAGTCGGCAATGGAGTATGCCGAGAAACTCAGGGAGCTTCGTGAGGAACTCCGTGAGGATCTCTGCATTGTTATGCGGGTATACTTTGAGAAGCCAAGGACCACTATCGGGTGGAAAGGGTTTATCAATGACCCGCACCTGGATGGTTCGTTCGATATAGGCCACGGGCTGCATTATGCACGCAAGCTGTTGCTGGATATCAATGCTATGGGGCTTCCGGCAGCAACGGAGTTCCTCGATCCGTTCACTCCCCAGTATGTGTCCGACCTGATCAGCTGGGCTGCTATTGGGGCACGTACTATAGAGTCGCAGACACATCGCCAGATGGCCAGCGGTTTGTCGATGCCTGTCGGGTTCAAGAATTCGACTGACGGGCGTCTGCAGGTGGCTATAGATGCGATGGAGTCCGCCCAGCATTCACATAGTTTCCTGGGAATCGATCAGGAGGGTATGAGCAGTGTTATCACCACGACTGGTAATCCGTTCGGGCATATCGTGTTGCGTGGTGGTTCGAAACGACCGAATTACGATGCTGAAAATATCGCCGATGCTGAAGCCAGGCTTGAAAAGGCTGGGATGCCGAAGACAATGATTGTAGATTGCAGCCATGCCAATTCAGGCAAGAAGCATGAACAGCAGTCGAAGGTATGGAACAATATCATCGAACAGCGTGAAGCTGGTACCACGAGTATTACCGGGGTGATGATCGAAAGCAACCTGCTGTGCGGGAACCAGCCGTTTCCCGATGATCCTTCGAAACTGAAGTATGGTGTCTCGATTACGGATGCCTGTATTTCGTGGGATGAAACTGTTTCGATGTTGCGTGAAGGAGCTCAGCGGCTGCACAAGGTCGCTGCAGGTAATGGGACAACGATTGCCTGATGAGTGTCCATGGTTTGCGCCGTGGATGTAGTGAACAAGATAACTTTACCAGATAAGGAGAGTACTGTATGAATATAGATCGTATTGTTTCGCTGGTTGCAGGATTATTCGTGCTGCTGAGCGTCCTGCTTTCGGTGTATTACAACCAGAACTGGCTGTGGTTCACAGGTTTTGTTGGCCTGAACCTTTTCCAGTCAGCCTTTACCGGATTCTGCCCCCTGGCCAAGATTCTCAAGGCTGCCGGCGTCGAACCCGGTAAGGCATACGAGTGATTTTTGAACTCCAGATGCACAAGCCATGCCCCCGGTCTCCCCGGGGGTTTGTGCTTTGAAAAGAGGGGACGTTGTTCCGTACCCACAATTGCTCGGGAAGGCATGGTTTTTCCTGATAAGGTAAGATGCCTTTTTAACGTAAGTTATCAGGCGATGCTCTGGAGTATTTGTGGGTACGGAACAACGTCCCCTGTGCAGGTATTTAGGAACGTCCTTTTATATTACATGGGGTTGTGATTTGTAACTAACTATTTTGACATGGGTATAGAGATTCGTCGTGTTGAGACGAAGCGGGAGCGGAAGCAGTTTATCAAGTTTGCGTGGAAGGTGTATCGTGCGGATCCGGAGCTGGATCGGCAGTGGGTGCCTCCGGTGATATCGGATTACATGAAGACGCTCGATACGAAGCGTTATCCGTTGTATGACCATGCTGATCTTGCCATGTTTACGGCTTGGCGGGAGGGGCGTATGGTTGGGACCATTGCTGCGATCGAGAACAGGCGCCATAACGAGATTCACCAGGATAAGGTCGGGTTCTGGGGGTTTTTTGAATGTTATGATGACCAGGATGTGGCCAATGCACTGTTTAATGCTGCAGCTGCATGGTTGAAGACGAAGGGGCTCGATACGATGCGTGGCCCGGTGAGTCCTTCGATGAACGATCAGTGCGGTATGCTGGTTCGCGGATTCGACAGCCCGCCGGTGTTCCTGATGCTCTACAATCCTGAGTATTACAATCGCCTTGTTATGAATTATGGCCACCATGTGGGCCAGGAGCTGCTTGCGTGGTATATAGACCAGGACAAGATCGATATCGCACGGCTTCGCAAGATCGGGCAGCATATGATGAAGCGTGAGCAGCTGACGATCAGGACGATAAACATGAAGGATTTTGACCGGGAGGTTGCGAGGATCCGTGCTATCTACAACAAGGCGTGGGAGAAGAACTGGGGATTTGTCCCGATGACGGACAAGGAGTTCGATTTCATGGCTAAGAGCATGAAGTCTGTTGCGAAGGAGCATTTTATCTATTTTGTGGAGGACAAGGATGGTCGCACTATTGGTTTCTCACTGACACTGCCTGATATGAATATTCCTCTGAAACATGTCAATGGTAACCCGTTTACGCCGTGGGGGCTGTTGAGGTTCTGGTGGTACGGTCGGAATATCAAGGCGTTTCGTACGATTACGATGGGCGTGCTGCCCGAGTACCGTAACAAGGGTGTCGATAGTATGCTCAATGCGCATATTGCGGATTATGGTGGTCAGCACGGCCTGTATTCCAGTGAGATGAGCTGGGTACTGAAGTCGAACGAGGCAATGAGCAAGCTTGCTAAGGTGATCGGTGGTATTCCCTACAAGGAGTACGTGATTTACGAGAAAGCTTTAGTCTAGGGACGTTTTTAAAGCACGTCCCTACTATGGTTACACAGCTGCTCTATGAGTGCATGGCATAGTACAGAGAAAGAGAAAAAACGGGCCGAGGCCCGTTTTTTCGTTGGTTCCTGCCAGGGGTGTAACGGCGTTGTAGGTTGTAGAGTGGTTTCTCGAAGCAACACGTAACCTTGAACAACATGGTCCTGGCAGGAGAGTGATTGACTCCTTACGGCTGCAGCGT
>JGI10211J34971_10001515_pt1 | contig 19126 bp, 20 predicted proteins | sample Etolagsediment_FD_34971 | JGI IMG/M metagenome (IMG submission 34971)
CTTGTGTATCAAACTGAGAACAATTACTTAAATATAGAAGCACCCATAACAGCAAATGAAGTCTTAAAAACTATGGCGGTCGCACGTTTAGTGCTTGATAATGTTCCAAACTTAAAAGCTTACTGGGTAACTTCAACTGTAAACCTAGCTCTCGTTGCACAAGAGTTTGGCGCAAATGATTTAGATGGAACTATAGAAAAAGAGTCTATAAACTCAGCAGCAGGTGCAAAGAGTGCCAATGGAGTTGATTTACTAGATTTTACTGCACTTATAAAAAACAGTGGTTTTATCCCTGTTGAGAGAGACAGCGTTTACAACGAGATAAAAGTCTGGTAGCTTTATGAGATTAGATACTTCTGAAATTCAAATAATTCTTGGAGCATTTTATGAAGTTTTTAAAAGTGGAAAAATTTATCTTTTTGGGAGTCGTACTGATGACACAAAAAAAGGTGGAGATATAGACCTCTATTTAGATGTTGAGCTATCCAAAAATAACTTTAATGATAAAATACTCTTTTTAGAAAAACTACACGAACTTTTAGGTGAACAAAAGATTGATGTTGTTTTAGCAAAAGACGAGACAAGATTAATTGAAAAAGAGGCTAGAAACAATATGATAGAGTTAAATATTGAAAAAATAAAACTAGAAAAATATTTTCATGAGTGTGATAAGCATGTACAACGCATTGAAGAAGCATGTGAAGATATGAAAGGAACTCTGCCAATTACTTCTAAAGAGTACGAAACACTTAATAAAGATATAGTTCAGGCTCTCGATCAATATTTATTTAGATTTTCAAAGCTTCAAGATACAATTGGAGAAAAAATTTTCCCACTTATTATCTCTTTTTATGATGATCATGTTTATACAATTCCATTTAAGGATTTATTGAACAAGTTAGAAAAAACAGGCTTTATTTTTAGTGCTAAAGAATGGATGCATTTAAGAAAGATTAGAAATGATATTTCTCATCAATATGATGATGAACCTGAAGAGATGAGTCAAGCAATAAATTTGATAGTAGACAATAAAAAGATTCTTATTGATATTTACTATAATTTGAAAAATAAATATGAGAGTGATTTAAAAGTTCTATGAAAAGCATAGAAATAAATGCAATAAAAAAGCTTAAGAATCAGTGAATATATCTGTCATAATCCCAAGTTACAATAGATATTTACTTTTAAAAAGAGCAGTAAATTCGATATTACTACAAAACTACCAAGCCGATGAAATTATAGTCATTGACGATGGCTCAACTGACAACACTGCAAAGATAACTCAAGATTTTCCCTCTATAAAATACTTTTTTCAAAAAAACCATGGTGTCTCATCAGCTCGTAATCTTGGTGTCTCTAAAGCAAAAAATGAGTGGCTTGCATTTTTAGATTCTGATGATGAATGGCATAAGAGTAAACTTCAAGAGCAAGTGGCTTTTCATCAAAAAAATCCAGATATCTTGATGAGTTACACTGCTGAAAAGTGGGTTAGAAATGGACAAGAAGTGAAAATCCCTAAAAAATTTAGAAAGATAGGAAAAAATATCTTTAGCGAAAATCTTTCATACTGTAACCTTGCACCATCCTCTGTTTTACTGCATAAAAACCTTCTTGATGAAGTTGGTGTTTTTGATGAGAGTCTAAGAGTTTGTGAAGATTATGATTTATGGCTAAGAATTTTGTGTAAACATGACATAGGGCTTTTAGATAAAACACTGATTACAAAGCATGCAGGACACGATGAACAGCTTGGATTTGCAAAAGATATGGATAAAATAAGAATAAAGGTTCTAGAAAAGCTGTTAAAAAATTGTAAAAATGAAGAGAAAAAAAATCTCATCGAAAAAGAACTGTTAGGTAAGTGTGCTAAATAATGATAAAACTACTGGTACTCCTCTTTTTGCCTTTTGTAGTTTTTGCACAAAAACCAAATTTACTGCTTTTAAAAACCTATAAAGACCAAAATATTAGTGGTTGGTATATGAGTGAAAAACTCGATGGCATAAGAGCTTACTGGGATGGCAAACAGCTTTTAAGCCGTGGAGGCAAAGTTATTCATGCACCTGAGTGGTTTACAAAAGGCTATCCTGATTTTGAGCTTGATGGAGAGCTATGGAGTAAACGCGGGGATTTTGAAAATATCTCTAGTATCGTAAGAGATAGTGTGCCAAGTGAGAAGTGGCGAGAGATAAAACACTATATCTTTGAAGTGCCAAACGCCAAAGGTGGACTGCTTAAAAGATTAGAAAAAGCGAGAGCTTATGAAAGCCAAACACTTAAAATACTCAAACAGACAAAGGTGGAAGATAAAGCTGACTTAGAGAGTTTTTTAAAAAGTGTTGAGGAGAAAGGAGGCGAGGGTGTAGTTGTTCGTGATGGAGATGCTCCTTACATAGACAAAAGATCAAGTACGGCCCTCAAGGTAAAAAAGTTTTTGGATGATGAGTGTGAAGTGATAGGCTATACAAAAGGAAAAGGCAAACATAAGGGAAGTATTGGTGCACTAAAATGTAGACTACCAAACACCATAGAGTTTAAAATAGGAAGTGGGTTGAGTGATGCTCAAAGAGCAGATCCTCCAAAAGTTGGTGATATAGTAACTTTTAAATACAAAGAGCTTACAAAGTACAAAAAGCCAAGATTTCCAATCTTTTTGAGAGTGCATTATAAAAGAGATGAAACTATGCTAAAATAACTCAAATTTAGTATAAAAGAGTTTAAGTATAAAGTGTATAAATCAGGGAAAATTTAGCTGAGTTTAATGTTTTTTTGATAAAATTCCCTCTGTAAATTCCGGATTAGCTCAGCGGTAGAGTAGGTGACTGTTAATCACTTGGTCACTGGTTCGAATCCAGTATCCGGAGCCACTTTCACTTTAAAAATCACAAACACTTTTATTAACTATTATCTCTTTGACAAGGTCATCTTTTGAATAATATCACACACGAAACTAAACTTACACTCCTATATATTTTTGTCGCGTTTTCATTCTCAATTCTTATGCGTCTAATCTGGGTCTATCAATTTTATGGCTATGAAGCTTTTATATTTAATGAACAGTTTATGATTAACACGAATGATGGCTACTTTTTTGCAGAGGGTGCAAGAGATATNCTNAGTGGCTTTCATCAGCCAAATGATCTCTCTAGTGTAGATTATGCAGCTTCGCAGTTAACGGCACTTTTGGCTTTTATCTTACCNTTTTCTTTTGAGAGTGTTATTTTTTATATGCCTGTTTTTCTTAGCTCGCTTGTGGTTATTCCCATCATTTTAATCTCAAAAACACTTAAAAACTTAGAGATGGGTTTTATTGCTGCACTACTGGCTTCTATAGCTTGGAGTTACTACAACCGTACAATGGCAGGTTACTATGACACAGATATGCTCAATATTGTTCTCCCAATGTTTTTACTCTGGTCTATTATCTGGGCGATAAATACAAATAAAAATATATACCTTCTTATCACCGCTATAGATATTTTACTTTATAGATGGTGGTATCCACAAAGCTACTCTCTTGAGTTCGCATTTCTTGGGCTTATTTTACTCTATACACTTTTTTTTGATAGAAAAAACATCTTCAACTACAAACTTATAGCCATAATGTTTTTTGCAATGATGGGTCTAGATACATGGCAACGCTCTCTTTTGGTAACTCTCTCTTTTATCCTCTTTACTCAAGAAAAGTTTGACAAGTATGTTTTTTACATATTGGGAGCTTCAGTTTTAGCTTTTTTAGCTACAGGTGGGCTAGACCCAATTTGGCTGCGTTTGAAACTTTATGTCTTTAAAGATTCAGTTATGAGTGCAGAAGAGGGGTTGGGTTTACACTTTTTTACAGTTATGCAGACTGTACGTGAAGCTGGACAGATTCCTTTTGAGACTTTTGCAAATCGTATAAGTGGACACACAATTACTTTTTTTCTCTCTATTATTGGATATGCTTATCTTGTATACAGACACAAGATTATGCTCTTAGCTCTTCCTATGGTTGGACTTGGCTTTTTAGCGAGTTTTGGAGGACTGCGTTTTACTATCTATGCTGTTCCAATCTTGGCATTTGGTATTGCATTTTTGATTACAGAGTTTGGCTCTAAAATGCCTACGGTAAAATTAAAAGTACTCTCCATGATCATGTTTACTTTAGCTATCTTGTATCCAAACTATAAGCACATAGATGGCTACAAAGTCCCTACGGTTTTTAATGCAAACGAGGTAAACGCCATTGACAAACTCAGAAAAATCGCAGATAGAGAGGACTATGTTCTTGGATGGTGGGACTATGGTTACCCTCTGCGTTATTACGGGGATGTTAAGACTTTGGTAGACGGCGGAAAACATGAGGGAGATGTAAACTTTCCTCTGAGTTTTATGCTTACATATCCACAAGAAGAAGCTGCAAAAATGGCACGTCTTGATGTTGAGTATACGGAAAAGTCTTATGAGTTTAACAAGAGTGTTTCAAACATTGAGCAGATGACAACGGAGTATGGTTTTAAGGATACAAATGACTTCTTACTCTCTTTGCAGACAGATATCAAACTCCCTAAGAAAACACGAGATATTTATCTCTATCTTCCCTTTANGATGTTAAACATCTATCCTACGGTAACACTCTTTTCAAACCTAAACCTTATGGATGGACAAAAGCGTTCTCAGCCTTTTTTCTTTGTGAGTAGAAACTTTCAAGATGATGGAAAAAAAATAAATCTTGGACAGGGTATCTATCTTGATAAACTCAGTTCAAAACTTCAAATAGGAAGTAAAACACAGGGACTCAGAAGATTTGTAAAAACATCATACATAAAAGATATGAAGCTCAAAGTAGAGGAGCAGATGATTGATTTTAGCTCTGATTTGAGTCTTATCTTTATGTCAAATTACAATACATTTTTACTAGTAGATGAGAAAACATATAACTCTTTATATATTCAACTAATGGTCTTAGAAAAGTACGACAGAGATCTTTTTGAAGAGGTGATTTTAGACCCAAATGTCAAAATATATAGGTTGAAAATTTAATCAGACAAAGTGTATAAACTACTCAAAATATAGCTATAATTTAATATATTGTAAATAAAGGGCAACAATGAATTACAAAAATAACTTTAACCCAAGTCTAAGTGATGAGAAAGTTTTTAATGCTATTATCAAAGAGAAAGAGACAGATGAGATAGGTTACTATAACTTAGTGCATCAAGATACGAGTAAGATAAAAGAGTATGCAGCAGGAGTTAAACAGTCAAACATTGTTGTCATTGGAATCGGTGGAAGTACACTTGGTACATACGCTATATATAAGTTCTTAAAACACTCCAAAGAGTTGAGCAAAAAACTCTATTTTCTTGAGACAACTGATCCTATTGATATTCAATCAAAGTTAAATGAAGTAGACTTAGAAGATACTCTTTTTATTGTTATATCCAAATCTGGAACTACAGTAGAGACTATCTCTATTTTTAAGTACTTACACACTTTAGTAAAAATTGATAGCTCAAATACTCTCATAGTTACAGAGTTTGATTCAAAACTCAATGCTTATGCTAAAGCAAATAAAATGAAAACTTTTGAGATACCAAAAAATGTAGGGGGTAGATTTTCTGTTTTTACAGCAGTTGGGCTTCTCCCCTTAGCGATTGTAGGCATAGATATTGATGAGCTACTTCAAGGTACAAAAGAGATTCATGCTTCGTTTTTTTCAAGATCTGATGAGTATCACAGACTCCTTCACAAAGCAAGGTTTTTTGTAGAAAATAAAAACAATTTTAATATCAATGTCGTTTTTTCATACTCCTCGCGTTTAGAAGGCTTTAATAAATGGTACATCCAACTCTGGGGAGAATCTCTTGGGAAACTTGATGTGCATGAAACCCATCAGGGACTCACTCCTATTGGGATTATTGGTCCCATAGATCAGCACTCATTTTTACAACTCATAGTACAGGGCAAACGCGACAAGACTGTAACAGTTGTAAAAGTAGAAGATTTTCAAAGTGATTTGGAGATACCTGCTGTGAGTTTAGCAGGATTAGAAGAGCTTGATTATCTTGACAACCTCAAGTTCTCTTCACTCATAAATATGCAAGCAGACGCCACAATAGAAGCTCTGAATAATCTGCATGATATTCCATGTGATGTTATAACAATAGATGGTATAAGTGAAAGTTCAATCGCAAGTTTGATGTATGAGTATGAACTGCTAACATCAATTTGTGCAAAATTTATGCATATAAATGCCTATGATCAACCAGGTGTTGAGAGTGGAAAAATTATCTTAAAGAAAAAGCTCAAAGGCTAGTTATCCTTGGATAACATGTCCTACAAATTTACTCATATTGTCCATAATCTCTCCACCTTTTCTAAAGCTAAGTCCACACGCTTCATAGGCAAAGAAAACACCAGCTTGATACTTAACTCCCTCACTATCTTTAGCAAAATCAACATATTCTTGATAAACCTTTTTGTAGTTATCATATGGACCATCTACTGCTTCGCTTACACTTCCATCTACTTCTATAATTTTAGTATTTGCTCCCTCGCGACCAAAGAGTGTTTTTTCAACTTGCTTAACGCCATCAAGTGGCTCAAATGATGTTTGTAAAAGATAGGGTGAATCTGGAAAAAGGTCACAGAGTATCTTCATCATTCCTTTTGATTGAAATAGTAAAGTGTATGCCGGATTTAAGATTATAGCCTTTTGGTTTTGCATGATGTTGGTAAGTGTTGTGGCCAACTCTGGCTCATCAATGGCGATATCTTCCCAAGGAAAGAGCTTAAACCAGTACTCATAAGAGTTTTCATCTGCATCGTAGATACCATTTTCATCAAAGTGAGTGTTCTCCAAAAACTCAAAACCTGTAACAAAACCAGCATCACTTGCCATCTGCTGTAGTAGTCTTGTTGTGGCTTCCTCCTCTGCATTGTTAGAGATTGAGGAGAAGAGAATTTTCCAACCATCATAATGTGTNTCAAAACTCTCAGTATCTTCAAAAAGAGTTATAAGTCTTTTAAAGTTTGTAGAAATTGCCTCGTAGACATTGTTAAACTGTTTTTCTTCATCCATTTCGTTGAACTTTAAAATTCCCCACTGGAGAAGGGCTGTCTCAAAAAGAGAGGTAGGTGTATCTGCATTAAACTCTATAAGTTTTATCTCTTGTCCATCAATCCCACCAGCTAAATCAAAACGTCCATAAATATGCCAATGAACATCACTCTCCCAACTCTTTTTAATAGCATCTACTAAATTAAAAGGAATCCCTAGTTCAAAAAAAAGTTCGTTTTGTATAACATATTCAGCTGCTTCAACATACATGTCATAGATGGTATTTGTTGCTTCATAGTAAGCATCAGCTTCATCCTGTGTTATTTTTACAAGTTCGTTGCTTATATAGTTACTTCCGTCGCTATCAGTATGCCAAGAAAAACCAATCTCATCTAGCATCTCTGTGCTAATTGGATTTACATTTACTGTTTGTATCACGACTCAACCTCCAAAGAAGCCGCCACTTTTACTAGAAGTGGAGCTTTTAGATGAGCTTCCAAAAAAGCTTTTTTTTGTAGAGCCGCTTTTTGCAGCTTTTCCAGCTGCGGAACGACTATAAGCACTTCTGTTTGAAGCACTTGAGTTTTTTGAGAAGTTTTTGTTGTTCATGAGAGCATTTCCTATCATATTTCCTAGAAGTGATCCTGCAGCAACAGCGAGTATAGTCCCTGCTAGTCCCATTCCAGCACTTCCTCCATTGTCTTGCATGGTTTCACTTGTACCGTTTTGTACTTTTTGGTACTCTTGTTCAGCGAGAGCTTTCATCTCTGCCTCACTCATAAAACGCTCAACTGTAATACCATTTTCATCTTTTTCACGGATAATCGCACGGCTTGGCCCATCTGTAGGCATCTCTTCAACGACTATATATTTTCCATTTGCTTGTTGCTCTATGACTAAAAATTTGTTTTGTTGTTGTTGCTCTTTTGGAGCTTCACATCCACTCAGTAGACTCATCATGAGAGTCCCTGTTGTTCCTAGTAAAATACCGCTTGCTATTGAAGATATATGTCTCATAATTAATGTAGTTCCTTGATTTTAGTTTTGTCTATAATAAGCATAGTGTCGAGTTTATAGTCATAAAAGTAAATCTCTTTTCTTCCGTCATAGTAGATGTCACCCTTATAAAAAAACTTCTTGGTGTAGAGTGTTTTTTCTTTTTGCATTAAGATTGACTCTCCAACATAAAAGCCTATAGGCGAGATAAGTGTTGAAGTACTTAGTGTAAAAAGAGTGCCAACGACTATAAGGCTCACCTTGTTACTTAGATAGAGTGTTATATAGCCAAGTACAAAGCTAAAAAACAAAAAGATAAAGAGGTTTTGATTGTCTGCAAAAAGAATGTTGTAATAGAGGTCAATTTCAAGTTTATTGATGTAGTTGAGTTGAATTCCCAAAAAAAGAAAAAAATCGAGTATGAAAGTAAAAAACATACCGCTTAGAAGTGCTTGGACTAGTTTACTCATCTTAACCTCTTTATCTTTTTAGAATTTATCATTAGGAGTTTAGATGCTACTCCCTCAAATAGAGAGTTTTTATCTTCGACTATTATATCAGCTTTTTCTTCACAGAAATTGCGCTCAAAACTTTTTCCTGATTCATTTGCAGATGTAGAGTAGTTCCATTTTAAATCTCTTAAAACAGAAGATTCGAGTGTAGTTTTTGCAACACGAAAAGATGCACCTTTTACTATAAAAGTTGTCTTTTTTGAGCGTCTTATTCTATTTTTTTGAGTGTTTGGAACACGCACTCTCTGCTCTTTGAGAGTTTTAAAATCTTGGTAGAGTTTTATAAAGGGTTTTGTTGAGACTCGTGTTTTAATCTCAACGAGTTTTGTATGGTTTTGAGAAGAAAAACCGACAGTAGTGTCGGTTTGAGTAAGTACAGTTTGTGCTTCTATAAGAGAAAATCTTGGAGTGCTGTTGAGCTTATCCATGAACCATCACCCATTTCATCAAGTGCTAATATGAGAGCTCTAGCCGCACTTAAAGTAGTAAAGTAAGGAATAGAGCGACGAAGTACCTCTTGGCGTATAACAACGGCATCTTTTTTTGATGTGTTGTTGTCTGAGGTGTTGATAGCCATTGCAATCTCATCATTTTTCATACTATCTTCGATATTTGGACGACCCTCAGAGATTTTTAGAACTCGCTCACAAGCGATACCAGCACTCTCCAAAATCTCTTGTGTACCTTTTGTTGCTACAAGCTTAAAGCCATGCTTAATAAGACCTGCTGCAACTTCAGCCGCATGTTTTTTATCTGTATCTACAAAAGATAAGAAACAAGTTCCGCCCGTTGGAATTTTATTTCCAGCACTTAGTTGTGCTTTGGCAAAAGAGACACCAAAGTTTGAACTAATTCCCATTACTTCACCTGTTGACTTCATCTCTGGAGAGAGAACTAAGTCTGCACCATAAAGTTTATGGAAAGGAAAAACAGCCTCTTTAACTGAAACATGCCCTTTTAAACGCGGACGAAGAAGTCCCTTGTGCTCTTCTACTATTTTATAGTTGTCATAGTAATCAAGAGAACTTCTTAGTGTTTCACCCATCATAACGCGAGTAGCAACTTTTGCCAAAGGCATACCTGTTGCCTTACTTACAAAAGGAACAGTACGTGATGCACGAGGGTTTACCTCTATAAGATAAATTTCTCCCTCATAAATTGCATACTGAACATTCATAAGACCAACAACACCAAGTCCAAGAGCGATTGTTTTTGTTTGTGCTTCGACTTTTTCTATCATATCTTGTGAAAGATTTACTGGAGGGAGTGAACATGCAGAGTCGCCTGAGTGAATCCCCGCTTCTTCAATATGCTGCATAACAGAACCGATGTAAACTTCTTTGCTATCAGAGATACAATCTACATCTAGCTCAATCGCTTGGTCGAGAAACTTATCGATGAGAACTGGAGCTTCATTTGAAACTGAAATAGCAAGTGCCATGTACTGATTTAGCTCATCTTCTGAATAAACTATTTTCATCCCACGTCCACCAAGAACAAAAGAGGGACGAACAAGTACTGGATAGCCAAGTTTTTCTGCTATTGGTGCTGCNTCCTCTTTTTTACGNGCAAGACCATTTGCNGGTTGTTTGAGCTTATGNTTGTTTACAAAGTCTGAGAACTGCTCTCTATCTTCTGCAAGGTCAATAACTGCTGAAGATGTTCCTGAGATTTTAGCACCAATTTTTGTAAGTCCATCTGCAAGTTTAAGTGGCGTTTGACCACCAAAATGTACAATGATGCCGTCTGGTTCTTCGTTTTCTATCACTTCACGAACATGTTCTAAATCGATTGGCTCAAAGTAAAGTACATCAGAAGTGTCATAGTCAGTTGAGACAGTTTCAGGGTTACAGTTGTACATAATAGACTCTATGCCCATCTCTTTGAGTGCAAAAGAGGCATGAACACACAGTAGTCAAACTCAATCCCTTGTCCAATACGGTTTGGTCCACCCCCAAGGATAAGAACTTTTTTCTTATCACTTACACGGTTTTTTACATTTGGAATTTTTGTGATATTTGTTGTAGAGTAGAGGTATGGAGTGAGTGCTTCAAACTCTGCTGCACAAGTATCTACTTCGTTAAATTCTAGTTGAACACCAAGTTTTTTTCTTGCTGTATAGACTTCACTCTCACTTACTTTATGGTCTGAGTTTTTTGCTATGAGTTGTGCTATACGTTTGTCTGAGAAACCATCAACTTTTACATCACGCATAAACGCAGAGTCAAAAAGAATTTTATCTGTTATGTTTTTTTCTTTCTCTACAAGTTCACTCAGTTGATATAAAAACCAAGGATCAATTGCACATGTATCAAACATCTCTTCTACACTCATACCACGACGAAAACCCTCTGCTACATAGAGCATTCTGTCTGCGTTTGGACGACGGATTTCATGTTTTACAAACTCAGTTTCACCCTCCATCTCATCAAAACCACAAAGTCCAGTTTCAAGAGAACAGAGTGCTTTTTGCATAGATTCTTTAAAAGTACGTCCAATTGCCATAACTTCACCAACAGACTTCATAGAAGTACTCAAAGTACTCTCAGCTTCTGGGAATTTTTCAAAAGTAAAACGCGGAATTTTTGTAACAACATAATCGATTACTGGCTCAAATGATGCAGGTGTTCCTGTAATGTCATTTGTAATTTCATCGAGTGTATAACCAACTGCTAAGAGTGTAGCAACCTTTGCAATAGGATAACCAGTCGCCTTTGATGCGAGTGCAGAGGAGCGTGAAACGCGAGGGTTCATCTCTATGACTATCATACGACCTGTTTTTGGACAGATTGAAAACTGAACATTGCTTCCACCCGTATCAACACCTATCTCACGTAAGATGTCAAAAGAGGCATTACGCATTCTTTGGTACTCTTTGTCTGTTAGAGTTAAAGCTGGAGCAACTGTGATACTATCACCAGTATGAACACCCATAGGATCAAAGTTCTCAATTGTACAAACGATGATACAGTTGTCCGCTTTATCGCGAATAACTTCCATTTCGTACTCTTTCCAACCAAGCATTGACTCCATGATTTCTATCTCATTTACAGGAGAAGCCGAGATGCCTGCTTCAGCAAGAGCCTTTAAACTCTTCCATATTGTAAGCAACACCTGAACCACCACCAGCAAGTGTAAATGAAGCTCTTGAGATTACTGGAAAACCTATCTCTTTTACTACTTCAATTGCCTCTTCAACACTGTAAGCATTTTTACTTTTTGGTAAATCCATACCAATTTTAAGCATCGCTTCGTTAAATGCTGAACGGTCTTCACCTTTATGTATTGCTTCTGGAGTCGCACCTAAAAACTTCCACCCTCAAGCATACCTTTTTCATACATGCTTGTAGCAACATTAAGTGCAGTTTGGCCACCCATAGTTGGAAGGACTGCATCAACTTTTTCTTTTTTGATGATTTCCGCAATTACATCTTCTTTGATAGGCTCAATATAAGTTCTGTCAGCAAATTCTGGATCTGTCATAATAGTAGCAGGGTTGGAGTTGATGAGAACTACACGATACCCTTGTTCTTTAAGAGTTTTGACGGCTTGCGTTCCAGAGTAGTCAAACTCACAAGCTTGACCGATGACAATCGGACCAGAACCTATGAGTAAAATAGTATTTATATCGGTGCGTTTTGGCATTGTAACCCTTCTAAATATATTGTAAAAAATTTAGAGATTATAGCTAAAGGGCACTTAAAATTTGATGAGTTTTAAGTNCATGGAGTGAGTGAATCTTTAGTACTNAAAAGTGTACATAAGAGAAACTAATCCAGAGTAGATATATTTGTCATTTACAAGTGGACTATTTACTGCATCATNTGTAAGCATATCAGCTCTCAGGTTTATAAGAGAAGACCACTTNNGTGTGATTTTGTAGTTTAAAAATGTTTGTGCACCAAGCTGNAATCCACCCTTTGCTTCATAAAAATTTCTTCCAATGGAGGTATCAACTTCACTCGTTTTTACACCATAGTAATAATCCATAAACTTATCTGATTGATAGATGAGAATTAAACTTGGATAGAGTGTGAAATCTCCAAACTTATACTCATCGCCAAGCTCGGCTTTTATGAGCCACGACTCATATCTAGAGAGTAAATCAGTAAGGGCCATTATCTCAAGGTAAGCATCATGGTATGTTGCACTAAATGCTAGACCACCCTCAAGAGTGTTTTCTCTTGTATCCATACCTTTTAAAAACTCGGAGTCTGAGGCTTTGTAGCCATAAGGGCGAGGTTGAGCGGTGAGAGAAAATCCCCATGCATACTCCTCTTGCCTATCTCCTAAAAAGTATATACCTGCACGACTCCATCTTACATAAAAAAGTGAGTTGTCAAAAAAGATAACAGGGGAGGGAACAAAGATAGCACTTGTATCTTTGTAGGGCTGCGTTTGAAAGTATGGACCAATACCAAGTGTTACTTTTTGCTTTGAATCCTCCGCATTTAAAAAACTTAAAAAAAATAGTACTGTTAAAATAAATCTCATTTGACACTCCTTATAAGATGAAAATAGTTTGTTTCACTCGCTTTATAGTACTGCTCAACTAGAGCATTTTGATACCCCTGAGAACGAGTTGTAGAGACTACTTTCCCTACTTTTAGACCTCTAAAAAAGATATTATCAAGTCCTGAGCTCACAACTTCGTCTCCCTCTTTTATCTCATACCATGAAGGTATAAAGTTCACTACTATAAACTCTTCGTTGTTTCCATGTGCAATTCCAGGAGCATTGCTCTGTCCAATATAAACAGAATATGCACTTTTGATATCTCTATTTAAAAGAGCAAGGGCTTTGCCATTTTTTGGTACAACTATTCCAGCGACTAACTCTTTGTATGTCAAGCCATATATTTTTGAGCTATTATACTCTGGTATCTCTAACCATAGCTTGTTAAAATTACCAAACTTCTCATAAGAAATTGCCCTAACTAAAGAGACTTTCGGATTGAGTTTCAAGCTTGAGTTGCTCTCCGCATAGAGTTCATTCACCTCAGATGCTAACTGTTGCATAACTAAGTGGTTATTTTCATACTGTTGTAGTTTTAGAGATAACTCCTCTATAGTGGAGGCTTGAAAGATATGTTTGTTTATGGTGTTTTGGACAAATTCTATAGAGTTGTGGTAGCTAGATTTTATGGCATTTAAAGAGCTAATAATAGGGGACTGTAGAATATTACTATAATACAGAGCACCTACTACGAGGAGTATTGTCATTGAGAAGTAAGAGAGTAACTCTTTACTCATTCTCAAAAAGTTCTTGTAGTAAATCTATCTCTTCAAGTGCACGTCCAGTTCCACGAGCAACTGCTAAGAGTGGCTCATCCGCAACAAATACTGGAATTCTTACAATATCTGAGAGATATTTGTCAAGTTGACGAATAAGTGCACCACCGCCTGTTAGAATAATTCCATGATTTACAATGTCTCCAGCTAAGTCAGGTGGCATCTTTTCTAAGACATCACGAAGTGCCTCTGCTATCTCTTTGAGAGGTTCTTTCATAGCTTCTCTTGCATCTTCACTTGTCAGTTCTACTGAGCTTAAAAGTCCCTCAACCTGATCACGCCCGTTTACTATCATAGAGAGTNCTTGATCAAGTGCAACAGCAGTTCCTATATTTATCTTGATATCTTCTGCAACTCTTTCACCAATAAGTAAATTATANTTTTTTCTTACATAGTTTACTATGCCCTGATCGATTTTATCNCCAGCAGTACGGATAGATTTTGAAAGAACAAGTCCTCCAAGAGAGACNACACCTATCTCAGTNGTACCACCACCGATGTCTACTACAAGGTTTCCTTGTGGCTCACGGATATCTACTCCAGCACCNATTGCTGCTGCCATAGGCTCTTCTATAAGAAATACTTCACGTGCTCCAGCACTTAAAGCTGATTCACGAACAGCTTTGCGTTCCACCTGTGTAAGCCCATAAGGTACACAAATAATGATACGTGGAGATATTAAAGAGCTTCTTCCATGTGCTTTTTCTATAAACTTGCGAATCATCTTTTCAGTCATGTCAAAATCTGCGATAACACCATCACGCATAGGACGAATGGCACGGATGTTACCAGGTGTTTTTCCAACCATCTCTTTAGCTTCATGTCCAACAGCCAGTACTCTACTTTGACCATACTTTTCTGTTTTTACTGCAACAACAGATGGCTCATTTATGATGATTCCACGACCTTTTGCAATAACGATAGTATTTGCAGTTCCTAAATCTATAGAGAGGTCATTAGAGAAAAGTCCGACGAGTTTGTTAAATATCATATCTGTGCCTTATGCTGTTTTTTGTGCTGTTTTTTTGATGTACATTGGTTTTTCAGCTTTTTCAATAACATCTTTTGTTATGAGGACTTCATAACCACTATACTCTGGAAGTTCGTACATTATCTCTATCATCGCTTCTTCAAGAATAGCACGAAGACCACGAGCTCCAGTCTTGCGTTTAATCGCTTTTGCTGCAATTGCTAGAAGAGCATCATCTTCAAAGTTTAACTCAACTTCATCTATAGAGAAGAGTTTTTTGTACTGTTTTATTAGAGAGTTTTTAGGTTCTGTAAGTATACGAACCATATCCTCTTCAGTGATTTCACTTAGTGAAGCAATGATAGGTAAACGTCCAACAAGCTCAGGTATAAGACCAAAATGAACTAAATCATCAGGTTCAACCATATCGTAAGTTGGTTTTTTCTCATCTTTTGTTTTTTTGTCATGGCCAAAACCTAGAACATTTTCACCTTGCTTGCGTTTTAGAATCTCTTCAAGACCATCAAATGCACCACCACAGATAAAGAGTATGTTCGTAGTGTCAATAGCTGTAAACTCCTGGTTTGGATGTTTACGTCCACCTTTTGGCGGAATGTTTACAGATGAGCCCTCTATAATTTTAAGTAGAGCTTGTTGCACACCCTCTCCGCTTACATCACGGGTTATAGAGCGGTTTTCACTCATACGTGCTACTTTGTCAACTTCATCTAAGAAGATGATTCCTTTTTGAGCACGATCTACATCACCATCTGCAGCTTGGATAAGTTTTGTCAAAATATTTTCAACATCTTCTCCAACATAACCAGCTTCTGTAAGGCTTGTTGCATCGGCAATAGCAATAGGAACATTTAAAACACGAGCAATAGTTTGTGCCATAAGTGTTTTTCCTGATCCTGTTGGACCGATGAGAAGCACATTTGATTTTGCAATTTCTGTATCATCATTCTCAATTTTTGTATTTTTAAAAATTCTTTTGTAGTGATTGTAAACTGCAACACTTAAAAGTTTTCTAGCTCTTTCTTGTCCTATAATATAGTCACTCAAAAAGTTATTAAGCTCTTTTGGAGTCATAAGGTTGTTTACAGCTTCAAGAAGTTCTTCTGTCTGCTGAGGGTTAACATTTTTTTCATCCCCAAACATTATCTTATAAGCAGATACAACACAGTTTTTACAGATGTAAACGCCATTACCTGCTATGAGAGGGTTCTTCTCGCTCTCTGTGGCATCACAAAAACTACAGTGTCTATGAATCATATATATTTCCTTTGAAGTTCTACTTCTCTGTTTTAGTCTTTTGTTTTTCTCTCAAACGGAATACCGCGTTTAGTCTCTATGACAAAGTTACATAAATTTTTTACAAACTCATTTGTACTATTTTGAAGTATATCACTTGCTACATCTTTGAGCGGCTTTCCACTCTCAAAGAGTTCTCTGTAGGCAGATTTTAGCTCGTTTATCTCATCACGTTCAAGATGGCGTCTGAGTCCTGTAAGGTTTAAGCCTCGTAGTGTTGCACGGTTTCCCTCAGCCATACAGTAAGGGGGAACATCTTGAGAGAGTGCACTTGCACCGCCAACCATAGCAAAGTCACCTATGTGAACAAACTGGTGAATAGGAGTCATCCCACCAATAACTACACCATTTCCAAGCTCAACATGTCCAGCTAAAGTGGCTGCATTTGCTAAGATACAGTTGTTTCCAATAATAACATCATGTCCTAAATGCACATAACCCATAAAAAGATTTTTATTTCCTATGATGGTTTTTGAGCCACCACCCTGTGTGCCGGGATTAAAAAGTGTAAATTCACGGATAGTATTGTCATCACCGATGATGAGTTCAACATCTTCACCATTAAATTTTAGATCTTGGGGAATAGAACCAATCACGGCATGAGAAAAAATACGATTATTTTTACCGATAGTAGTTTTTCCGTAGATACAAGCACCCTGTGCAATGGTTGTACCTTCACCAATAGTTGTTTGCGAAGATATGTGACAAAAAGCACCTATTTCAACATCTGGGCCAATAACTGCACCATCTTCGATAACTGCTAAGGGAGATATTTTATTGTTACTCAAAATTGTCTCTTTATTTGTCAACTATCATAGCTTTAAGTTCAGCTTCAGAGACCATTTTATCATCTACAAAAGCTTCGCCTTTAAGCATCCAAATAGCACCTTTTTGTTTGATGACACTAATTCGGTACTCTAGTTTATCACCTGGTTTTACGGGAGAACGAAATTTCGCCTTATCTATGCTCATAAAGTAAACAACTTTCTGTGCAGCCTCTTCTTTAGTCATGTCCATGCTTTTAAATGCAAGAATCCCACCAGCTTGTGCCATACCCTCTAGTATCATAACACCAGGGTAAATAGGGTGACCTGGGAAGTGCCCTTGAAATACATTTTCACTGATACTTACGTTTTTATAAGCGATAAGTGTTTCGTTTTTTTCTATGTTAGTAACACGATCAACGAGTAAGAAAGGGTAGCGGTGTGGTAAAATCTCTTGAATTTCCATAACATCCATAATCATATAGTTCAGCCTTGCGTAATAATTTTGGATATTTTAGCGAAGTTATTATTAGATTATGATTAGTTTTTCTTTTGTGTCTTCGTATGTTTTTGCGTCGAGTTCTATGGTGAGTTTTGTCACTGGAACTTCTTTTAGCACTATGATGGGTGTTAAATCATAGTTTGACTCTGTAAGTTTTGCTCTTATATTTAGCTCTTTTTCAAAAGAGGGAGGATTGAAAACAAGAGAATTTATATCACTGTAATTGGTTTGTGCAAGAGTATTAAAGTCTGCTAAAGTGATAAATTTTATCTCTTCACGGTTAAAATAGTGAAGATTTTTATCACTAAATTCTACACGACCCTGTGCTCTTTTTCTTGGAAGAGTTGAGTAGCTAAGAGCATAAGAAGCAAGACTCTGCGTTTTGCCTTGTATGACTTTACATGAAAACTGTCTGTAGTTTAAGAACTTCTGTTTTATGATTTTGTACTCTACACCCTCATCTTCAAGAGAGTTACGACGAGAATACATCTCAAGGCGCTCTTCTATAGAAGCTGGAAGGGTGGTGTTTGAGATAGGAGAGAACATCTCATCCATAAGTTTGTCTTGTTGGTCGCGTTGCATTGTAAGACCGTAAATACAGCCACAATAGTCTTGACGGTAGAGTTGTTCCTCTTTTGTAACACGACTTTGATCTTGTGTACCGCCACCACTTCTGTAGTCCACAGCGATAAATTCAACGCCATGTTTTGCATAAAACTCATCACCTACACGCTTGAGTTGTTCTTGGGATTTTAGTGGGCTTACAAGCAGTGTTGTAGTGATTTTACTCTCACCAATCTCAAGAGCTTTTTTCGCACTTGTGATAAAACGCTTGTCAAAACAGACCTCACAACGAGCCCCTTTTTCAGGCTCGTTTTCAAGTCCACGAACGGCTTGTAACCAGTTCTCATAGTCATACTCNCCCTCAAGTAAATCAATNCCNAGTTTTTTACAAGAGCGCTCAACATCAAGCAGACGCAGCTGGTACTCAGAGTAGGGNTGAATGTTTGGGTCATAGAAAAAACCAGTGAGTTTTTCCTCGGGATAATCGGCTTGGAGTTTTTCTAAAAAAAAGTGCGAATCCACACTACAACAGATATGTACTAACACTTTTAACTCCTATATTGTGATATTTATTATTTAAAATTTATAGATTGTTTTTTTGATGGTGGAGCATAGCGGGATCGAACCGCTGACCTCTTCGCTGCCAGCGAAGCGCTCTCCCAGCTGAGCTAATACCCCATTTTACTTCTCATGTGTGAGAAGTAAAACAGTGATTTTATCTTTTAGTCTCTACTCTCAACTACTGAGATAGAGTTGATGCCATCTTGCCCTTGAATCTGAGAAAGAACTTTAAAGCTCTCTTCATCATCTCTCTCAATAGCACCAAAAACTGTATGAACGCCATCTAAGTGAGGTGTGTCTACAAAAGTGATGAAAAATTGACTTCCACCTGTATTTGGTCCAGCATGAGCCATAGAGAGTGTTCCAGGAACATGAACAGAAGTGTTAGAATCAGTCTCACACGCTATGCACCAGTCTGGTCCACCTGTTCCAGTTCCGCTTGGACAACCACCTTGAGCCATAAACCCAGGGATAACACGGTGAAAGTTTAAGTTGTCATAAAAACCTGTATTGCTCAAGTGTGCAAAGTTTGCTACTGTATTTGGAGCTTCATCTGGAAATAGTTTAATCCAGATATCACCCTTAGCTGTTGATACTTTTGCATACTGCT
>JGI10211J34971_10001517_pt1 | contig 19121 bp, 25 predicted proteins | sample Etolagsediment_FD_34971 | JGI IMG/M metagenome (IMG submission 34971)
GATATTCCTATGAATGTGGGGAATATAGAGTTGCCTACTATATAGGACGCAATAGAGCAAAGCCCTATTTGCTGCGCTAACGCTGAGTTCCCTTCAACAGGGGGTTCGCGCAACTGGTTGCTCTGGAGGTGGTGTTAACCCTTTTATATAGGACGCAATAGAGTAAAGCCCTATTTGCTGCGCTAACGCTGCGTTCCCTTCAACAGGAGCTTCGCGCAACTGGTTGCTTTGTCATCTTAGTACTTGATATACGGATTTAAGGATAGTATGCAATTAGAAAAACCTAAATTATTTCCTGAAAAGAAAACCTTTGTTGGGGTGATGTTGTTTTTTTTGTTGCTCATCTTTATACGGCTTTTTTTCGAATATCAGTCATATAAAAGTTTCATCTCAAAACCTTTCTATTATACCCATGCCACTGTACTTAACGCGTATGAAAAATCCAAAGGCACTACACGTTATCAAGTCCTCAAACTTCGCAGTGAAGAGGGCTTTACTTTTTATACAACACACTATAGTCAGGAAAATTTTAATCATACGCGTTTACGTCTACAGATATTTCCAAATGCACGCATAGCGTTTACAGATTATCTGGGGACCTTTTATGTCAAGAGTCGCATCAAAGGTAAAACGCTTCTTCCGCATACCTTCAAAGATACGTTAAAACAAAAAGTAAACGCACAACATAGCGATGCCTCTTTACAGTCATTTTACAATGCCATCTTTTTTGCCACACCGTTAGACAAAGCGTTAAGAGAAAAAATAAGTATGCTTGGTGTGAGTCACCTTGTGGCGTTGAGCGGATTTCATTTGGGGATACTGTGGGGGTTGGTGTATGCAGTCTTGTTATTATTCTACAGACCCCTGCAACAACGATTTTTCCCTTTTCGTCATGCGTTGTTTGACGTAGGTATGATCGCGATGGTGTTGCTTGGACTCTATGTATGGTTTGTGGATTTTCCCCCCTTCTTTGGTCCGTTCTTATGCGATGGTTTTGGTAGGGTGGATCGTCTTACTGCTGGGCATGGAACTGTTGAGTTTTACCTTTTTAGGTACGATTATTTTGCTACTTGTAGCACTCTTTCCTTCTTTACTGGTCTCTTTGAGTTTTGGACTTTCCATTGCAGGGGTGTTTTATATATTTTTACTCTTACAGTATAGCCAAGGTGTCAAAGCATGGATGATCACGCTGCTTTTTATCCCTTTGGGTATCTTTGTGCTTATGTTGCCCATAGTCCATGGTTTTTTTGCGGTGACAAGTGGCTATCAGCTTCTCTCTCCTCTGCTTTCATTGCTATTCATTCCTTTTTACCCCTTGGTGATGGGGTTACATCTTTTGGGTGTTGGCAGTCTTTTTGATAGTGCTTTATCGGTTTTGTTCAGTATGCCTCAAAGTAGCACCGAAGCATGGGTTCCTTTGTGGGCTATGCTTGGGTATATCGTACTCTCCATAGGCGCGATCTGGAGTAAAAAGCTTTTTTGGACAGTGCTCGCAGGAGCCTTTTTATATATGGTCTATCTCTTCGTCTTTGTTTAGCAGGTTGCAAAACTTTAAACCATGTAGGAAAATAGCCCATGAAATATAAATCCATAAAAAGAAAAAGAGTAAGGTAGAGATACTTCCATAGACACTTGAATACGTTTTGTTGTGGAGTACATAAAAGACAAAAGCGCTTTTAGAGAGGTACCATATCAACGAAGCAATGAAGGAACTTATCATCGCAGATGAAACCGTGATACGTGTATTGGCAGAGACCTGGTAGAGGGTATAAAATATCATCCAGACGATGAAGTAAGGTACAAAAGAGTAAAGATGAATAGTATTGGTGATAGCACTTTTATCTAGATAGGTCTGTATAAAAGAAGAGAGATAAAAAGAGCCTGCCATCAGTGTAGAAACGATAACAAGAAGTAAAAGATAGGTTTTTACAGCTTCTACGATGGTTCGGTTAGGTGTTTCAAAGATATCATTGACGATATAATCATAGTTTTTAAAAAACAGTATCGCGGCAAAGATCACATAGAGGATACCCACATATCCTAGTTTATAAGCGTTGGCGACAAATGTGTTAATGTAGTTCATTGCCTCTTGGGAATCCGTAGGCAAAAGGGTAGAAAAGATAAGTGTTTCTATCTTGTGATAGACAGAATCAAACAGAGGCAGGGTAGTAAATAACCAAAGCATAATCACCAGCAGAGGGATAATGGAAAAAAGTGTACTCCAACTAAGACTAGAAGCATAATGTCCTATCTTGTCATCAAAAAGATCACTTAAAAAGTCACGCAGAAAAATATAGTAATGTTTTAAGATCTTTTTGAGTTGAGGTTCATTTTTCATTTAAAATGATGCTTCCATAATCGTTATCCTTAGTTTGGCAATCCCATCTTTCCAGGGTTCAGAATGTTGTTAGGGTCAAAAGCGTTTTTAATGCTTTTAAACAGGTCAAGTTCAACCTCATTAAATGCGATATTCATAAAGGGTGCTTTACTTGTTCCTATGCCATGTTCACCGCTAAGTGTACCACCCATTTCTACTACGAGTTCAAAGATCTCTTCTATGGCTTGATGTCCATCGTGAAGTTGTTTTTCATCTGCACCGTCTACCATGACATTGACGTGAATATTTCCATCACCTGCATGTCCGAAACAAGGGACTTTAAATCCGTATTTATTACCGATGGCATAGATGCGCTCAAGTGCTTCGGGTAACATACTTCTTGGCACAGAGATGTCTTCATTGAGTTTTTTGCTTCCAAAGATCGTGATCGAAGGAGAAGCATTACGTCTGGCATACCAGAGTTCGGTTCTTTTTTTGGCATCATGTGCCACAATGAACTCTTGGGCACCATTGTCTTTGAATGATTTCTCTAAAGTTTCGAGTTGAAATTCTACTTCTTCGATGACATTCCCGTCTACATCACCTATGAGAAGTGCCCCTGCATCTTCGGGCAGTTTAATACCAAGTTTCTCTTTAAGTGCTTGAACCACCAAGTCATCCATAAATTCCATAGCCACAGGATTTGCACCCGCTGCTAACGATTTGAACACGGCATTCATCGCATCATCTACAGAAGGGAAAATGCCCATATAGGCTTTGGTAAATTTAGGTTTAGGGATGAGCTTTACTGTGATTTCGGTGATGACAGCCAGTGTCCCTTCACTCGCGATGAGAATACCTGCAATGTTGTACCCCGCGACATCTTTGATGGTACGTTTACCTGCACGGATGATGTCACCGTTGGGACGTACAGCGCGAAGTGCCATCACATAGTCTTTGGTAATGCCGTACTTTGCCGCACGCATACCTCCGGCATTTTCACTTACATTTCCGCCCAGCGTAGAGTACTCTTCACTCGCGGGATCAGGCGGATAAAAAAGTCCTACTTCTTCTACGGCTTTTTGCAAGTCCATATTGATCACGCCCGGTTGTACCACGGCTACCATGTTTTCCATATCGATCTCAAGGATCTTATTCATATGTTTTTCCATGCCCAAAGTGATGCCACCTTGCGTCGGTAGCGCACCTCCGGTAAACCCTGAACCTGCACCTCTTGGCGTAATGACGATATGATGTGCATCGCAGTACTTGAGTATGGCACTTACGTCAGCTTCATCTCTGGGGAAAACCACTGCTTCAGGTTCAAAACGTGTGCGTGTGGCATCATAAGAGTATGCGATGAGGTGTGCTTTATCGCTATAGACATTCTCTTTGCCTACCAGTGTTTCAAAATATTTTATGTGTTTTTTATCTAACATGACATAGTCCTATTATAACGATTGCATCGTTTTATAATAATTGCCTGTGACTTCACTGCCGAACCATCCTGAATTGAGTTTTTCTAAACGCATATAAAAAGGAAACTTTCCTTTTTTAGGAAGATTTGTCATAGGTTTTTGGGCAATTATTTTGCCTGAAATAGGGTCTAGAAGTACCGCAGCATTTTGACGGACGATATAGACAAGGCCTACTTGGTATTTTTTTGCGAAGTGTGAAAGATTTTCTTTTGTGGGTCTCTCTTCATCCTCCACAGACAAGTACAAAGCAAAGAGATCGGGGTGTATCCATTTTTTCTTATGTTCAGAGGTGATTTTTGCATAGGTATCGGCATCTGGTGCGAGGAGTAGGACATTGTTGTACATATATCCACCGATCACCTTATCTTTAGGAGAAACGCCTGTTTTTATCGTAGGGAGTTCCTCATGATGTACAGGATCTGTACTGACCAATGAAGCAGAACCATCCGATGATACTTGGATGATTCTGCCTGTAATGGCTGCAAGGTCATTGCCATAATTATGTATCACAACACCACTCATACCATTGACAGGAAATTTTTTCTTTAGTGTAATGGTGTTTTCTTTTACAGATTTGATAGAAGTATGTACTGGTTCAGGGAAGAAACCTGCAAAAAGAGGTAAAGAGAGTAGCGCGATAAGAGCTATTTTGTGCATAGCGATCCTTTTAGTGTTAAATAATTGACTTGATTATACAAGCAATATAGTAAAAGTTTATTGATGTCTTTACGGTAGCGGTGAGATTAACCTATTTCCGTTATAATTATGTCCAATTAATCAGTAGGGATACTATAGAGGATGGGAAGTCTGAAAAATATATTGGTATGGATCTTGATATCAAGTTCAGTGTTTGGGGCTAAGGTAACGATTGAGAGTTGGGAAAAAGGTGAAACGTTTTCTGAATATTTGACTTCTAGAGATATTTCAACGGGTTTGTTGCAGGGTATTTCGAAAACAGATATAAAGTTTCTCTCGGACATTCAAGGCAATCAACTTTTTTATGAGCTAAAAGACGCACAAGGTAAACTTGAACAGGCACTCATACCTATCGGTGAAGAGATGCAGATAAGAGTAGCCAAAGAGCGTGACAGCGATGCCTATACTTTCGATATTATTCCCATCGAATATAAAGAAGACGAACATTTTGCTACTGTGGTTATAGAAAAAAATCTCCATACGGACATCACCAAAGCCTTGCATCATCCTGCCCTTGCAGATAAAATGGGACAGCTTTTTAAAGGAACGGTGAATGCAAAAAAGTTTCAAAAAGGTGACAAAGTTTCTTTTCTTTATACGCAAAAAACGAGAATGGGTCAACCTCATGCTATGCCATATATTAAAATAGCACTCCTTGAATCTAGAAACAAACAGCAATTTATCTATGCAGATGAGGATGGCTATGGCTATAAAAGCAGTAAATCATCTCAGGCATATAAGGTGAACGGTAGAGAGAAAGTCACATTCAAACGCAGGGTGCCTGTTAAAAGTGGTCCATCATCGCGTTTTGAAATGCCTTTACGGCATGTGCGTATTACCTCTTCTTTCTCTTATAGAAGATATCATCCTATATTGAAACGGTATCGTCCACACCATGGGACAGACTTTGGTGCCAAACGAGGTACCCCGCTCCTTGCAGTGAATGATGGGAAGGTCAGTTTTTCAGGTCGTATGGGCGGGTATGGAAAAGTGGTGAAGATCAAGCATAAGGGTGGCTATGAATCACTCTATGCACACCAGAGCCGTATACGTGTTAAACGAGGGGAATATGTTAAAAAAGGCCAGATCATAGGCTATGTAGGCAATACCGGACGTAGTACCGGACCGCATTTGCATTTTGGACTGATGAAATATGGAAAATGGATAGATCCTATGCGTGTGTTACGTAAAGTTTCGGTGAAAGATACGGTTTTGAAAACTGTGACTGAGTACAAAAATGTGACCAAAACAAAATATAAAGAAGTGGTTATCAAAGATGCAAAAAAGAATGAGGAAAAGCTTTTAGCCAGTATGAAAGAAGCAGACAAACCTTTTATATGGGACGGATATCAAGTATCAAGCATGAGAGTAAAATATGAAAACCCCGATCAAACACTTTAAACTGCAACCTTTAGAGGATGCAAAGTTTATAGAGACATCATTTGCAACGTATGAACAAGACGGTATTAAAAAATCCTGGGAAATTGTTCAAGCGCATGACAGTGTGGCTATCCTTATCTACCATAAAGAAAAAGAATCATTCATTTTAGTGAAACAGTTTCGTCCCGCCGTCTACTTAAACAATGAAAATGGTATGACTGTGGAACTTTGTGCAGGTATCGTAGATAAGAAACTCTCTTTAGCCAAGATAGCGCAAGAAGAGATAGAAGAAGAGTGTGGGTATGCTGTATCACTTGATGCTATAGAGAGAATTTCTTCGTTTCATACCTCTGTAGGGTTTGCCGGAAGTAAACAGACACTTTACTTTGTTGAAGTCGAAGAACATATGAAAATAAGTGAAGGGGGTGGGGTAGACCATGAGAAGATAGAGGTAGTTTATGTCCCCATCAAAGAAGCCCAAGCGCTTATCTATGATGAAAGCATAGCAAAAACACCCGGCTTAATGTTTGCCTTCATGTGGTGGTTTGCAAAATAGTATGTCACTAGATAGGTTAGTCGCAATACCTTTTTAAAAGACATTGATACGCATCGATGCGTCTGTCACGTAAAAACGGCCAAATGTCACGTACTTCCTTGGTCCGTGTATGTGAAAGTTCTGCATAGAGTATGGTTTCATCTTTTTCATTGGCCTGAGCAAGTATCTCTCCTTGTGCCCCACAGACAAAAGAGTGTCCCCAAAAACGTGTCCCCTCCATGATACCCGCACTGTCTGCTTCAAAACCTACACGGTTGCAGCTTAGTACAGGTATGCCATTGGCGATGGCATGAGAGCGTTGTATGGTGATCCAACTGTCCAGTTGTCTGGATTTCTCTTCTTTACTGTCTTGGTCAAACCAGCCTATGGCAGTGGGGTAGATAAGCAATTGGGCACCTTTAAGCGTCATGCTTCGTGCCGCTTCTGGGTACCATTGATCCCAGCAGATGAGTACACCCAGTTTTCCCACAGAAGTTTGTATGGGTTCAAAACCAATATCTCCTGGGGTGAAGTAAAATTTTTCATAAAATCCCGGATCATCAGGGATGTGCATTTTTCGATATTTACCTGCGATGCTACCATCTTTTTCAAAGACTACGGCAGTGTTGTGGTAGAGTCCTGCGGTGCGTTTTTCAAAAAGTGAAGTGACTAAAACCACTTCATTTTCTTTGGCTACCTCTGACCAAAAGCCTATGTCTTTTTCAAAATCATTGGCATAAGCAAAAAACTTCGTCTCTTCACTTTGGCAAAAATACTCTGTTTGATGCAGTTCTTGTAACACGACAAGCGCTGCACCGTTTTGTGCGGCTTGTTGTATCTGTCTTTTTGTGACCTCTAGCGTTTTCTCTTTGCTGTGATGGTAAGATTGTTGAATCAGGGCTGTTTTCATAAAAATCCTTTAATAGGCTATCTGCATGGTAGAGCAGTGAAGGCTTCCGCCTTGTTCGATGAGTTTTAAACAATTGACAGGAATGATCTCTTTGTCAGGAAAGACTTCTTTGAGAAGTATACCCACTGTGCTGTCATTTTTGTCATCGTAGGTAGGGTAGACTATGGCATCATTGGTGATGAGAAAGTTGGCATAGGTAGCAGGCAATCTTTCGTTGTTTGCATTGTATTTGGCTTCACACATAGGCAGGGCAATAAGCCTATAGGGTTCCCCTTGGCTGGTTGTAAAGTTTTTCAACTGTGCCTCCATCTTTTGTAGTGATGCATAGTGTACATCGTTTTCATCGTCGCATTTAACATACATGATCGTTGTCGTATTGACAAAACGTGCCAAAGTGTCTATGTGGCTGTCTGTGTCATCGCCTTCGAGGTACCCATAGTCCAGCCATAAAACCCTTTGTGCACCCAAAGAGGTATGGAGCTGCTCTTCTACTTCCTTTTTGCTCAAACCACCGTTTCTGTTCGGGTTGCAAAGACAGGTGGAGGTAGTCAAGATCGTACCCATGCCATCACTCTCTACAGAACCTCCTTCCAACACAAAGTCCATTTGCACCAAAGGGGTCACCCCCAGGTAGCCTTTTTTGTGTAAAGCAGTGTTGACAGCATTGTCAAGTGAAGCTTCAAATTTACCGCCCCAGCCATCAAATGTAAAGTCAAGTAGTTTTACTTCACCGTCTTCCTTGAGGCTAATATACCCGTAATCACGTATCCAAGTGTCGTTAGTGGGTAGCTCTATAAAAGTCATGTTGCGCGTAGAACAAAACAGGTTTGAAATTTTTTCTTTGTTTTTGCAGAGTATATAGACAGCTTCTCCATAAGCGATGGCTTGAGCAATGCGTACAAAAGGGGTGAGACTCTCTTCTAGTACTGTACTGTTATGCGGATCATGCCAGTCTGTCTCTTCATGAGGAAAGCAGAGTAGCACGGCACGTTGTCTTTCCCACTCTGCGGGCATGACCATTTTTAGATTTTTGGGCATCTTAACTCTTTTTGGATGGATTTTGGTATAATCTTGCATGGCATTTATCACAATAAATAAACAACATTTCTATCATAATCTTAGCCAAATTGCACTAAAAACTGGCTCAGTTGAAAAGATCGCTATCGTCCTTAAAGACAATGCATATGGTCACGGGCTGGAGCTTATGGGAAGAATGGCATCAGAGTTTGGCATCAAGCATGCTGTGGTACGAAAAACAGCAGAAGCAGCACAGATCAAATCTCTTTTTGAAACCGTGCTTGTGCTTGGCGACAGCATCATCAAAGATGACATTTACGCTTTTGCCATCAATAGTCTTGAAGATATAAAAAATGCCCAAGAAGGGGCAAAAGTAGAACTTAAAGTCGATACGGGGATGCATCGTAACGGTATCGCCTTAGATGAACTAGACGAAGCCCTTCATTTAATAAAAGCAAAACATTTACATCTCGTAGGGCTTATGACCCATTTTCGGAGTGCAGATGTCTTGAGTTCCGAACTTTTTTGGCAGCAAAAACAGTTTGAGAGCGTGAAGCAAAGTGTCAAAGAAGCAGGTTTTAGCGATGTTAGAGTGCATTCGCATAACTCTGCAGCCATCCTGCGCATGAAACATTTTAATGAAGATCTGGTACGTGTAGGCATAGCTGCTTACGGATACAATGAACTGCCTGACACGTTTGACGAAGTAGCCTTACGTCCTGTCATGTCACTACACGCTAAAAAGATTTCAACTAGAGTGCTAAACTCTGGAGAACGCATAGGATACGCTGGAGACTTTAGCGCTGTAGAAAGGATGAGGGTTTCCACCTATGATCTAGGCTATGGTGATGGATGGTGTAGGGGCGATGCTCAAAAACCTTACATGACAAGTGAAGGCTTACCTGTTTTGGGGCGCGTCTCCATGGACTTCATTTCGCTTGCGTCAGACAAAGCAGAAATTGCATAATGAACGATGCAAAAGTCGCGGCAAAACAGTTAGGGACTATCTCTTATGAGATCACCACTGCATTGTCGAAAGAGATAGTAAGAAAAGTAATTTAAAGGGTTTTTTCATCAAATAAAACTGCTTTCTATTCTCGTTACACCTCTTCGTCGGTGTAACGCATAGGTAACCCTCATCATAAAAATTTTACTAAAATTCATCACTCTCAATGAAGCCTTTTTCTGCAATAATCATGCATAAAAGGAATACATACGAGCTACTTAGAGATGAGATATGATAGATATATTCTAGATAAAAGAGATATTTTGATAAAATTAATGAGGAGTTTTATCATGAAAAAAATCACATTATTCGTTTTAGTGGCAATGACTTTATCTACTTGGCTAGATGCATATGATTCTTTATGTTCTGAAGGTAAATGGTGTCAATTCTCTCATTATCCTACAGGTGTAGAGGTTGATCTCAAATCTCAGCTTGCCATTCTACGGTTAAAGTTGTTAGTTCAGCTTATCAAGATACTGACAATTGGATACGGGTATTTGTGTATTTCACTGTTGAAAATACACAAAAATTTCCTACAACTTATGGATGGCATAATAAATATTTAAAAGATAAACATGGAAATATGTTTTACCCTTCTAAGGGTGTTATGAGTAGAAAACTTCAACCACATGAAAGTAGTGATGAATGTTATGTTGAATATGCTGTACCAAAGAAAATCGATATGAAAAATTTGAAATGGGGACTGTATGATAAAAAAACAAAGACGATGAGATATGAAATTAATATATTTCCCAAAAAAGAACAATGATATGAAACATTATTTTTTAATTATTATGATCTTAGCACATATGAGTTCTTTTATGTATGCAGAGGATTTAAAAAAATATAAATATATACCCATAGATAACCTTGCAAAAAATCCATCTGAGTATATCGGTAATAATATTTATATAGAATGTCAAATGAATCGATATACGTATATTAGAGAACGCAGTGATGGTAGATATACGATGCGAGCACAATGTAGAAAAAAGAATGGATATATGCAAAGTGGTTCTAAGTCTAAGAGGGATATATCCATTATTACAACAAATAAAAATATAAATAAAGTGGAACCCATAAAATACAGTGGGTTAAAGTTTAAAGCATACGGAACTCTAATGTGGAGTGATTCATATACTTTTGGTTCCAAAGCATTATTGTATACTAAATGGATTGAAATAGACAAATCTTTTTATAAATTTTTAAAAAGTTTGGAGGATTTAGATGAGGGGAATTGATATATTCTAAATATTTTTTGGTACAGGAAGAGTCTCCTGTACCAAACTCTTTAAAAATAGGACTTGTTCCAAAGCACTGATTTCAAGTGGACTATAATGGCCTGAAAAATAAAGACAAGTTTTCAGCTTAGTTAATTTCAACTTCAACTACTACCTTATGCCATATTTTTTATAAAGTCAAGATATAAATTCATAGGTTTTTGATAACCAATTGATAAATGGAATCTCTTAAAATTATATTTGTAGATATAAGCTTTTTTCATTCACTGAAAAGTGAAATGATCTACCATAGAACATTTCAAACCAAAACCCAGGCAAATCAAGCCATCTTTGAATACATTGAAATATTTTACAATAGACAAAGACTTCACTCCTCAAATGGATATCTGTCCCCTGTTGCATATGAAGTAAAAATGTTACAAAAAGCAATAGCTGCTTAGAATGTTATATCTTTTGTCTGAAATAGTGTTGACAGATCAAACTTTACTAAAAAAATAATTTTTACTACAATAAGAAATATTAATATATTAAAATGGAGAAGAGATTGAAAGCGATTATTATTATATTTACATTTATAACATTTAGTTTTGCAGATATTTATTACGAGGGTGTTAAAGCCTATCAAAATGGAAACTACTTGAAAGCATTGGAATTGTTTAAGATATCAGCTAGTAAAGGTAGTACAAATGCCAAGCACAACTTAGGTGTTATCTATGATAAAGGTAGAGGTATAAAACCTGATTATATAGAAGCAGTCAAATGGTATAAGCAAGCTGCTAAAAAAGGTAATATAAAATCTATGTTTAATTTAGCTCTAATTTATGAAAATGCTAAAGGTGTAAAACAAAATTATACAGAAGCAATTAAATGGTATAGAAAAGCTTCAAGAAATGGACATGCAGGTTCCCAGTATAACTTAGCAGCAATATATGATATTGGTAAGTTTCTTAAAAGAGATTATAAAAAAGCAAATGAATATTACAAGTTAGCAGCTAATCAAAATTACCCAGATGCTCAATATATGCTAGGGGTTAATTATGAAACAGGTAAAGGTTTGAAAATAGATTATGAAGAATCAATAAGATGGTATAAGAAAGCTTCAAGAAGTGGTTCAAGTAAAGCAAACTTTGCCCTTGGAGAAATATATAACAATGGTTATTTAGACCAGAAAGTAAACAAAATTAAAGCATATGAATATTACATTCTTGCCGCAAAAAAAGGAGATGCTAAAGCCCAAAGAAACCTTGATTTTTTATGTAGAAAAAGTCCATGGGCTTGTAAGTAAATGTCTCCTCAAGACTAACTAAAAAGGGTTATACTCATACTGCTCTTTTGCTTTAGTGTATGAAAATGACTGAAATACCTATTTCTATTTATTATAGAATTTACTAAAGTTTTAGCTGCGTGATGAGGTGGAATTGCACTTGTGATTAGAATTGGCGTTTTTATAAAGTGTTGGTATATAGAGGGTTATATGATGTTGTGGGAGTATTTTTTGGTGGAGATGAGGGGAATTGAATAGTACGTTTATATGGTAATTAAAGGATATTTGTATTTTAAATGTAGCATCTAATGTAGCATAATAGCTTTGTTACATCCTCTTCATTAAGCTTTAGATATTCTATTATATGTAGAGTATAACCTTCATTAAATATTCAATATCCAAAATACATTGAGATGATTAATACATTATATTAACTATGTACCCCAAGTAACAGTATAGATAAGATTAGGATATACTCCTTGCAAGCTACTCTGAACCTGTGAAGGCATTATCTTTTATTGGGTATACATTGATGTACCCCCGGGGGACTAAAAACGGTTTAACATTAAAATGGATGAAGTACCTCAAACAAATTTTTCAAAATAATGAGAATTTAACATAGGGATAACATTATAAAGTCTTCTGCAATAAACCATAGTATAATACTTGAAATATGAATTATATAAGGATATATGCATGACGCTAAGAGATATAGGGCATAGCATTGGAGAGATGGTGGATTATATATTGGATGCTGACCTTACAAAATTTTTTGATACAGAATTTTTTTATCATATGGTCCAGATGGTTATGTTGTTTGTGATGATAATTGTGGCTTACATCATTGTGGCTTACATCATAATCTTTTCATTAAGGGGTATGTCTATAATTGTTAGATGGTATAAAAGAAGTAAAACAGTCTGATAATAAGTTTAAAGAAATAACAGCCACAGAATATGAATACAATGAACATGGAGACATCATACTTCAAAGGGATTGGTATATCAATGGAACTTACACTGAGAAGAAAGTGTTTGTTCCTGCAAGTAAAGTCAAAGAACATGAAAAGGAGAAAAGATAATGAAAATTATAGACGTTATAGATTTAGCAAAGACTGGTGAAGGTAGTTTAGTATTCCTTAACTGTGATGCTATCAAGTCATTTTATATTGTACATGTCCTAATGTACATAAACATCAATAGAAGGTGAACCACCAACTGTTTCAAGTCTTTCACAATCTCTTGAGGATTCAAAGAAATATACTCTATCGTGACTAGCCACATTCTTAACAATTACTCTTCCATATTGATAGAGATACAGTTCCCATGATGAAAATACTTTATTATATTGTCCTGTTGTCCATAAAGTATTAAAAATCTTTTTCATATCATCATCCATTCTGGAACACTTGTAACTATAACCAGACCATTCAGCATAATAAGCCGCATTAAACTTTTCCCCATGTGTGATAGCTAATACCTCAGCCTTAGTCATAGGTAAAGCTTTTTTAGCACATCCCGTTAGCAATATAATCATTATTAACGAACTAAAAAGTATTTTAATATTATTCATTATATCTCCTTAATCTTTTTTATTTATCCATAAGTTTTTGAGCTACCATTTGAGCTTTTTTATTTTTTACAGTTTGACTATAAGCAGTGGAAAATATCATATAGCATGCACTACATTCTGTGAAGTCAACTGCTAAATTCACTATAGACCTTTCTTTCTCGTATGAATATAAATTCGTTATCATAATTAAAAAAATAAGTATATACTTCATTATTCCTCTCTCCTTTTTTAATTTTACCATTTAGGAATATAACCTTTCTGAATGTTTAGTGGCAGTATAGTATATTCATTAGAAACAGTCAGAGTTATATATCCTCCGACTATTGGACAAAAATTAGATAATTAATTCGGAGTTACTACTACACTGAATGAAGTTTCATCATCTCTGCTAGAATTTTCAATTAAAATGTAGTAAGTACCAGCGAGCAAGCTCATAGACTTTGATGTACGACCTACATTGAAGTAAGGGGACAGGTCAATAAAATTACTATCATAGTATGTAATACCGAATATATTATTAACACCATTAACATCCAAGCTGCTATTTTGAGCTAAAACTATTTTATAAATGTGTGTCTTCTCTCCACTAAAAGAGTTAAGTCCAATATTTACTAAATTAATATCGATAGTTCCACTTGTTATACAGTTCGAATAAATATGTAATTTTTCATCTGTTGTTAGAGATGATGAATCTGCTTTTATAATATACTCACCACTCGTAACAATATCCCAACCATATCCAGAATCATTGGATACTAAATTATAGTTACTGTCATACAGTTCTGCTTCATAGAGTGAACCTGAGTAAAGTTTATTGAAGGCAATAAGCCCACAGCTAGTAGATGTACCTAGGTTCATGTTAATTTTAAAATAAACATCTTTAGCAGAATCATGTGTTCCATTACCAACAATATAGGGATCAGATAAAGTACCCGATCCTTGAACAGTAGGAACAATAGAAGTATCACTCGTAGGAGTACTTCCTCCTCCACCTCCACAAGCATTAAATATAAATATTGCACTTGCCAATAAGCTTATATATGTAGTTTTTTTCATTTTTTTCTTCCTTTGTATTAGTTTCAATACAATCATATCAAGTCAATGTCATATTTATGTAAGTTATGAAAAGATACACTATAATTCATGGCTAAAAACTATAGATTTTTAGGTCTTTGTAAATGAGATGTAAACAACTGTGTAGTGATTAGTTGTGTTGTTTATATCGTTTGTAACTCACAGTAGGGTCCCTCTCGGTTAGACAGTATCTTTCTTCCTAACAGTAAGACTAAACTCTCTCTTTTGTTGGTTAATATACCTCCATGAACTCATAGTAGGGACACACACTCCATACATACCCTGCCACCATTATAGTGCCCCTATATATATATGGGCAGTAGATTGTTCCCAATGGCTTGTATTGACCGTGTAGTAGGGGTTAGTGGGGTTTAGGAAGGGGGTGTCAAATTGGGTATAAAAAGAGTAGTTTTGACATCCCCTTATTTAGTCTAGTCTATGCTTAATTTTATAGGTGTTCCTGTAGTTGATAATATCTCTTTTTCAAGACTTTCAATGTGTAGTTTATCAAAGTCGTCTTTGTCCTGTGTATAGACTGCATCATGTAATCTCTTTGGATATTTGAATTCCTTGGCAATAATGTTTTGTATTTCTCTTTCAAAGTATGTCCAGTAATAAAACATATACGTATTTTTAATGTTGGCTTTGTCGTATGCCTTTAGTGTATTGTATTTCTTTATTGCATCGTTAATGTTATAGTCCTCTTTGATCTTCTCATTTGTTCTTTTGGTTGCATATTTCGTTACCTGTGTGTTATCTTTTGAGGTTGTGAATATTACTTCTCTTATCCTGTCTCTTTCAAGGAATATGTACTCCAATTCTTTATGCCATCTATTCTCATATTTTTTAGAGTTATACCGTCTTCCCTGATATATTGCTGTGATCTCGGTCTTGGCTCTGTCTGTAGTCCATCCCATTTGTTGAGATATATCCTTTCTTACTTGCTTCTTGTTTGCAATATAATACTCAGTGAATGGTATTTCAATTGTTGGTTCAATACTTTTCACTTTGGTATACAGGATAGTCTGTAATGCTGATTCCATATCAACACCATACAGGTTAAACATCATATCTCTGTCTATCCTTGGTATTTCATCAAGGATGTTATACCTTCTTCCATGGTTGCCTATTTCCTGCTTATGTTGCATCTTTACATACAGGATATAATGTTCAACATACACAAGATTTCTAAGTAGATGTAGTTTTATGTAGTTACTCATCTTTGAGTAGGCTCCCAGATATACCTGTAAGTATTGCTCCTTATTCTTGTCTGCCTTCTCTGGTTTATCTTTACATTCAAGCTGAGCTATGTACGTGGTTGCTGTTAGTCCTATGTCTGAGTCATCTGATGTTATGTATCCAATCTGCTTTACATCTTTATTGTCAATATATGTGTACTCTTCAAAGAATGCTCGCTGAACATCCTCAGACAGTTTTGCATAGCTACCACCAGTATCCTTTGCATACCTTATACCATCATCCTCATCCTTGTTGGTAACTCTTGCTAATGATTTGTCCAAAAGTAATGCTGTATTCATATCAAGTTTGTACTTGGCTATAAGCATTTCAATCAGGTGATGTTCTTTGACTCGTTTGACCTTATTTATTGGAGCAAATCTATTATTTCTATATATGTTGATCCATTTGGGATGTTTGCTAAGACTTCGTTTGTAGTTACCATCATTGAGTATGATACCAGTCTGACAACCTGCTGTGAAACTGTCATAGTATTGTCTGTGTAGCTCAACATACTCTTGTTGGTTCATAGTCTTTATAATATCCTCCATGAATGCTTTGAAGGCAGTAGGGTCTAATTTGCTTATATCATTGGCAAGTATCTCCATAACTGCTTCCCTGTGTGATTCAGCATACTCAGTTAATTCCTTTGTTGGTTCTTTTATCTTTCGAGTCATACCTTTGTGGATATAGTCTCCATCACTCATATCTTCTCCTATATCTACTTCAAAGAGTGTACATAGTGAAGGTTCTTTCATGGTTATGCTATGCTCCATCATTGCTTGCCACCATTAATACTTTTGTGATAAACTTCTTTACACGTTCAGCTTCACTTCTTGTATGAACAGATACTGTTACCCCAAGAGCTTGTACTCTATATGGGGTAGATGTCTTATCTGATTGCTTCTGTATACTCACTTTCATAGTTTTCCTTTAAGTAGTTGCATCATTGTCGGCAAACTATCGCTAAGCTCTTCAATACGTTTCTCCAACAAATCTATCGTATGAAGTATTTCAGACAGCTCAGCCCTATCAGATCCGTTCTTAATTGCTATGTCTATACTTTTTAGTAGGGCATGTTTCACACTACCGTAGTATCCCAGTACATTCTGCTTCTTCTTACCACTTGCATCTATAGTAGGTATACCTTCAATGATGGCAAGATTACGAGCGTCAAAGTGTATAAGATAAAGAGATGCATCTACCTCTTCACCTTTTCTGTTCAGTTTAGTTGTAGTCGTCAGTTGTATCATTATGCACCTCCACTAAATAGAGCTAATACTTCTTGAGCATCAAATACTGTAACCCTTGGACTTACGTGTATCGGTGTTAGTTTTCCTTCCTTGGCATATAGCCATACTGTTGATAATCCTATTCCAAATTCAGAAGCTATTCGCTTCGCTCTTAGCCTTTTCGGCAGTTCTAAATGTCTATACATTTTGTTTCCTTTTTGGAAACAAGCGCTTGTTTATGTGAGTAAGATAAACTTGTTTGGTTTTGTTTATCTTGGTCTAACCGTCGTTAGATGAAAATTATATTATTGTGGATTTTAGAGGTAAAAGAAGGAAATTTCCTCAAGAGGTTATCAGTGGAGTATTTCTTTTTGTATAGCTTTTTTAGCTGATGCTGTAAGTTCTCCTATTTTTGTTGGTGATACACCTATTAGTCGTAGTCTTTCAGCCAATATTCCCTTTAGACTATTGTATAAGTCTGTCAGCTTTGGTAAGTTTTTAGTGTTATTCCTCCCAGCATTCTTGGTATTCTTTTTTAGTTTTCTGGCTAATTCAATAAGCTCATCTTGTTCTTCTTCAAGGTGGTCAAAGAAGTCTTTAATAATATCAATTTCATCTTTTTCACCTTTAACACATTTTAGAACATATGCCTCCTTTGGTGATAAGTATTTAGACTGAGTATCACGAATATAGGTTTTTATTTGATGTTCGCTGTAGCAATTTAGTTTATTTGGATTTAATGGTCTTTTAAAATACTCAGCATATTTACCAAGTCTTTGTTCAATAATATAGTTGAGTGGGATATTACCAATATCATTATGAGGCTTGAAGAACCATTCTTTTTTGTTTGCTTCAATCCTCTTCTGCAAGTCTTGAATTTTTTTGTCTAACGCATGTCCTTTTGTTGCTAAAAAAACCTTTTTACGTACTTTTGCAACAGTCTTGTCAATTGCTTTTTTTCTGTCAGGTTCGATAGGTCGTGTAGTCATGTTATTACCGAGTAGTATATGGAACGCTATATGAAGCAGTTTAATCTCACTCTTATTCCAATCAGAATTAGGCTGATGTAGGTAGTACGCATGAGCTTCATAGTCATCAAGCTCATCTTCATATATATCCCATAAATCCATCCAATTAAGCATATTTGACTCTATCTAAGTAATCAGCATACCATTGAATGAGTTTTCTCATTGGTTCTTTATATGTAGCTCTGTTATATGCTTCCTTTACCTTGTTGGCTTCCTGATGAGCCAATAAGGCTTCAATTACTTCTCCTGAACAGTTGTGTTCACTCATATGCTCATATGCTATGGTTGAGAATATGCTTCTAAAGCTATGAGGTACTAATTCCTCTTTTGTATAGCCCATTCTTCTCAGTGCTGATATGAGAGTATTGTCACTGATTGGTCTTTTTTCACTTCTAATTCCTGGAAAGACAAGATTACTGTTGATACCTTGAGCTTTAACTTCTTTTAGGATTTTGATTGCTTGATGAGGTAATGGGAGTATAAATTCTTTATGGGTTTTCATCTTGCTTGCAGGTATTATCCATTCTTCATTCTTGAAGTCTATCTCTTCCCAAGTCATATTCCTAATGTTGAAGCTTCTTACAAATACATAAGGCAATAGCATCATGGCATACTTTGTAGAGAGTTCGCCTTGGTACTCATCTATGCTAAGCAGTAACCCTTTAATATCTTTTTCTTTGGTAAATGTAGGATAGTGGATATCACTTTTCCCCCCAATATCATCAATAATATCTATGTTGCCAATGATATTTTGTTGTGTATATTCACGTTTCAATGCATGTTTGTATACACGGTTCATATAATAATATGCTCTTCTTGCAGTTTCTATAATTTTCTTGTTTTTCATTGTGTCTAATATGATGAAAATATCTTGAATACTAATTTCTTTAATAGCCTTTGATCCTATAGATGGAAATATATGTAGTTCAAATAATCTCAATATCTTCAAACGATGTTGATCTGTTATTGGCTTATTTGTTGTACGATATTGCTTAAGCCACTCCTTACTCACCTTCTCAAATGTATTTACTTTTGTATGCTCTAATTCTTGCTGTTCTTTTTTTTCTGCTTCCTTTACTTCCAACGGATCTATGCCTTCACGAATTAATTTGATGTTCGTATCTCTTTTGCTTCT
>JGI10211J34971_10001518_pt1 | contig 19112 bp, 25 predicted proteins | sample Etolagsediment_FD_34971 | JGI IMG/M metagenome (IMG submission 34971)
CTCCCCCTAGGAATAGCACTCCCGCCCGCATGGCGAGCGATCGCCTCATTGATCCGCTCGACCGCCTCGGCATCGCGGAACCAGAGATGCAGGTTGCCATTCCCGAACGCGCGCGCCTTGTACAAATCGGACTCGTAGTCCTCGCCCTTGGCGAATGCCTCATTCATCGCGCTCTCTAGCGAGCGCGGAGTGAACACCTCGCCTCGCACGGTACGGACCACGCGGTCGATGTCATTGAGCTGATCCTGCGCGCGGTAGGCTATGTGCTGCCCGCCCCGGAAATTGGACTGGAGCATGTAGGTCAGGACGTAGCGGTGATTGGCCAGCACCTTGAACGCATCGGCAGTGTTGGAGCGATATGCCCCGTCAAGCCGGACGAACACGCGCCAGACGCCACGATCAAACATCTCGCCGGCTTGCTGAGATGCAGCCAGGAACGTCGACACCACGTTGTCCTCGGTGAACTCCGGGCAGTTGGCCCCGTCGACCTCGCGCTGCCAGTCGGCCAGCGCGGCCGCATCCATAACCTGGCGGAACCCGGTCAAGTCCAGGGCGCGACGCCAGAACGTGCGGTCCACCTCGGCGCGCGGGTTCTGGCGTCCGTAGTGATCGATGCGGAACCCGCCGCCGTAGCGGTCGGGCATGTGTTCTTTCGCGAGCTCCAGCGAGCGGCGCGCGTCTTCTAGGTGCCGGATCACGGCATCGCGTGAGGCACATAGCTGCCCGATGGTCTGGCGGATAGCAACGTCGGTGTTTACCGTCATGATGCCTCCAGGCTCTTCACCAGCCTAGCCAGATACCACTGCGCCTTCCGCGCATTCTCGACCGCCGACCCCTTGTCCCGCAGCCTCCAGATGTACTTGAGCGCGGTCAGGCGCAAGTGCCCTTCATACTCCTCTCGCGTCGAGCAGGCGCGCATGGCGTCGATGCACTCGATGTCGCCCTGTGCGTAGTGGGGCGGGTTGATGGGGTCGGGGAAGATTGGAGCAGGGTCCGGGTCCGGCCCCCAGTCCTCCGAGAACGGCGGCATCCGCCCCATTGGCACGCGGTCAGGGTCGCGCATGGGTAACTCCTAGGTTTGTGTCGGGACGCTAACCGTACCACAGCGCCCCTTAACGGATAGCCTACCGTTCGTCGGGTCGTGATCGGATTCTGGTCGATTTTTGTAGACGAGGGCGGCGAGGCTGGTAGAGTTCGGGTTGTGGCCGATGGGGCTGCGTTGAGAGGAACAAAGAGATGAGCAAAAACAAACCCTGGTACCTGGAGCCCAGCCACCAGAATCGACAGCGCGGGTACGCCCGCGCATTCGAGCAGCGGCTGGCCGGCGAAATCTCGGCCGACACGCTCCGAGATTATGAGGTCATGCGCGCCAACGCGCACGCAGCGATGCGCGGGGTAAAGCCCGCCGATAGGCTGCGGGCGGTGCTGTCGATCGAGAACGCAGCGCGCGTGCGTAGCGAATACATGAACACGGAGGCATCCGCATGAACAACATCACCCTCACCCGCCACGAAGCCGTCCGCGCCATCGTCGCCCGCAAGGCCCGAACCCTCGGCGCGCATCCGACGCACATCGTGCTCGCCCAGGCGCAGGCACTGGCTCGACTCAACGCCGGGCACACGGCCCACCGCGCCATCCGGGCGGGCGTGATGCTGGCGGCTGAGTTGGCGGATAACCCCGATCCCCGTCCCTGATAGACCTAACCCGAAAAGGATTAACACCAATGATCTACTACGTCTCCGTCCCCGCCGATGGCTCTGAAGTGTTTATCAAGCCATCGGCCGCAGGCGCCCCCCTGTCCCGAAGCGCCCCGCCCATGCTGCGCGACGGATGGGACCGGACCGAGCTCGCCAAGAAAACGCCGGAGCCGTACCTGGCGCTTACGGAATACCGCTGGTGGGGCTGGGCGTCGTCGCCCGAGGATGCCATTCGACAGGCGCGTGAAGGGGCGCAGCGGGCGATGGTTGAGGCGAAGTAATGGCCAGACTGATCGACCTGACCGGCCAGCGGTTCGGGCGCCTGGCCGTAACCCGCCGAGGCCCGAACACCGATCGAGGCGAGGCGCAATGGCACTGCCTCTGCGACTGCGGGGCTGAGGCGCTAGTGATGAGTCAGTCGCTCCGCGCCGGAGATACACGATCATGCGGCTGTCTGTTCCGCGAATCCAGGCGAGAGCGCAAGTGCCAGAAATGCGGAGCGTTTCGCCCGAAGCCAGAATATGACGGCGAATACGGGCGCGTGTGCAACTCGTGCCGGGTCGGGAAGCACTCATCGGAGAAGCGACAGCGCAGCAAGGTCGAGCCTGGCGTCGATGTATCGGCGGTCAACCTTGCCCGGATGAAGTGGTGAAGGATGAAATGGTGAAGGATGAAGTGGTGATGGCGAAGCGATGAAAACCCAGGACCAGACAAGATGCCCAAACCCATCGANCTAACNGGCNACCGCTTCGGCGCCCTGATCGTCCTCGGACGCGACGGCGCCACTGCCCACGGCCGCGCACGCTGGCGCTGCCGTTGCGATTGCGGCGCCCTGGTATCGAGGGTCGGGCGAAACCTGCGCGCCGGGATCGCCACCTCATGCGGCTGTCTGTCTGGCGCCAAGCCGGTCAGGCATGGCGAAGCGTGGATCAAGCGCCGAGCCTACAGACGCGCATTGTACTGGCGTCGGAAGCGCGAGCGCGCGATGGTGTGGAGATTGGCGACGATGAGGTGGTGAGGAATTATCCTTAGCCATGATCGCGAGATTGATCTGAACAATCACCCTCCCCCGGGGGCTAATACGGGGGTCCGCAGCGGGCGGTCGGGACAACACCCGCAGACAGGGATGGCGAACTTCCTCCGGCGACGGCGCTCAACCTCGGTGGATCGAGGGGATAGTCAAGGCGCGCGCCTAGCCGTCAGTCAGGCCTTGTCCGTGTGGCCCCGGCGATAACGGGGCGACTATTTCGGGGCGACTATTTCGGGGCGCCTATTTCGGGGCGACGGATTGCGTGGCCAGCTTCAGAGGATGAGAGGCTCGCCTACAACATCTCCTCAATCAACACCCGCGCCTCGTATCGCCCAAACTGAGGCAGCGACAGCGGCCTGATTCGCGCGACTTGACCATAGATGATCTGGTGCATGAGGTACGTCGACTCCTCGGGATCGCCGATGTAGAGCACGTCGTTTCGTGTCCCGCGACGACGGAACAGATCAAACACCTTCCCGTATGCCTCGGCCTCGGACAGAAAGCCGAGGTTGATTTCGGCGGCCAAGAACGGCGTCTTATCGTCCGCGATCAGCGCCCCGCCGTCCGTGCGATCCTTAGTGCTAGGGTCCTGCGGTCCGAACGCGCGGCCATAGGAGTCATTGCTGGTTGGCTGAAACAGATTGCCGATGATGATCCGGCCGCATTCGAGCGTGCCGCCAGCCACCGAGAAGTCGATGCGCACCCAACGATTCGTCTCGCCCGCGCTTCGGTAGATCAGGCCGTGATGACGATCCCACGTATCGTCGTCACCCGCGACCCGGAACGACACGGAGCCGGAATCGTAGTCCGGTGCCGACGTGAGCCCGGCCTTTGTGTCGGCCGATCGCACGCGCCAGGTGTCGCCGCTCGCCATGTTCGTGAACAGCGCGGCCACGACGTTAAACTCCTGCGCGCTCCCGCGATCGAACACGATGTAAGGGGTCGAGCTAACCGCTTCCCAATAGTCAGTCGGCTGCGTCGCCTGAACTTGCGTGCCTTCAAAGCTCGCGGTCTCGGCGGACACTTCGTTGACCGTAGCCGCGTCGCCCCAGTCGGACCAGCCAATGAGTAGGTTAGCCATGTGCGCCTGCCTCTGTTTCTGCCTCTGCCTCTGTTTCTGCCTCTGCCTCTACTGACGCCCTATCCTGACCGTCGCTTTTGCTTATTTCGTCCGCATCCATCAACGCATCCACCGCGTCTGACAGAGCCTTGGCTGCACCCTCGGAGCGCAACTGCTGCTGGCGGTGATATTCCGCCTGCTGGGCGTGGCGACTTGACTCGGCCACCTTCGTCTCGCACTGGCCGATGATTATGGCGACGTGCTCGGGCAAGTCGGATAACTTGTAATCGATGCCGTTGCGGCTGTAGACGATTTTGTCGGGGTCGTTTTTGGGCATTGTAGTCAGGGTCCTTTGGCTAGTTTTTCATCGTGTATATCAAAAACAGTCTTGCCAGACACTACCATCGTAACACTGCAACTTGTTGGTCGACGAATTGAAAAAGATGTCTCCTGCCGACGGAGAACTAGGCGCCGTAGCTCTCGGTTCAAGACGCATCACGTCGTCAACATGAAGTGTGCGAGCGGGCGACGAGGTGCCGATACCGACATTTCCGGAGGAGTCAATTCGCATAGCAAGGGTGCCGGTTCCAGTCGAACCTACGGCTCCGGTATAAAACTCTATCTGTGTCGCCGGCTCGGCTGCTGTTGTGCCGCCCCCAATACTCAAGGCGTTGCTCGATACGCTTGCGTTCAGGAACGCGATAGTGCTGTAGTTTGAGGTATACGCACCGCCATACAATCGCGACTGCGTGACGGCGCTGGCCGATTTAGAAGACCGAATAACTAGACCTTGATTGCTTGAGTCAAGGATTTCCATCTTCCCCGCCGGGGAGTCGGTGCCGATGCCCACTTTGTTAGTCGATGTATTCACATAAAGCGTATTGGTGTCGATACCGACATTTCCGGATGAGTCAATTCGCATAGCAAGAGTGCCGGTTCCAGTCGAACCTACGGCTCCGGTATAAAACTCTATCTGTGTCGCCGGCTCGGCTGTTGCTGTGCCGCCCCCAATACTCAAGGCGTTGTTCGATACGCTTGCGTTCAGGAACGCGATAGTGGTGAAGCTTCCGCTGTACGCACCGCCGTACAGCCGCGACTGCGTATTGGCACTGGCCGATTTAGAAGACCGAAGGACTAGACCTTGATTGCTTGCATCGAGGATTTCCACCACCCCCACCGGATTAGTCGTACCAATCCCAACCCCATTCCCACCAGAGTCAAGAATGATTGCTCCGCCCGACCCGGCGTCGGAATCCGAATCAATGACTAGGTTCGTGCCGTTGAAAACAATATGACTGTTTGCATTCCCCGACCCATCAACCCCGAACGCAAAATGCGTGGAGTTGGAAACGAAGATGTCCGTGGTGTTGACGTTAGCGCTTACGGCTGTGGCTGGCATTTTGTGTTCTCCTGATTAGTTCGTTAGCCCCATAGCGTCAGGTCTGTCGACCCGTCCGGCCGTTCCTTGATCTCCTGCACGATCAAGTCGAGCGGCGCTGTCGCCATATCTGGATGATCGAGCGTGATTGTATCGCCTATCGACACGGAATAGGCAAACCCCGGCGCGCGCACGCGATATTCATAGCGCGCCTCGGATAGCAGATTGAATCGCCGATTTAGCTCCGTCGTCGCGTTCGCTTCGACGCTGAAATACGTTACATAGGATGCCGACCGCGCGCGCTTGTGCTCAGTTTCGACGGCGACAGATTCGGTTTGCACCAGCCGCGTCGCCCGTCTGACGAAGTTAGCCGTATCCGTAGAGGCGCGCTCTTCGTCCAGCTCGTCATCCGTCAAAGGCCGCCACGCGGGTGCGTAGGCGAGCTCCATCGAGAACACCGGCCGAGCGGCTGGCACCTGCCGAAATTCCGCCACGTCGGATTCTGCGAGCGTTACAGTGGACGTCCCGATCTCAATGCGCTTCGGCGCGATCTTTCCCGCCGTGCCGCCTCCGATCAAAACCGCGCCGACCGATCCGAGGATTTTGCTCGCTACCTCGCGCACCGACGGCCGTTCGCTGTCGGTCAGGTAGTAGCCGATGTCATAGGGCGCAGCCGAATCAAGAGCCGTGAATGCGGTCAGGTCAATCAAATCCGCATCCGTCACGGTTTCTTGCATTAGTTCGGCGGCAATTTCGCCGGACTGCATAAGCGCGCCGGCCGAACCCCCGAACACCTCGCCCATCACGTCGGCCGTGACGATTCCGGCTTCCTTGACTGCTGCGATGAACGAGCCATTCGAAAGGTTGAAAGCGTAGGAGTCTGCCGGGACCATAATGCGCGCGTTAGTCAAATCCCACGCGGTCGGCAGCCGAATCACGGACACGTCGATGAGTCCGGCCAGCGCCGATGCGTTGAGCTTCACTTCGGCGCCGGAGTTATCGGCAATTGACGCGTCCGCATTATCCGTCATGAAAACGGCGGTCGACCCCTGAAGTCCGACCATGCCCAGGTCCCCATTCGGGAAGGCAAACATGGTCGACGCATACGATGAATACGCCTTATTGACTGTGGCGAGAAGATCAACCTCGGCGCTTTTCGTGGACGAGCTCGTTACGTCCCAAGCGACAGATAGATCAATGGCATACACGACGGGCACATCATCGTCCACCTGCCGGTAAACGATAATGGTATCGCCAGCGGTCGGCTCGAACACAAACGCCAGCCCGGTCTGAGTAGGCGACCGGTCAGTTTCGAGTTGCAGGTAATCGCCGCTCGCCCACGACGCGGTGGTTATGTCCCAGGCGGTCGAAAGGTCAAGCTGGAAGATGCCTTCGTCAGACGCACCGTCCTCTCCGAGAACGTACAGCCGCTCACCATTCGGGCGAAACGCGAAGGCATGATGAATAGACGCGGAAGTGGCAATGCCTGCGCCCGCTAAATCAAAAAAGTCACCGGACGTATAAGAGGCGGACGAAATCTGATAGGCAGAAGTCAGGGCAAACTCGTACACCTTGCCCGCGTTTCGGGCAAAAACATACATATGCAGCCCGTCAGGCGAAAACGTAATCGGATCGCCCGACTCGCAGTCGGCTGGCAACTCAAAGAGTTCACCAACAATTAGCGATGCAGTATCTAGGTCGTTCTGAGATACCTGATTTTGATAGACCGCTGCATCGCCGGCGGAGTTGACGTCCGTGGCGTAGACGTATGCACCGTCAGGCGAAACAAAGCTTGCATTCCGTAATGGTGTTTTGTATCTCTCGACAATGTGATTCGTTACGTCAGTGGTCGCCTGAAAAGCAGAGAGCCGCACGCCCCGATTATAAACGTCCGAGAACTCCTCGATTTCATTTGGGCTCACTTGATAGTAGTGCATCCGACCATTCAGGAGCGTCGGCTGCACATGGCGCGCATACCCGAACACGCGCGGCTTCGACTTGCCAGATAGGTTAGAGTCTCCCTCCATGCCCCCCGTGCCAGCGTAGCGGTCCGCCTGGAGCGGCACATCTAGCAGGTTAATTGCGGCATCGATTTCGATCTCCATTTCCGTGCGCGTCCATGAGATTGCGCGCACGGTGCCGGAGAGGACAGTCGTGATCGTCAATGCATTGAGCGTAACTTCGGCGCCGGAGTTGTCAGTGACGGCTGCGCCGGAATTGTCCAATGCCAACTCATCGCTCTCCTCACCGCGATAGATCGTGATCGACCGGCCGTCCCAGTAGTAATCACGAAGGTCGTCCAGGTCACCGTCGCCCATCCCGATGACGATTTTGCCGGTGAGATCCGCTTCGGAGTTGCGCTCGAACGGAGCCGAGTTGAAAAGGGTGGACTCTATCTCGGGCTTTTTGAGCAGGCGAGCGGGCCAGTGGAGGCCGGCATACTTCGGAGTTTTCAATCCGATGGACAACCGCACATCCGTCTCGCCCGACGTGGCCGGATCGTAGGGCGTCGCATGGACGAGAAATACGGTCACGCCAGCGCGCCCGAACCGCCGCGCCTCACCTCGTCAGTCAGGCTGTCGATGGCATTCCGAATCTCGCGCAGCGTGCGGCCGTTGCTTTCCTGAATCTGATTCCCCACCACAAGCTCCGTGCCGATGTTGCCGAGAAGGTCGGACGAAGGGCCAGACGCGCCCGCGAGCTGATCAACAATGGACGACGACGCCTGATTGTCCAGCCCGAGACCCTGCGAGAGCGCGGGCAGCGCCAGCCCGAGCACGTCGCCTGCCGTGGCCGAGCCGGCTGTGCCGTCCTCTCGCGCGAGTCCTGCGAGGCCGGACGGGGCGGCAATGCCAAGCGCCTCGAAGATGGTGAGGAAACGGTCAGCAATCGCCTTGCCGAACGCCTGCTCGAATACCTTGTTGCCGCGCCCTGTGCGAACCTTAATGCCCGTACCTTGCAGCGCGGTGCGCACATCCTGAATCTGGCTTTCAGTCAAAGCGGACGCGACAAGCTGGTCTGCCTGCGCGATCGCTCCGAGTGCGGTTTCAATCAGGTCGTTGCCCACGTCGCCGGACAGTCGGTTGTTAAACCCGATACGCCCGAAGACTGAATTTGCCCCGACTCCGCGCTCAAAGCCGCCGCCGCCTGTCTGGATCGCGAAATTGCCCTTGTCTTTCTTGCCGCCCAAGGCCCCTCCGAGCAGCGAGCCTAGCGCGCCGCCTGCCAGGGCGCCAAGTGGGCCACCTAGCGCGAAGCCTGCCGTTGCGCCAAGGCCGCCTCCCACAGACCCGCCAGTTTCATTCATCCCAAAGGCGCCTGCGAGCAGTCCGCCACCAAGCGCGCCAAGGCCGGCAACGCCCGCGAAGTTGAGCGCCGTGCCTAGCCCTGACGTGACAAATCCAGACCCCACGCCGCCGGGAATGCCGACCTGCGACCCGAGGCCTGCGATCTGAGCAAGCCCGCCGCCGCCGGCACCAAACGCGCCGCCTGGTGCGAATAGACCCCCGACGCCCATGAAGCCAGAGCCAAGCCCAGCGCCCGACAGGCCGGTGCCCATGCCGCCTTGACTAAAAAAACTGGCCGCCTGCGCCAATTGAGCAGCCCCGCCTCCGGCACCGCCGCCACCGCCCGCCGCGCCGAATGCCTGCTGCGCGAAACCGCCGAGCCCGACAGGCCCGCCGCCTCTCAAGAAACTCAGGATGTTCTGCGTCGCGAACGCCGCCGCAATCTGCGCCGCCGCGTTCTTGGCGATGTCGACTACGCTGTCGAAGAAATCGCGGAAGCCTCGGATGTTGCCGTCGAACACTTCGCGGAAAGCGTCGGCTAAATTGCGCTGGATCGCGCGGCCGGCTTCGAGGATGGGTTCGATAAAGGCGCGCCGCCGAGCCTCGGCTTCTTTTTCGAGTCTGCGCTGCTCTTCCTCTAATTCTTTTTCTCGCTGCGCCTTGTAATCTTCCGCGCGCTTCTGCTCGGCAGCAGCCTGCTTCTCGCGTTCTCTTTCGGCCGCTGCTCGCGTCTCCTTGAGCGCACGCTCAGTTTCTGCGGCATCTTCGGTTGCCGCGTTAATCCGCTCCAGCCTCGTGACATGCGCCTCGGCGGCAGCGGTCGCGCGCTCTCGGCTAAACCCTTCGTCCTTGATTAGCTGGTTGGCTATTTCCGCGATTTCATTGTGGCGCTCTATCTCGTCCGCCACGGCCTCCATCGCCGCCACGCCGCCCGATTCAAGCGCGCGGAACAGGCGCCCCGTTTCTTCCATCGGGCCGATCAGGCGGACGAATTTGTCTTGCGCTTCGGAGGTTTTTTCGTTGGCGATGACCAGGCTGTCTGCCGTTTCGGTTGCCGCATCAGATACGCCAAGAATTGCGTTCGCAAAATCGACACTCGTCTGCCCAGACTCCAGAAAGTCTGCCGCAGCTTGGTTGAGCGTGTAATTTAGGCCGCCCACCATCTCGGCTGTATGCGCCGCCTTTTCACCCGTGTCACCTATAGCCGCGCCGGCAGCAAATGCAGCCGACTGAACAGGGTTATTTGCAACCTGGATGAAGCGAGTCAGTGCGCCGGTCAGTCCGCCGCTTGCGCTTTCCTCTAGTTCCTCTCGCACAACCCGAACAGCATCGGCCAAGGCGCGCAGGATCGGGCTGGTTGCGTCTTGCGCTCCTTGTCCAATGACGTTGAACAGCAGATCAAGCTCATTACCAAGGGCGGCAACGGACCCTTGATACTGTTCTGCCATCCGCTGCGCTTCCGGCCCGTAGAAATCCTGGAACGCTTTGCCGAGCAGCGCAAGGTTTTCGACTCCAACCTCGCCGCGCTCCAGCATCTTGTCCAGCGCGGCGACGCTGATGCCCATCGCCTCGGCCAGCAGCGGCACCGCTCTCGGGATCGCCTCGCCTAGCTGCTGCCTGAGTTCTTCGGCCGAGACCTTGCCCTTCGATGCGGACTGCTGAATAGCGACGAATGCGCGCGACGCTTCTTCGGAACTCAGGCCGAGCGCCACGGACGCCTGCGAGATACCGATGAAGATGTCGCGCGCGGCCTCTCCCTCTAGCGCCGTGCCCTTGGCCGCTGCCGAGAATCGTGCGAATTGCAGAGCGGACGACTGAAGGTCGATGCCGAGCTTCGATGCGTTAGTCGCGAGGAAATCAAACTCTTCCTGCGCTGCCTTGGCCGACCCGGTGGCGATGCGCAGCGCGGCATCGATCTTGTCGAACTGGTTAGCAACCGCGATGGATTTGGTCATCGCCACGCCGATGCCGCCAATCGCCGCCGCCGCTGCTAGGCCGACGGGGCCAATAGCGGACAGAATGCCCCCAATCGGCCCCAGCCGAGACGCATAGTTCTGCGCCGCCATCGCAGCCTGGGACTTTGCTTCGGCCAGCCCGCGCGTGCGCGCGGTCGCCTGAGAGGTCGTCTGCGTCGTGCGGTTGACGACCTTGCTGGTCTCGTCTGACTCGCGGCCCAGCTTATCCGTGGCGGCGGACGCTTCTTCCGTCGCCTGCTCGAACTTGTCGAGCTCGCGCGTCGCCCGCTGAAGCTCTTCGGTTCTGGCCTTGAAGCCAATTTCGACAAGATCGGTCATGCGGCGCGCGCCTCAGTTGGGCCGTCGGGAGATTTTACCTTATCCCACCTACTCCTGCGCCGCCGTCAGCCACGCGGCGTCAAGCTGCCTGATCGCGTCAACCTCCCACGGCGCGGGCGTGCGGCGTGTCAGTGCGGCCCACGCCGACATCGCCTCCCAGGTGATCGGCCCCGGTCCGAAGCCCGCCTGCCTCCCAGCATGAAGCTCGCAGAACCACCCCCACAGATGCGCCACTTCCATCGGGGGCAGCTCCGGCGCATCGTCGTCTTCTACCTCGATGCCCTGCGCCTTCAGATATGCGGCGTGATCGCCCAGCGTGGCCCCACCCTCGCGCCGCGACCGGCGAAACTGCCCGGCCGCGTATTCGAGGAGGCTGTCGATCAGCTCCCGAAAAAATGCGCGCGGTCCTTCATGCCCGTCTCAATCTGCTCGCGCAGCCACGGGAGGTCTTCGAGGACTTCGCGCACCTTCATCGGCTCGCAGGCAGGCACCTCACCTCGCACGATGATGTGCCACCCCTTGATGCAGTAGGTCAGGCGCTCCCACTCCTGCGCGGTGATCTGCTCAGTCGTGACCGTGTTACGCCCGCCGCTGCGCAGCGCCTTCTGGAGATTGCGGTCGGTGATCTTCTGGTCGATCTCGCGATACCGGGCGGAATCGACCCCGTACACCTCGACCCACATGGGCTGTCCCTGATCGTCGGTCAGTGCCTCGCCAGTGACGGGGTGGTAGAGGTCGATGCGTGCGGTATCGGATTGCGCCGTAAGGCCGGAAAGGTCCATGTCGGGACTCCTGTCGGGTTCGGTGTCGGGGATTAGATAAGGTGGGGACCGCCCCGCCCCGACAACGGGACGGCCCCCAGATCGGCTGGCGCCGACCCAAACAAGTCTAACAGTATCTGACGGCTGTATTCCCCATCACACCACCGTCAGGCTGTTAGGCGCTTCGCGTCAGCTTCAGGTTCGTCGCCTCGGACGTATCGTACAGGCTGACGAACGGCAGCGTGATGATGCGGCTCTGCTCGTTCTGGACCGGGACGGATGCACCGTTGTACTTCACGCGCGGCAGCAGGAACGTGTACGTCTCGCCGCTCGTGGTGTCGTCCAAGGTGACGCTGATCGAGCTTTCCGTCTCGTTCAGGAACTTGTTGATAAGCGCCGCGTCCTCAAAGTAGGCCGTCACTTGCCCCTCGACCACAGCCCGGCCCAGCTCAAGCTGCGCAGCCGTGGCCGAGCCGACCGCGAAGGCCGGAGCGAAACTGTTAGCCAGCGTGAACTGAAGCCCGGTGACGATAGCGATAGGGCTGCCGCCCTCGCTGATGCTGCCCGAGTAGGAGTCGAACGGCTCGCTGCCAGAGGCGGCGACAGGGGTGCCGAGCGAGGACGTTTCCATGCTCATGTCCTGGCCGACCATGCTGAACGTCGCTTGCACCATCTGATTCGGCGCAATGTTGACGCTCATCTGGGAAACCGTCATGCCGGTGAAGCGGCGATATTGCGGCGTGCCGAGGTCGAGTTGCGCGTCCTCGATGGTCAGATATTGCGGCGTCGTGCCGATCACGAGCGAGTCAGCGCCGGACGTCCCGAACGTATCGAGGAAAGCAGACTCCAGCAACTCATCGAAGTCGGTGGCGCGAAGATCCACCGTGATATCGCCCTGCCCGTTGCGGTTGCCATGCCGATCCACGCGCGGCATCCGATCGGGCTGAATCTCATTACCCTGCACGCGCTGCTTCACGAGGTCGAGGGAGTGCGTATTGAACGGAAGCGACAGCATCGTGGGACCGCCCGGCGTCGTGCCGAACGCGGATTCCACAACGTAGGACAGTCGGCTCCGCGATCCTTGTCCGTATGCGGCCATGTTTCTGACTCCTTTGGCCCCTTTCCCTAACCGTTAGGCTAAGGGGCGATCAGACAAAAAAATGGGCACTCATGCGATGAATGCCTTGACTTTGATGGTCACGGAGACCGAGTACCAAGGCGGATCATAAACCGCCGAGGTGTTGACTTCAGCATATTCTACCTGAACTGAAACGCCATTACTCGTCAAGGGGTCGCCCGGCGCGTAGGCCGCGATGACTGCCTCGGCCAGCGTTTCGGCTGCCGCTGGGCCGTTGTCGGCGGGCACGAACGCATCGACCTGGAACAGCGCGTCGATGCGCTTCAGGCCGGTGGCCGTTACATCGGTCGGGCGCTGGCTCACGGGCGTCAGCGTGAACCGCAGCCACGGATTGCCGGGCGTCGGCTCGAACGGGACGTTCTCCCACGCAAGCCCAGACGGCACGCCCGAGATGGTCGAGGCGTGGGCTTCGAGGGCGTTGCGTACGTCGGAGATGCCGGCCATTATTGCATCCCCATCGTGCGCCGGATGCGCGTGATCGTTTCTTGGGCGATGTTGTCAAGATTGGCGATGGCGGATCGCACCATCGCGCGGGGGCGCCGATTGGCGTTGCCGTTCTCGATGACGGCGGCATAGCGGGCGTTGTTGGTGAAGTAGAGCGTATCTCCAATATCAAGGCGGCTAATCTCGGAGGACACACGCGCTACGGTCTGAGGCGCAACGGCAGGAAACTTACTGCTCCCGGCGTACACCGCCTCTGGCTTGCCGCTATCCACGAGCTTGGACGGAGGCGGAGCGTTGATTGATACCTGCCAGTTGCCGCGCAGAAAGCCGGTGTCGACCGGCGTGCGCTTCACGACATCAAGCGCCAAATCTTGCAGCACTTCGCGCGCAGCCGTTTCTAGCTTGACCTTTGATCGCCTCGCGATATTGCCCACGTCGAATGTCGTCTGGATCGGCATCAGTCCGACACGTCCATGACATACGCAATCGTCGCGCCCCCCGCCCGGATCGTTTGAACGTCGACCACGGTCACGGTCTCGCCCACGCCCACGAACTTGTCGCCCGGCCCCGGCACTTTGGACAGCGCGCCGCCCGTAGAGGTTTCGTTCAGGATGATCGCGCGCCGCGTGCCCTTCTCGACCGGAGTCACGCCGATGCGGAAGTCAAACAAATTAGCGAAGGCATCATTCCGGTTGATGAAGACTAATCGCACCGTCTCGTCATCGTTAGACGGACTGCCGCCTGTCGCGCCAGTGCCGGGCACATACGCCCCCCGAGATACGCGCCGGAACGTCGCGGTCTCGCCCACGTCCGTCATGAGTTGACGGAGGGCGGTTTTTAGCTCGGTTCCGAGGGCTGCCACGTGGCCCGCGCCTCCCTAATCCTGTCAGCCCAATCCGCGCTAGTATGCCACGGGCGAGGCTTTCCGTGATAGCAGACGACTACGGCTCCCTCGGGTACTTGTTGGGTGCGGCGGCAGTGGACCTTGTAGCTGACGCATAGATGGGGCGGGAAGCGGGCTATGGTGCCATTTATGGTGCTCTGGGGGCCGATATAATCCCTGATCCATCCCTGGTCGCCCCACCGCGCACCCGTGTTGTAGCGGGCCATTCTCTCGGGGTTAGCCTTCGCGGCTTCGTAGACCTCGATCGGACCATCGCCCGTCCACGCCATGACGCCGGAGGCTGGGTTCTTCGGTCGGTTGAAGTCTGAAAGCATCGTGAATCGCTCTGAGACTAAACGATTGAGGTCGCCTATCACGTCCGTGTCGAGGTCGAGATAGACGACGAGGCCGGAGAATAGCCCGCCCCGGAATAGCTCCAGCTTGCCCCACCAGTGCGGCCACGAGTGCCGAAGGCCGCGCCACGGCTTCATATCTGACAGCGGCTCGAACTCTGCTTCGGGATTCGTGATCGCCACCTGAGCGGCCAGCCTGTCGACGTGGCCGGCCGTGTACTCGCCGCCGGAGCGGTAGAGGGTGGTGATGGTTAGAGGAGTCGTCATCGGCGCGACTTGCCCTTGCTCGGATTGCCCTTGCTCGACTTGATCCGGTACACCCTAACCCAAATCGACCGCCCCCAAGCCCGCCACGCCCAGAGGTCGATCGGCCTGTCGCCGTTGATCATGCGCAACGTCGTCGTGTGCAGGAAGGCTCCGCGCTGTCGATTGCGGTTGACGATCCGGTAGTTGTCGAGGCTGTCGCACAGCGCCCACGTCCGACGGTCGCGCTGACCGAAGGTTCGCGCCTCCCATCGCTTGTTGGCGTGACGGACGGCGGCGAGCTTGACTCGGGCGGGGTCTTTGGAGGTCGTCACTTCCAATACCCCCTAGCCCACTCAAACCGAGAAAGATTCGACGGATCACGCGCCCCCGAAAACAGCACCAGCCGCGCATCCTTATCGGGCGGTCTACGCTTCAACAGCCCCGCCTCCCTGATACCGCTCTCCGGCCCGACCGTAGCCGCCCACGGCGCCATAAGGCTGATCCAGAGCTGATCGCTCCCGACCATGTAGTTAGCCTCGTTCAGACGCGCAGCGTAGGCCGCTGCCTCCTTTCGCGCCGAGGCATAGGACCGCCACACTTCGGACGCTGCGTTGCGGTCCATGAGGCAAAGCGCCCCGTTGAACAACTGCCCCGGCCGTTTGTTGTGGATGTAGCGGTTCAGGACGACGGGCTCCGTGCGCCCGAAGATGTGGTCGACGTTGCCGGTCACGACGCAATCCAGGTCGAGCCAACCGAAGCGGTCGCCAATGGCGGCCGAGACTTCGAGGGGTAGCGAATCCGTATCGAACAGACGCAGCCGATGAAAGCACCCGCCCGCCTCCTCGAGCTCCCACATGGGCAGCGTCGGGCACTCGTGGACGCCGACCGGATCGTCGGTGATGCAGAGGAGTCGGTGCGGAATCGTCAGATTCTCCCGCAGCATTCGACACCAGCGGTTCACGTGCTCGGGCGTGTATTCCTCGATGGCGGACGGGAGGCGGTGGCCAGTGGACTGGCGGCGCCATTTTAGGGAGAGGAGGGTGATCATGTCGGGGCCTCAGATTGCTAGATATTCTAATGTCTGGTCAACAAACCTCATCCCGCTGAAACAGCGCGGGCTGCCTCGCCTTCGGCGGCGCCACTTCATACCCCAACGCCACCCGCGCCGCCTTCTCCGCTCGCGCTACGTTCGCGCAATGATCAGGCTCCCACGGATGGCAGGCGTCAATGACGCGCGCCACCAACCCGCTCGGCCAGCGCCGCCCCACCATGCCAGAGACGGTCTCGCGCGCCTTGGCCCCGAGGATCGCAGCGAGCAGCATATTGCCCGCTAGGTAGACGTGAAGGCACCATCGCACCAGTCGTCCAGCATGACGCCCCACAGGTCGCCCCAGGTGCCGTGCTGCCCACCGCTCCGCAGCCAGAGCGGCGTGTTGGATCGGTCCGTCGCAGACCACGGCCATGCTAGGCTGGTTTCGATCAGGGTCCAATTCCAGCTCTCCTGTTCAGGTTTTCCCTCGCCTCCGCTGGCGGCGAAATCATCCAATATGTCGAGCGCCACGAACCGGCTCCCGATAGTGTCGGCCACGCCCCATGCATAGTCCAGCAGGTCCTCGTGCAGCGGGGTCAGGTCCATCACGTTGTCGGTGTTGCCCGTCTGCGAGACTGGCCGGTCGGGGTAATTGTGCCGCTCGAAGATGGCCGCATGATTGCCCACGATGTTGACGCGATAGGTGATCTCGTGCGGGATGAAGCGTTGCAGGTAGATGTAGCCCCGCTGCGTCGTGAAGGTCTTATCGGCGCACCGGCTCACCCGAATCCCATTGCCCCAAATCTGGGACACATGGTCACGATATGAGTCGATGTCGCCTATTATTCGGACGTTGACAGAACTGGCGCCCTCATTCGCCTTTGACACTACCGGAAACGGACCAGTGTATCCCTCCGCCTCCTGTCGAGAGCTCGTGACCAGCGTATCCGGCAGCATGAAGCCCCACCGCCGCCACTGCTCGCTCTTGTCCTCGTACACCTCGATCTGCGCCCGGTCCTGGATGACCGGCATCATGGATCGAAGGTCCGCGTCTAGCTCCCGATGCGCCGGCATCATGGCCGGATGCGGGCGGACGAACGCGAATGAGTCGGGGTCGGAGTCGTCCACGTCCTCGATGCCGCCGATGCGGCGAGCTCGAATGCCTCGCGCTTGTGCGGATTGGGCGATGGCCTCCCACCAGACGTGGCGGGAGTCGAAGATGTAGAGGGTCATAGATCGTCGCCTCCGAACTCAGGGTCAAGATCGCCGCCCGCCCATCGCGTGACAGCGTGCCACGTCTCGTCGCGTGTGTAGTGATCGCGGTAGAAACCGTGCTCAGATTCGTTCTTGGCCGGAATCGAGATAGCCTCGCCAATGATCGCGGCCACGTCGGACTCTAGGTCACTAAACCTCGCCACCCGATCAATCACCAGCCCATCCAACCAATCCGCCTGATTCCGAAACAGCCAAGCGTGCCCGCCGGCCCATCGGTATCCATTGGCAAGGCAAGCGACGACGAAGTCATCGAATGACTCAGGATCGCGGCCCACCGACCTGATGCGAGCCTTCGCGCGATAGCGGTCGCCGTCGCGCAGGCAGGTACTCGCCCAGATGCTCACGGCCCGGTCATAGGGGTTCCGCACCACCGTCCACTGTAGCGGGCGGATGCGTTCGCCCCTGGCCGGACGCGGGTGAAAACCTCGACCGTATCTAACACCGGGGAGGGCGGCATATAGGGAGTTCGTGGCGCACTTCATTGTGGAGACGAAGAGCCAGTCATCATGAATAATCACTGTTTGATCCACTCCTCCAACCTATCCAAACCCATCTTCCGAAACGCCGTCACCTTCGACGCCCCATCGAATGCCTCGAAGTTGACCACCTCGACGCCAGCCCGTTCCAACTGCTCCGCAGCCCGCCCCATCCCTGCCGCCCACTTGTGCATGAATCGGCCGGATCGGGATGTCGTCCACGGATAGCGCCCGTGGTTGTGCGTCTGCCCGTCGATGTGCTGCATGTCATAGCCGGTCATGGCAATCCGGCGAGCACCCTTCAGCAGCGCCACGTTCATCGCGGCGAATCCGGTATGCACGCCGAACACCTGCCCCGGATCCAGAGATAGCGTATCCCCACCGCGCCGACGCTCGACATACGTGGCGCCGGGGATGGGGGCGTGGCTCTCGTCGTTCGGGGGCAGCGCGATGATGACCTCGACGCCAACCTCGACCGACTCGGCCAGCGCGTCCCGATACCGGCGCACAAATTGGCGGTCCATCGACGTGATGGCGGGCGCGTCGAAGTAGAAGCCGGACTTGTTGCAGCCAAGGGCGTGAACCTTGGGGTACAGCGGCCGAGGGTCGAAGTAGGACGTGGACGGGCCACCGGCCAGGATCAGGACGGGGCGGTCGGTCCAGTCGGGGGTGATGGTGGAGAAGGGGAGGGGCATTACAGCCCCTTCCGAACATGAGCAGCCGTACGGTCGGCCCACCATGCGCAAGCGATAAACGCCACCCACGGAGGCGCGCCAAGTGAGAACACAGCGCCACCGAGGGCCAGCCCTGAAACCAAGATGAACAGTTGAATAGCCATCGTCGGGAAACTCCACGTCATCGGGAGCCCGACGATACCACAAGGGGCGAGAGGATAGGGGCGACCGTTCGTCGGGTGAGGTCAGAAAGTTGTGGAGTCTCGGCAGGGATTCGGTAGAGTTAACTCATGGCGACGCGGGGTCGCCGGAGAGGAAGGAAGCAGTCATGAACTTCAACAACTGGCTCGACACGTTCATCAACGAGAAAGGCGTCGACCTTGACGCAACCTTCGAGGTCGAGGGAGCAATGGGCGCTAACGTCATGCCTTACGGCGTGGTGGTCGAGGCAATCAAAAGCGCGCCGGACCACGAGCAGCGCGCCATCAAGTCGACCATCGTTAAGATCGACTTCGTGAACGGCGACGTTCGTCACTTCTTCCGGCATCTTGGGCAGGCGCTGGCAATCTAAGCCACCCCCCACAAAAAGAGACGCCCTCGCAAGGAGGGCGTCGGCTCTAGGCTCCTAACCTAGAGGGGGTTCACCTACCGATGATACTCCCACCAGCTATCCACGTCCCGCCCATCGTCCGCATCGCCCGGCGCATTGAACATGCCCCGCTCGAAGCGCGGACGCGGACGGTCGGAGTCGTCGTCAACCGAATCCATTTCGGAGATACTGATCCCGCCAGCGAGCGGCGTGCCGAGACCGGCGCCGAATTTCTTGTCCAGGCGTTCCATCTGGACCGCGACCGCATCGTACTGTTCCCGCCGTTTTGAGTACGCGACGCGGACAGATTCGACGGACGTGTCGACCAGCCGCGCATATTTCGACGCGAGCGTCCGCGCAGCCTGAGCGGCCGCCGCATAGATCGCGTCGTTCGTCTGAGCGAGGAAGAACGCAATCTCCGCGTCCTGGAGCTGCTGATCGTTCGTGTCGGTGTCGCCCACCAGCAGCCGCACGGAGTCGCGCCGCTCGTCGGCGGT
>JGI10211J34971_10001519_pt1 | contig 19110 bp, 12 predicted proteins | sample Etolagsediment_FD_34971 | JGI IMG/M metagenome (IMG submission 34971)
GAATTGGTAAAAATATGAGCTCTATAATTATTACCATTAGGATGACTATAATCATTGATGACACCACCAGATGCTTCCATCCCACCATTTGAACCACCACCAAGGACTAAACCTGTGCCACCACCACCAAATCCAGCAAATCCAGAAAATGGTTTTTCTTTTTTAAATCTGTCAAACATTTGTCTACCTCCTATCAAGCAGCAGCAAGTGCATTAGCTAGAATCAAAAAGGTTTTATCAGCAGTTTTAATTATTGTGAATGAATATACATCATGTCCTGATCCATTACCTGCATTAGGTGCAGATCCTCCTACCCAGTCAGTATCAATTGTATAACTATTTTCTCCTGTAGCATTGCCATCAATATGAATTGTATTAGCAATATGATATGTGGCAGCTGGTGAGTTTACAGCAAGAGTAGCAGTAACAACATCATTAGTTTCCATTCTATCATTCAGATTGATAGAGGCACTGTGTTTGAAGTTTGGATAATAATCTGCTCCTGGTGTTCCAGTGTATCTAAAGAAGTGACCACTTGCTAGATAGAAATTAAACTCACCATTTGGTGTTGCTGCTGTTTGTCCATCTTCAACCTTAAATCCCTCAATATCTGCACCATCACTCAGAGTGGAAATACCAGCAGTAACTATAAGACCACCTGCTGTTACTCTGGCACCAGTTGCTACTGTTGCAATTCCTGATAGATTTGCTCCTATGCCTGTTATATCAGCAACAGTGATACTTGGAGTTCCAGTAAGTCCAGCAGATGTTCCAGAACTGTTTACAGCAATAGTTCCAGATCCACTGATAGTCTTGCCACTGGGAAGAGTAGCGCCCTGAGTCAGTTCAACTGAGCCAGTACCTGCTCTATCTAAAATTTTGTCTGCTCTGATACGTGACATTACTCTATAATCTTTTTAGTTATTTATTCAGTGACCAGTGTTGGTATTTATCAAGTTGGATAGGCAATAACAACAATACCAGATCCACCACGTCCAGCAGTTTCTGTAGTGCTAGAAGCACCACTACTTCCACCTCCACCTCCTCCGGTGTTTTCAAAAGCATTTCCAGCATTATCTGAAGGATATCCACCATTACCGCCACCAGCATATGGTCCACCAGATCCACCACCACTACCACCATTAACCACAGGACCATAATTTGTTCCACCACCGCCGCCACCACCAGCAACCCAATATGTTCCTGATGGTCCTGGAGCACCTACTGTTGATTTGGGATTTCTAAATGTTGCTGGAAGTTGAACACCTATACCGCCGTGAGCAACAGTAGAAGACCCTCCGTTAGTTCCTACACCACCAGCTCCACCGCCACCACCACCTGAACCGGGACTACTTCCAGTTCCACCATTATATCCCTCACCGGGAGTTCCAGAACCCCTAGGTGCTGTAAGTGAAGCACCACCACCAGAACCACCATTACCCCCTCTACCAGGACCATAAGTTGGATCTGGATTTGGATATCCACCACCTTGACCACCACCAGTAGAAGTTATAGTTCCCGTTGGAAAGGCAGAAGATGATGGTGTACCTGCTTGACCTGCTGGATTTGTGCTAGGGTTTCCAACTCCCTCTCTGCCACCACCACCTACAGAGACACTAAAACTGAATGGACCGGAGAATGGTGTTGTGCCTGCCAAATAACCACCCGCACCACCACCACCACCACCAGTAGCAGAATTCGCTACAGCAGCACCACCACCTCCACCACCAGCAACTACAACATATTCTACAGATGTTGATGGAGACCACGTTGGTAGTGATGCAAAAGTACCAGAAGCAGTAAATGTATGAATTGTTTTATTATTATAAAAACTAATAGAACCACCAGATGCCTTTGCAGATCCTGATTGCGCTGATGATATTTGATACCTTACTACTACAATACCGGAACCACCATTACCTGACTGAACTGTTGGTGTATTACTACTACTATGATATGCACCACCTCCACCACCACCAGTACCCTCCTGTCCTGATGTAGCATCAGAGAGATTAGAAGTAGGGCCAGTTGATCCAGTTCCTCCACCACCGGCACCACCAGAACCACCAGTTACAGGAGCAGTTGGATATGCGTGGCCACCTCCACCACCAGCAAGCCATCCACCAGTTGTTGGTCCAGGTCCAGGAGTTCCAATAGGATATGAGGGACCAGCAATAGTAGTTCTAAGACCAATACCACCATCACCACCTGTTGGATTACTGGGAGCAGCACCACCAACAGCACCAGCACCACCTCCTCCACCACCAGAATATGCACTGTTTGTAGAAGCACCACCAGCATATCCTTGGTTTGCAGTTCCAGAACCAACAGAATATCCAGGGTTATTACCAGAACCACCACCAGAACCACCTGTTCTACCAGCACCCTCAGTTGCATTACCACCACCGCCGCCACCTTTGGTGGACGTGACAGTTGTTATATCTGGTCCACTAATAGAACTATCAACACCATCACCACCTACTGCTGGAGGATGATTCCCAAAAGCACCAAAACCACCGGCACCGATAGTAATTGTATAAGAAGTAGGACCAGCACTTACAGTTAAAGTCGTTTCTGCGGAACCTCCACCACCAGATGATTCTCCGGCAACAGATGATCTATATCCACCAGCACCACCGCCGCCCAATCCGCCACCACCACCACCAGCAACTACCAAATATTCAACAGTGTTGGGACTGATACCACCAAGATCAGTTACAGTAAAAGTTCCTGATGAAGTAAAGACGTGTGCTCTATAAACTTCTCCACTATCAGTATAATCATTAATCACACCACCAGACGCTGTTATACCAGGAGCTGCAACACCACTAAAATTAGTTCCTCCTCCACCAAAACCAAAACTGCTTCTTAAAAATTCAAGAAGATGTCCATCTGCCTTAAGGACATTATCATGATTCCCACTTGTAGATTTAACTCCCATTTTTTAATCCTCTCTAGATGTCTGTATCACCAAGGATTTGAACATTCACTGCTGTACCTATTCCTGCCCCAGAAGAATTCTGTCTCACATCCACCACAATCTTTTCTTGATCTGTTAGAACAAGTGGATAATTCATCTCAAAGAAGAATGTCTCATTTAATTGTAAATCAATATTCATCAATCTGTATATTGTGGCANCATGNCCNACAATACTTACATCACCAGGATACACATAGAGACCTGCTGTACAACTCCCAAGCCCAGTATTATGGAAAATAGCTCCTCTCAAATATGTGGTTGATGCAATTCCAACACCACCAGCAGTTTGAGTCGTACCCACAGTCAAGATACCAACAGTGCTTATGCCTGTGATACCCTGTATTCCTAATAATTTGGTTCTTTTGAGTCCCATGAGTATATGTTTTTAGTTATTTAGTTAAAAAGTGCTGCATCCAATTCATTGAATGCTGCTGGTAGATTGGTGAGTAATGATCCATCACCCTCAAATGATGCTGCAGTGACAATACCAGCAAGATTGATGCTTCCTGCACCAGTAATACCATAACCCACTGGAACTTCAGCACCAAATGTAAGTTGTGGAGCACCTGTTCCTGCTTTGTTTGTAAAGAATCCTGCTCTGATTCTACCACCAGCACCTGTTAATGGTGTGATTCCTGCAGTAGAAAGACCAAGAATGTCAGGGATGAAATCATCACCATCAGCAACAATAAAATCTACAGAATCAGCAACATTAATGTCTGAATATTGAGTATATGCTACATTAGTGCTGGTTGGAGGATCAACAGTGATACTTGTATTGATGTCAAGAAGATTATTAGTATAATAAATGACATCAAGACCAGCAGTATCTGAGTCAAGAGCAGTGCCTAATCCTGCACTTGCTACACCCTCAAGATTAGATCCATCTCCAAAGAATGATGTGGCACTTACAATACCTGAATTACCATAGATGGTGACACCAGTACCAATGGTTAAACCAGTTCCTACAGTAAGATTATCACTAACATTGAGGTCTGTGACACTAAATGTAGTTGCAGTCAGAATACCAACTACATCAAGATTACCATTGATTGTTTGATTTGCTTCATCAGCTTGGATTGCTTCTGCTACCTTAAAGGTATCAAAGACTTGAAACTCAATTACATCATTTAAGTTAGCAGCAGCAAGTAATGTGACAGTGGCACCATCTCTGGCAAGATAATCAGTGCCATCTACAAGTCTTACACCATTACGATAGACTTCTAATTGATTGATTCTATATCCACCAGTGACAGTAAAGGCAGTTTGATCTGCAGTGGCTGTTACAGTGACAGACTTAGAGGCAACATTGCCAGTTAAAGTTATAGGATTGCCTATTGCCATCGTAATACTTTTTTAGTTATTTAGTGTAATTATCTATGTTGGATATGCAATCAGGACAATACCGGAACCACCGCTTCCTGAAGTTGAGGAAGTAGGGTTGCCACCAGCACCACCACCACCAGATCCACTGTTGGATTTGGCACTTTCTCCAGGAACTGATGGATTTGGATTATATGAACCATATCCAGCACCAGCATATGGAGAAGTAGCTGCGTTTGGAGCACCTCCGCCACCACCAGCAGTAGGCGCGGGAGAATCTGCTGCACCGCCACCACCACCTGCAACCCAATAAGTTCCAGAGGATCCTGGGTATCCAAGTGATGATTTTGGATCTCTAAATGTTGATGGAAGTTGAACACCTATTCCACCAGGTCCTCCACCAGCACCACTACCATCACCACCTGATCCACCAGCACCACCGCCACCAGCTGCACCATATGCAGGGGCATTAACTGGACTTACTGTAGCACCTCCAGGATTTCCTCCTGGCCCAGGGCTTGCACCAGCACCTGGTCCGGCAGCTCCAGAATACTTGGCACCTCCACCGGAACCACCAGCACCTCCAGCATTATTTGATGGGTTTCCACCACCGCCACCACCACCATTTGCAGATACAGTAACTGCGCCACTTAAACCACCTGGACCTCCCTGGTTACCTTCAAGGCTTGGTCCAGCAGCCGTTCCAGCTCCACCTGCACCAACAGTTACTGTAACTGGACTTGTGGGGCATGTTGTTGTTCCAGTAAGGTACTGTCCAGCACCTCCTCCACCACCATTATCAGACTTTCCACCAGCACCACCACCAGCAACTACAACATATTCAACTGATAATGGACTTCCAGAAGTATTATTGAAATCTCCACTGGAAGTAAAAGTGTGAATTGTTTTATTATTATAAAAACTAATAGCACCACCAGTTGCTTTTGCAGATCCTGATTGTCCTGATGATATTTCATATCTAACCACAATAACACCAGAACCACCATTTCCAGAAATCCCCTTACTAGGAGTTGGTGATGTTCCACTACCTCCGCCACCACCAGTGGATACTTGTCCAGGTGTCGCTATATTTTGTCCTAGTATGTTGGTGGGGTTATTTGCTCCTCCTCCACCACCACCTACACCACCAGTTCCCATAGATCCACCATATGCAGCTGCACCTCCCCCACCACCACCAAAATACTGGTATTGGTCATTTGCTGGATTTTTAGCACCTAAACCAGTAAATGAAGTAGCAGTGGGTCCAGCAATTGCAACTTGAATACCAGGACCACCATTTCCTGAAGCTGTGCCTCCAGCTGCTCCACCACCAGATGCACCACCTCCACCTCCAGAGGTATATGGAGCAGATCTAACTGGTCTATTTGAGCCACCATTATTACCCTGCACTGATGGGCCAGGCCATGGAGAGGGTGTGGTTACTGGAACTGGTGCTCCACCACCATATGGTGATCCTGCAGAACCACCACCGCCACCACCTGAACCACCTGGTCCACCAGCAGTTTGGTCTTTCCCACCATAACCACCACCTGTAGCAGTAATACCTGCTGGTGTAGATGGTGGACCAAAATATGAATTGTTGCCTGCTACTCCAGGATTGGGGCCAGAAACACTAGCACCTCCACCACCAATTGTTACTGTGTAAGAAGTTGGTCCTGCTGATACTGGAAAACTAACTGGTGTTGAATATGGATTTCCACTTAAATTTGTACGAACACCTCCTGCACCTCCTCCACCTGAAGTGGTATCAGAACCTCCTGAACCGCCACCAGCAACCACAAGATACTCAACAGTGGTGCCAAGTTCGCCAAGGTCAGTTACAGTAAATGTGCCAGATGAGGTGAAAACATGGGCTCTGTAAATAGTGCCTGGTCCTGGATCTGTATAATCGCTTATAACTCCACCAGTTGCCTGCATTCCAGGGGATTCACTACCACCAAAAAAACCTAGACCTCCACCTGATCCCTCCAGACCTAGGAGAGGTTTTTGTTTTCTAAAAAATTCTCTCATTTGTTTCTCCTATCAGGCAAAGTTGGTGAGGGCACCAAGAATTACATAGTCTGATGTGCCAGTTCCTGTTTTTAGAATTGTGAAGGTATAAACATCTCTTCCTGAAGAACCACCAGCAGATGGTGCTGTGCCACCAGACCATTGTGGTGTGATTGCTTGACCATCAACCTGAACAGCATTGATGTATCCAGAATTATTAGGTGTCAGAATTACAGTGAATGATACATTTTGTCCAGAACTAATAGTAGAATGAATACCTGTAAAGTTAATTGTATTTGTTCCAGATTCATTTCCAGTAAACAGGATTACATTACCATCTGTGATTGGATTATTGGTCTGAGCACCAAGAGTTGTCCCTGCATTTTCATATTTTTCAACAAGTCCACCCATGAATGTAGATAATCCAGCAGTAACATTCAATCCACCTGCAGTGATGTTACTACCACCTGCTGTTACAGTCAGACCACCTGCTGTTACAGTCAGACCACTTGCTACTGTTGCAATTCCTGATAAATTTGCCCCTATGCCTGTTATATCAGCAACAGTGATACTAGGAGTTCCAGTCAAACCAGAGGCATTAGTGGCAGTAGCTACAGTTCCACTAAAACTTGATGCTGTGATAACACCAGAGGCATTAATTCCACCTGTTACAGTTGAATCAACAATGGTTAATGATGTGGCAGAAATGGAATTGGCATTAACAATACCACTGCTTGCCAGATCAAGATTGTCACTCGCAGGCAATTCCTTGATCTGTAAAGCAGAACTATCAACTATCAGTGGGAATCTGTTTGCCATTTTCTTGCTTTTCTTTTATTTAGGGTTTACAATTGATTAAATAGTGACTTCAACATTAGATGATCTGCCAACCACTGTCAGTGTTCTGTCAGATGTGGCAAATTGAAGAATGACATTTCCAGATCTGGTTGGGATAATCATTGATGATGCAGCACCAGATGAGATACTAATATCAATAGTGTTTGTGCTAGCATTGACAGCAAATGTATTTCCTGTCCCAATGAAATTTAGATTTGCGGCACTGCTAGAAATGATTGATCCTGCAGACTGAATACCAACAACAGCATCAGTGACACTAAAACTCTTGTATGCTACTAATTCAAGTGAATCACCATTTTGAGCAGCACTGGTCAGACTTAATGTTGAACCATTTGTAGCATTATAATCAGTTCCTTCAATAAGTCTGGAACCATTCAGGTAGGCATCAATATATCCTACTGTATAACCAGAAGTGAAAGTAAAATCTGTGGTAACACCACTTGGTGAATATTGTTGACGAGCAACAATTACAGATGATTCACCTGGTTGTCTTCCAATATATCCATGTCCTTGATTTGCCATTAGCTAACTCCTGTAAGAATACTCAAGCTTGCATCAATTGCATTATCAGTATCACAATAGATTCTGATAGCATCATTGCCCTCTAATAGTGTCTTACCAGCATCTGTGATAACAAATGATGATCCAGAGGGAACTGGAACTTTACTTGCCAGTGCTGTAGAGGTAGAGGAACTGTTATCAAAAACATGAACAGTCAGACTAACCTGATTGTTTGTATTATTAGCAAAGGTTCCACCAATCAGAATACTCTTTGTAGAGGATGCTGATGTAAATGCAGTTGTCATTCCTAAGAATTTGACAATCTGACTTGATGCTGCTCCAGAGTTTGTTGAATCTCTATCAGCAGTAACCAGACTAGCACCAATAGTTGATACCTTTGTGCCAGCAATATAATTGGCATTGTCAATCAGATCACCAACAGAAACTCCACTGGTAGAAACTCCAGTGATGAGATTAGTGGTGACACCAATTGCACCACCACTAGCAGAGTTGACACTGCCAGCAGCTCTTGTTAGTGAATTTGAAAAAGATTCTGCCATTGTTCTTTATGTGTTAGTTTTATTTATTAACCGCCTATTGCGATTACCAGACCAAGTGAGACACTTGGTGTAACAGTAACTGTGCTTATGCCAGCTGATGTTGGCGTGGCAGTGATAACTGCATTTGTAGCAGTAAAGTCAATGATTGTTGCACCAGTTCCAATAATTGTACCACCTGATGATACACCAACTGATCCAGCAGGGAATCCTGTGATACCAGATCCATCACCAACTAAACTTGCAGCAGTCAGAGCACCTGATACATTGACACCACCAGAAACAGTGGCATTAGTTGCTGTAAGTAATCCAACTGTTGCTCCACTTGTGACTGAAACATCAGTGAATGAACCAGTTGTTGCTGTAGCAATACCACTAGTAAAGAGGACATTGCTGTTTGTATTGACAGCATTGCCCATAAGAGCATGACTAGAACACTGATAGAACAACACTGTTGGTGTTGTGTCAGTGATAGTGATTTCAGTATATGTTGCAGTGGATGTTACACCATTTGTATATGCTGTGGTTCTGTCTGCTTCCAGATAGAATCTGAAAGGGTGTGCAGACATATCACTTGAACTCATCAGGAATCTGTAAGTTCTTCCTGGTGTCAGTGTCAAAAATGGTGCTTCAATACCATCAACATAATAAGCATTCCCTGAACCTTGACCAGCATATCTGTGGTTAGAGCTCTTTGTTGCTACAGTTACATTAAAAACCTTTGTGGTTGCAGAATGTATTGACTGTAGATTACTAAATCCACTGAATGTTTCAGCAGTGGCAATACCACTGATGGAGATGCTACCTGTTAAGGTGACATCACCACCAAAAGAGGCAGAACTACCAAAGGTAGCAGAACCACCAAATGTTGATACACCAGATAAGTTGATGTTATTATCAATTCTAATGTCACCAGAGATGACAGTATCACCAAAAACATTAAGTGTGGTTTGACCTGTACTTACAGGTGACTTGATGTCAACTATAAACGCTGGTACAGCAGTGCCAAATCCTACCAGACCATTAGTGGTCCCAGCAATGATTGTGCCACCAGTTCCAACATTAAAAGCAGTGGCAACAGTGGTGACCCCTGATGAAAAAACATCAGTGGCATTTATGTTGCCCTTTACATCAAGTTTAGCGAGAGGAGCAGTTGACCCAATGCCAACCTTATCAGAATCAGCAAAGATAAGATTCTCTGCTACCTCTAGGCCATTTTTAACTACAAAATTTTTATTGACAGCCATATGGTCTCCAGAGGTTCACTCTCCCCTCTATTTTTTATTATTTATATGTTTTTTATGTCACTACATACTTGCCAATCTCAACAAAGTTATCATTGATTGCTCCATCCTCATTGTCAAATTCCATGAATAGATTGATATCATTAATTTTATTTGTGTCAAGATTTATAATTCTTGATCTAATATATTCAATCTTTGGATTTGTGTAGTTATATCTTGGACTTCCTGATGAATTGACCTCATTATAATCAGTCAGTATACCTCTTCCCTCAGGAGTGTTGAAATACTTTGCAAACTGATTGCTATTAAAATTAATATCATTTCTGGATTCAAAAGAAGTAAAGTCATAACTCAATCCACCCTCTCCAAATGGAATGGTCAATACTTTCCATCTTCCACCAGCACCAGAGGCAGCATTGTAATCATATCTCTTTACATCAAAGGCATTACCAAAGTCACCATCACCAGATCCTTCAGGCCCTGAATATCCACATTGATTATTATTTTTCCAACCATATGCACTTGGAGATCTATAATCTCCAAAGATGTAGGCATAATTGCCAGAGATAANATATCCATCCTCATTAGTTGGACCAGATATTAATTCACCATCAAAGAAAATTTCTATGGTTCTTGCATCATATCGTCCATCTCCTCCAGTTTCTGATATTGGTCTTCCTGTCCTTGTGTACCAACCATTCTGAGTGCCAACACATGATGGTTTTTGAGTGAAACCTCCAGTACCAGTTCTTATTTGCTCATTTGAATACTTTACATTATCAAAGGACAGTGAGATACTGAATTCTAGTCTGTATGGAACAAATGCCTCCTCCTTATCATTAGTATATAATTCTGGTTCATTGTTCAATAAATTTTGAGTTTCAGTGTACCATCTTCTTGTGGTTCCTTTGCTTGAGTCTCTGTTACCCCTGTTATTAAGCAAATAACTATTGTCACTTGTTTTGTGCTTCACACCCTTGTACAACAAATTAAATATGAAATATGAGAGTTTTGAGGCATTTGTTCCCTCTGGAGTAAAGAACAACTGATTGCTTCTTACAAGTTCATCATCAGCAGTAATTTTTTCAATCCAATTTGCATTGACGGGGTTGGATTGTGTACCAGAGCCTGTGTTCAATTTTGATCCTGAATTTGTTTGTGATTCATTTTCTGGACCCTGTTTATATCCAAGACTTCTACTATCATTCCATTCTACTTGTTGTATATTTTCTGCTGTAGTTCCAGGATCAAATACACCATTTCTATATTGTTGGGCCAGTGTATCAGAATACAATTGTATTTTGGCATAAGAACTACCATCCCATGCTCCTGATGATGTTCTTAATACATCTACCTCACCAGTATTTGCATATCCTGATCCACCTCCACCACCACTTTGGTTTCCTGATGATCCATCTCCACCAACAGCTCCACCACCTCCTCCACCACCATTACCATCTTTACCCCAACCAGCATTAGTTCTTCCTGCTGAACCTTGTCTCCATCCTCTATACAATTTTGTGGATGATGGCAATCCACTCTGTCCATTGAATTGGACACCAGTCTGATCAATAAACTCTACTGTATCTCCATAATATGTCCAATAATCAATACAATCACTCAGTCCTAAGGTATCTCTAAAATAATCTCCACTTGTATTTGAAATACATGCAGCAGTAGCACCTCCAGTTTGACTTTGAGTGCTACTTAAATTATCAACACCTCTTCCACTAGGTCCACCAACACCACCATTACCACCATTTCTTCCTCCTCCTCTTTGACCACTAATATTCAATCCTCCACCATCTCCACCATTACCAGCAGCACCAGCACCACCACCAGCACCCAATACAGCAATGGGTCTATTCTGTTTATACATTATACCCATGCCACCACCTATTGCACCATTAACAGGGGAAGCAACTCTACCTCCAATTGGATCATATGTTCCATCCTTAGATCCAAGCTCAAGTAGATATTCTACATCCTTCAACATTTTTAATTTAAAGACACCCCATCCACCATTTCCACCAACATTTGCACCAGAACCATTTCCTGCAGAGGATGTCATCTCAATAATTACATCAAGATCTTCATTAGGACTATAAACAAAATTAATGTGCTGTGGACCATTAGCATTGAATGTTCCTAGATTGAGACTAAAGTTAGAAACAGATCTGCTTGTGGTTCCTCCTCTATTTGTAATGAGCTCAGAATACACATATCCAGTAGAAGATTTAGTGGTATAGGTCACAGAATCAGTATCAACAGTGTCTGTGGAATCCTCATGACCTACAGTGCATTTAATACTATATGTCCCTACTGCTCTTTTAATTGATAGTGTATCTGAGTTAGATCCTTGAACAGTGTCATCATCAGATAGATTTGAACCATCTATAGACCATTGATATGTTAGTCTTGAATCAAAGCTTGGATTATTAGCACTAGTGGATGCAACAACAGTAAATTCAGTGAAATCTGTTGCTATTGCATCAGTATTTGGAGCAGGTTGAACATTTATATCAATTGCAAATCCTACAAAAATTGTGGCAGAACCTGAATTAAGTGGTTCATTTGCTGGATTACCAATAGTTTCAACACCATATCCAGCAGGTGTATAAGTTGCCTCTAGGTAATATGCATCTGCATTATCCTCTAGGTACTGAGCATTAATGATTGAGATAGTTTCTGATGTGGCACCAGTAATGGTGGAGATAGATCCTGACTCATTTGTCCTTTCACCATTTGATACAGCAGTCCCTTCAGAAGAATTATACCACTGATAATTAATAGTTCCACTGAAAGGTGATATTGATAGTGTAGACACTCCTGTCAGTGAAACTGTAGCACCAATTGCCACAGTGACATCAGCTGGTTCTTCAGTAAATGAAAGTAATGGGCCATTAAGATCTAGTGTTGAATCAGTAAATCTAAAATTATTAAATGCAATAGGACTCATGAGAAGTTTTGACCTCCAACTACACCAAAGATTGTTGTCCCTCCATCAAATGTCATGAAAGAATAGATATCAGTTTTACCTGCAACATTTGTGACTGTGGGAATAATACCACCTGGCCAGTTACAGGAAAGTTCTGAGCCACCATCTAATCTATAGGTGTCAACATCAACAGTGTATGCTGTTGATGAATCTTGTGTGATCTTTATGGTGTATGATCTTGTTGTGCCAGATGTGATATTTAATAAATTAAATGCAGTAATGTTTTCAGTTGTAGTGATTTCAAAGTTCTGACCTCTAGACAAATCAAGATCAACCTCACCACTACTACTTGTGACTACCTGAACAATCTCAGAGTATGCTTCAAATCTTGTCTCACCAATGATATCAAGTTTTGCTCTTGGTGTTTCAGTACCCAGACCAACATTAGCACCACTTGTTGATAATGCTGTACCAACCACCAGTGTTGTTGCAGTAGCAACTCCTACTGTGATACCACCACTACTGGAATTAATATTGTATGGACCTGTGACAGAAAGAATACCAACTGCACCAACCGCAGGGATGAATACATCATTGGAGAAGAATGCAGTTCCAATAAATTTAGACTCATTATTAACCTTAAGTGCTGTCTGTGCAATACCAACATCTCCAACTTCAAGATCAGCATCTCTATCAATGACAGTGGTTCCAATTCCAACATTGAGATTGTTGATTGGGAAGATGCCTGTCTGTCCTACACCTGTTGTACCACTGAATTTGCTGTCATTTTGAAGTCCTGTCAATCCAGAACCATCACCTGTGAATCCAGTTGCCACAACAGCACCACCAATCTGAAGTGCTGATCCAACAAGTGCTGTAGCTCCAATACCAACACCAATTTCATCAACAATCAGTGATGTTGTGTTTGCCTGAACTTTAAATACAGCATCACTGACAGTAGTGGTTCCTACGCCCACTCTGTCAAATGTCATCCTCTTACTACCTTCATCAATACTGATGGCACCAAATGCATACCATGCATTATCAGTGGTATATGTCCAACCTAATGTGCCACCTTCAGATGGTGTAGCATTATAGACAACATCACCAGGGTTTCCTGCCACTGTTGGTGTAGCAATACCCACAGTATATTTTCTTGAAACTGTTGCATCACCCTGTAAGAAGATGCTATTTGATTCAATTCCTTCATCTGTTGTAGATGTAATCTTCTTATTAAAGACAACAGGACCATCAAACTCAGATAGAATGTTTTGTTGAGAACCACCACCAACTGTGAGTTTCCTATTCACAATCATCTCTTCATGATCAACTACATCAAGAGCACCAGTTGTTTGATTGGTAGAGAATACATCCTCACCTGTAACAGTTGGGATTGGTTTGGAGAATACCTCTTCCTTGCCAGTGGTGGCAGAGATCTTCTTGTTACCAATATAGAAGTCACCTCTATCATTCATACCAGTATAAACACTGATACCACCAGATGAGTTGAACTTCTGTGAAATTAGTTGTTCAGTAAGAGTTGGTTGCTTGCCTTGCTTATCAGGCAGTGCTGTAGAATAGTTGCCAGGACCATATCCAATATATTCAAATGTATGACCAGATGCACGAATAATAGATGGTCTTCTCAGTTCAACAGGTTTGACTAGAATCCTCTTGATTGCTGGGAATACACCACTACCAACAGGATCCTCAAGGTGAGCAACAGGTTTGGTTCCAAACAATCCTCTGAATACTGTAATTGGGTTGGCACTTACAGTTGTTTTAATTCTCATGATCTCATCATCAACCATGAGGTAGTCACCAATGTTAAGGTTAAGGCTAGTCAGATTTGTAATATAAACACTGGTTGTTGTTTCATTAGGAATACTCTGTTGTAGTGTTGACTTCATTCCACCATAAATGTCAACAGTTCTTCCACCAAAGTTCTCATCATTGGTGTTAACATTACCTGATTGGTCAGATGTTCCTGTTGGGAATAATCTAAGTGTGCCACTCAGTGATGGTGTAACAGTGGCAATACCAAGGTCAGCAATGAATGTGGTGATACCAATGACTTCCTTAACAACAAAACTTCCATTATAGAAACTATTTGTTGCGCCACCAATCTCAATAGTATTTCCTGGTCTTAATCCATGAGCAGTAGAAGTTCTGACTGTGGCAAGACCAGTTATTCGTTCATATTCAAGTCCAGAACTCAATGATAAGGTAGGTCCATTGTTTACAAAGAATGAATTAGCAGTGGTATCTGCACCTATACCTATAGTGCTAGGCGATGATATACTTGATGCTGATTCAACTTGGAATTCTTTATATGATGTTGTTGTGAGCCCAGTGATTCTATAGAGTGAATTATATCCTTTTGCTGTGTCTGAAGTGATACCTGAAATTCTAACTGTATCACCAACATTATCCATGATGGCATCAACTCTGACTGTGGCTTCACTAAATCCACCACCTGATGTGGTAGTAGCAATGCCTGTAACAGTCAGAACATCACCAACAATGAATCCTGTGCCACCATTCATGATCTTGATGTCACTTGTCAGTTCATGAGATGTATCAATCTTGACTCTTGCTGTGGCATAATTACCAGTTGTTGATGCACCAAGAGTGGCATTATAGAATATCTCATCACTTCCAGTATTGTTACCATATCCACTACCAGCATTTACAAGACTAAGTTTAGTGATTCTCTGCAGTCCATGATCTAGGTTAGTGAAGATTGTGTGAGCTGTTCCTGCAGAGTTTGATACAATATCAGTGATACCTATACCAACTCCAAGGTCATCATAGAATAGATCAAGAGTTTCTTTTGTGACACTATTCTTGACTTCATCAACTACAACTTCACCTACTGGATTAGACAGAGCATAGCACTTGGATGATTCTGGATCTGATACTGGATTATCTCTATCTGTCTGTGGATAAAGTTTGGATATTGGTTGAGAGAATGAATAGGTATCATCAATGTTAAATGGACTGATTGAAGGTGTATTAGATGAGTTTACAATAGTCAGATAGTAAATACCTGCCTGCTCACCAGAAATGTATTCCTTTACCTGATCAACATCATAGATGTAATAGGTATTATTGTTTCTTACTCTGTTGAATGAAGGCAGTGCTGTTGTTCTTAAATTATTATTGTTGGTATATGTTCCAGGATTAATGGTTGGACCAGATACAGTAAATGTATCAGATGATGGTGTGGTAGCAACAGTAAAGGTCTGATTGAATGCTGAACTACCAACACCAGCAGTATTCTCTGTGCTGGTTACGTTATTGATTTTGATTCTTGTTCCCACAGATAGATTGTGTGGAAGCTCTGAAGTAAATGTAGAGGTTGTTGTGCCACTATCATAGATAGCACTCTTGAGGAATCTAAAGTTTCTGACCTGAGTTTCATTGCTCATAGAAACTTCAGTTGGGCTGAACTGAAGTGCTACCTCATCATTGTCTGAACCTGTGCTGTCACTTGATTCTACCAAGACATAAGCATCTCTTGGTGCTCTTGCTGTCAGAATACCAACTGATGAAGCAGATGATGCTGGAATGACCAATCTCATCTTATAGATTCTATCCTCTACACCTCTGAAATCAGGTGTTCTTGTGATGAAACTTCTTGCTGTAGCAGCACCAAGACCAGCAGTGCCAAGTGAATTGACAGTGGCATAGATATTATTCTTTGCAGTATCAGAGGATACTGTGATATACCACTGCTTTCTTGTTGAGTCATACTGAACTGGGTGCCCAATGTCACCACAATTCTTATCACTGACTCTACTCTGAACTTTGAGTTTACCACCCAATCTATTGATTGACAGAGCACTATTGTTCAGTGAATCTGTTAGTGTTGCTGCTAACTTGATCTGGTCAGCACTGACTCCCGATGTGATTGCAAAGTAAACTCTATTATCAATGATACCATCAGGTAATCTTGCATTATCACTGACTACTCTTACAGTTTCACCATTAATGAAGTTATGATTCTCCTCAAATGTGAGGATGTCATTACTGATACTATTACCTGTGGATACATTTCTACCAACAGTTGATACCTTGATTGATGTCACCTCACTTGAGGTATTCTCAGTGTTTGGCATCACAATTCTGGCTATCTTCTCAGATGGTGTGCCATTTACTGAAATGATTACACTCAGATCATCATCTGTCTTTGCACCAACTCTGTATCCCTGCAGTGCAGAAGGAGGTGGTGATGCCTCATTAGTCTCTTGATAGAGATAAAGTTTTGTGGAAGATGCAGCACCAACTGTGACACCAACATCAATAGATCCAAATTCAAGTGTAACTGTCTCTTTTGTCAGAGATTGTGGTGGAATGATATTGGTGACATAACCAACATCATCTTTTCTAAATGCTTCATCTCTGTATCCATTTGATGCCAGAGAGATCTGACCAAAGTTAGAGTTGGAGTTTGTAACTGAGAAGTCACCACCACTCTCTGTTACAAAGTGCTGAGCATATCCAATAGCAAAGATTGATACTAACTGACATACAGAATTATTTGATGCTTTGATGTGATAGTTGGTGTATGCTGGTTTGTATTTTGCCAGGTCATCACTATGAATGTTAGCAATACCAGTGCTGTCATCATAAGAACCAGTTGTGGTATTGTATCTTACAAAAGCATTGTCATCCTTCTGCAATGATACTCCAGTGAACTGTGCAGCAACCATTGATTGGAAACCTGTTGCCTTACTGCCATCAGCATGAAGACCACACATACCATAGACAGATCTGATTGATACATTAAAAATGTATGGGGATGCAGATGTAACTGTATCTGAATCAAGTGTGATTGTAGCAGAAGCAGGAGTGAGTTCTGCAGATGTTGGTGTTGTAGGAGCCTTGTATGTAAATCTTGTGGTTTGTCCTGATGCATTGACTGTTTCTACAGTGTCCACCAAGAAAGAACCATTATAGGCATTATCAGATACATCATTTACAAGGAATCTTGTATCAACATTCAGTCCACTTACTCCCTCTTGGAGTTGAACTGTAATGGTATTACTTGGTATAGTGATATTACCAGCAAAGATAGATGAAATACCAGCATTACCAGATGTTGGTCCTACAATTCTATACTCATCAATCTTGGGTTGAATGTCAAGACCAGATGATGGGAAGTCTGGTTGTACATTTCTACCTGATGCTGGTCCATATGCAAGACCAACTTTCTCATAATACATTTCCAGGTCAGTTCTGGTGTACTCTGTATTAGAGATGAAAGTATCATTGATACTGACTTTGTTCACACCATCAGCAAATTCAAATGCTGTTAGTTTATGGTGTGAGAAGTTAGGAACAAAGGCAGCAGTTGTATAGTTTTTATATACAAGACCCAGTGGATCACCATCAAAGATGGAGAACTGGAAGAAATATGAATCACCAGTGACTCTGAAAAGAGCAGAGGTTCCAATGTTATCATTAGCAGGATCAGGCACATACTTTGGTCTGATCTTTGTCTTTCTGAGATCACTTGCTACAATTGATGTGCCTCTTGGTACAATGACTCCACCATAAACAGAGTTCAACTTGTAGAGATCATTATTAGCTGAGTCAAGGTCAAAGTTAGAACTAGAAGAAAACGCAGCATATCCAGGTGCTACTGTGCCATCTCTTAACTGGAATGTATCTGCAGAACTATCATGTATTGGAATCCATCCTGGTCTATTATCTACAGTGTGTACACCAGGTGACAGTAATATTGTTGTCTTACCAAATCTATCGTTATCTAATCCTCTTTGATATGAAAATCTTGCTGCCTCAATCAGTGCTCTCTGTATAGTTAGAAAGGGTCTCCCCATGGAGTTTCCCTGGTTCTCAATACTATCAGTTGCATCAAGATCATTGGGATTTACATATAAGATGTTACCACGAACATTCTTCAGGAAATTATCTAATCTAGAGAGACCCATCTTTTATGGCGCAGTATTTCTATTATGGATTATTTATTCACAAAAAAAGGGGACCTAAGTCCCCAGCGCCTTCCTTCACACAATGCTTATTTATATCCTAAACTCTTGAAATATTCGCTTTCGCACTTGTAATATATTCTGAGTTGGTCATAGGTGTCATCAATAATTTTTTCTACTGGATCTATTGCTTTGTAAGGATTTCTGGATTTGATAAAGATTTTGTCTGATTTATTTGGTGTTGGGTACATATTATTAGTATAAGGTTAGATTACTGCCACGAAGGCACCTTATTTATAATAGGACGAGAGGGACTTGAACCCTCACGAGCTAGTGCTCAACAGATTTTAAGTCTGGTGCGTCTACCAATTCCGCCACCGTCCCAAAGGTATCAGACCTTTACCAATGGATCTGTGTACACCACAATATCAGAATGCACAACACCACGCACCAACTCAAGAACATCCATGAACTGATCAACATCATCACATGCAACTTCTTTCTCTGTGCCTAGATTAGAATAGAGTCTAAAAGAACGACCACAGGTATCAACCACAACTCTGGTCAGATATTCTTCATTATCTTCTGATTCATACCAGTCTTCTGTTTGATGCATGAGACCTCTAATGTCTTCTTAAGTATAGTTCAGTATGGTAGTGGTGTCAAGACTCTTGTACCACTTCAAGAGGTGGCACATCCTTTCTGACTGCCATCACCATATAATAGCAGTTGATAGGGATAGGACC
>JGI10211J34971_10001521_pt1 | contig 19098 bp, 15 predicted proteins | sample Etolagsediment_FD_34971 | JGI IMG/M metagenome (IMG submission 34971)
CATACCCTACCCCTCCAGGGGAAACTATCCCGGTTTCTCCATCAAATGCAGCAACACCCCCAATCGGGAACCCGTACCCCTCGTGCCCATCCGGCATCACCATTGCATGTTTAAGAATCCCACTAAGGCTAGCAACATTACGAAGCTGCCAAAAAGTTCGGTCCCGCTTCATATCCTCCACTAATTTCGGAATCCCGAATACGAGTGCGGATGCATTCATCTCCCCGGTTTTCTCCATCTCAAAAATTGCATTCCCCAGTTTTTTCAATTCAACGTCCATACCCGCACCTACTTCTGATAAATGGGCTCTTTCGCCCCCTCCTGGAATTCAATCCTTTGCCCAGCCCCGGAGCTCTTCTGGGCACTTATCTCCACGTCTTTCCCCCCAAATATATTCAGGTATTCCTTTTCAAGTATTCCATAAAGAAGAACCCCTATGTGCTTCCCCTCATGGAAATAATGCTCGCGCAGGGTCCCCTCTTTTGCAAAAACAAGTTCTTTTTCATAGAGTGGGTAGAGCGTTTCATCATCCATTACGCAATGCGCACTCACCTTGTGCATCCCAAGCTCCTTGAATGCAAAATGCAATGCAGCAATCGCAGCTTTTTTCTCATACTCCCGCCCCCTGAATCCTTTGCTTATCCAGATGCTCAAATCCGCGTGCCTGGATTTCCAGTCAATATCTCCAAGCTCAAGTAACCCAAGAGGCCCTTCCCCCTCCACATAAATTGAAAACAGGTATCCCTTTTTCTCCCGTGCAGCATGCACCTTCATCTTGAGGAATTCCACAACCCCCACAGTGGAAAGCGGATAATATGCATTCATGAGAAGCGGGTTTGTTTCTGCCTCGCTTATGTTTTTGTGCAGTGTTTCCACGTCCTGGAGCTCTGGCCCCCTCAATTCGATTTCCTCATACGTAATCATAATCTCGCCCTCAACTTCACAATGTTCTCCCTTCCCCTTTTTATCCTTTTTACAAGCCCGCGCGCCTCAAGGGAAGAAACAAGCAGGCTCATTTTGGTGTCCGTGCACTTCATTATTCCCCGCAATTCTTTTTGCGTGCTCATCCCCTCGCTCTTCTTAAGAATCTCGAGAACTCTTTTCTCCTCGGAATCCAGCTCTTTCCTGAAGCTCGAATGCGGCTTAACTTCCTCCATCCCTGCCACAGCTTTGTTTGATTCTTTATTGAACACAAAGTAGTACAGCACAAACCCAACCAGGAAAAACAAAATGATAATTACCCCTGCAATCACCTGCGCAACAGTATCATCCACAGAATCTCCAGGAACATCCTCAATCTCATAACTCACAAAGGGCACAACTTCCTCAAACTCATCCGGGGGAAATAACACCAAATCATACTGCATCTTTTCCCCGCCCACAACAACCTCTTCCTTGAAATAATACCTGAGGCTTCCGTTCACATAATAGTATGCGCTTATTTCATATTCCCCCGGAGGCAATTCCACAGAGTAGCTTCCTTCCTCAAGAACCATCTGCACTGAAGTTGGCCCGGAAGCTTTCAAAACAACGCCCTCAATCGGAAAAAGGCTGTCTATGCTGTACACTTCCCCCTCCAGAAAAGTAGCATTAAGCAACGAAAACAGCAGCACTGCCGCAAGCAAAAGCTTCATGGACCCACTTCGGTGAAAACTTTCATAAAGCTTTCTCGCCGAACCGCAGGGGGGACACCCCCCTTTCTGAGAAATCTTCGATTTCTTCTCTCGAGCAAAGCTCGAGACAGTTTGAGGGTTCGCCTCTCCGAGGCGAGTTGCGAACGAAGTTCGCTTGACCTCCTGATTCCCCCCGATTTTTGTGATATTATTATTCGAAAAGTCCACTGATTCCACGTCGATGAAAACTTTCGCGAAACTTTCAGGAAAGTTTTTATTTAAATAACCCAATCGAGACCAACTCAGGTGATATGGATGAAATGGATGATTTGGGGCCTTGCGCTCATGAGCCTCGTTATGGCAGTGGGCAACGGCTTATCAGAAGATGCAAAAGAGAATATGCTTCAGGCAAGGTATTCTCAGATGGAATGCAGAGCTAACTTTATGTATCAGGTAATGGAGAATGCAGAGGAGTTTGACCCGGATGGGAACCTTGAGCAGGAAAAAACCCAGCTCCAGACTCAGATGCAGCTTATGCAGCAGTATGCAAATGAAGGTGATTATGCCTCCTTTAACCAAGAGATGGAACAAACCTGCAATGCGTACACAAATGCGATGCAGGGCGCACGCAATTCCCATAAAAATGCGCTGAATAAGGCGCAGGAAGGCACAGGCCCAGGCGGCCCAGGTGCAGGCAATGGCTCTGAGGATGCCTCCCAGATGAGGAACCAGATGCTCGAGCAGCACCAGGAAGCCCAGGGAGAATATGCCTCCTGCATGGGCAACGCAACCCGCTCCCGCGTTCACGCAGAGCAAGAATCCTTCAATGACTGGCATGGAAAAGGCCAGAATGTTGCAACCCAAATGAAGGAGCGCGGCTATGATACTTCAGGGCTCGAAGCAATCCTTGCAGAAGCAGAGGGAGTTTCCGAAGGCCTTGAAGCGGATGTGGATTCCGCAGGAAACTACGAACAAATGAACGAGATGCGCAAGAACGCATGGAAGAAAGAATTCTACCTCTGGGCAGAATTCCACGTGGAAAGGTTCAACCTTTTACTTGACCGCATGGATGAGAAAACGGATGGGGAGTACTCTTCCCAAACTGAAAGGATTCGCAACCAGCTCGCAACCACCCTCCAGCTCGGAGATGGCAAGAGCTATGGAACAAGCGAAGCCGCAGAGGCAAAGCAGATGCTCAACACTGCTGCACAGGAGATGCATGGCCTTCTCCAGGAGATGAGCGGATGAGGAAAGAGCTTGCCCTTCTCGGGTTCGCAATTCTTGCATTCTCTATCGTAGGCTGCACTTCTGTAAATGAGGAAATCTCCTCCACCCAGGGATATACAGAAACAACCGTATCTTCCGGAGGGGCAACTGAAATGCCTGCCGCAGCCACCGAGATGGGGATTACTGAAGAAGACCTCTCTGTTTCCGACCTGGATATAGAGCTAAACGATGATGAGTTCTCCACAGAGCTCACCATCTAATATTTTTTCTTCATTATTATTTTTACACTCTGCCCCAAAAATGCATGGTTTATTACGGATTTAGTGTGTCCACGCCATTCCTACAACAATAACACAACTTTATAAACTTTGCCCCACATATAATACTCTACTTTTACTGATGGTGGTATGATGTCTGGACAAAAAAAGAATATTATGGTCGAAGGAAAAGCGGGCAAAAATGTGCTCCGCAGGGTGGCAGAGCTTGCGCTTGAAAAAGCGGAAAAGGCCAGGGAGAAATTTAAGCATCCCCAGCTCGAGCCTGTTCGTGTTCGCGCAGGAAGGGCGGTCACGGCAGTTGGAAAGGTAGGGACAGTTTTTGCCCTTGCCTCTGCACTTGTTGCCCCAGGATGTGGAAACAAGAGCCCGGGACTTGACCTGGATGCAGGGCCTGATGCTTCCATCATGGAAAATTGTGCCTGCTGCTATTATGATGAAGATACTTCTGGGGATTTGATCCCAGGACTTGAAGCCTGCACAGAATATGTTTATGATGAAGCAGGAAACCTAATTACTTCTTATGATTGTGATTGTGTACAGGGCGGAGATACAGACGTAGACTCTGACTCTGACACTGACACCGATACAGACACCGATACGGATACAGACACAGACACCGATACGGATACAGACACGGACACCGATACGGACACAGACACGGACACCGATACTGACACTGATACCGATGTTGATGCAGGTTTGGATGCATCAATAGACAGTGGACCCGATACTGATACCGATACAGACACGGACACCGATACGGACACAAGTCTGGATGCAGGAATGGATGGTGGAGATGTGGACACAGATGTGGATACTGACACCGATACGGATACGGACACCGATACCGATACAGACACGGATACAGACACGGATACAGACACGGACACTGACACCGATACCGATACAGACTCAGATACTGATGTGGATACGGATGTGGACACAGATATAGACACTGATTCCGATACAGATATGGATGCAGGACCAGATGGAGGAGATACAGACACTGCAACTGACACTGCAACCGATACAGGCACGGACACCTGTGCGTACATCCACCTGGATGCAGACACACTTGCAGACACGGTAACCGTAACTGACCCGGTGAGCGGAGATTCTTATACTGTTGAGGTATATGCAGATGCAGACACTGCAGCAGCATGGCCGCTTACAGGTGAGTTCTACACACTGAAGTTCGTAGTTACTGCAGGGGGAATGCCTGAGTTTGCAAGCGACCTGAGCAGAACAGATGCAAATCATGTAGTCATTCCCGCAGGGGATATGGACTGGGTGGTGCTCAAGCTCAATGATACCTCTGGTGGAAAGGTGAAGCTCGGTGAAGAAATGTGGGGGGGCAATCTGACCAATACCTCAACTGACCCGGATGTTTCAGTGGACCAGGACTTCACATACAATGGCGTAGACTACACTCTCCGCTTTTATGGCGTTGAGCTTGGCAAGGGCATCTTCAGGCTTGTTGTTGATGGAATCGAGTCAGAAGAGTTCTTCGTGACTCCTGGCATCTCTTCAGTGCCTGTTGCGGATGGCGAAGCGCACATGAAGATTTTCTGGACCAACGGAACTGACACTGTTGATACAACAGTGTGCAAGAGCGTGCAGTCAACCGATGCAAGCTCAGTCTTCGATGGAGATAGCGACCTTGAAGAGCAGGAAGTCTACAACGATGAGTGCCTCTGAGCACTCTGATTTTCTTCTTTTTCCCTTTTTCTTATTTTTCCTCAATTACACACATCTTTATAAATATTTGCACACCCATATTACTACTGATACTATCACGGTGATACATAATGGCGGAAAATAAAACTGTTGGATTGGAAGCAAGGAATGTTGTTGTAGCCCCAAAGGCAATGCAGCCCCAGAAGATGGGTGCTGATGTTTCTGAAGAAGCTCCCCAGGGGAGATTCGGAAGGGTTATTCGCGCAATTGGATATGCAGCAAAGAAGGCAGGCCAGGCAGCAACAGTTGTTCTTCTTGCAGCAGCAGTGGGAACAGGCATTGCCGCATGCGGAACTTCTTCACCCGGAGTTCTTGGAATTCCTGATGGGGGCTTCGATGCTTCTGCAGACCTTGACACTGATGTAGATACTGATTCTGATTCAGATATGGATACAGACACTGACATGGATACCGATACTGATACGGATAGCGATACAGACACAGATACGGATACGGACCTGGATGCAGGCCCCGACGCGTCTGTAGATGGTGGGGAAGAGGATGCCTCTGTAGACGGCGGATGCACAGAAGTCACCCTTGATGCAACCACAAACGTTCTCACAACCATGGTCAATGATACAAAAACAGCGGATATTTACACAGAAGAAGTCTATACAGACTCTACAACTGCTTCCACATACCTTGGGGATGGACATCCTGATTCAGACCCTTACACAGTGAGCTATGCATTCCTTCCGGGGCTTCCGGAGTACACGGATGGAGCTGCAGCCACTGAGAGGACCGACAGGCACCGCGTAATTGTAAATTATGATGGGGGGGACTGGATTGTTGCAAAGCTTGGAGGCTCTTCACTTAAAGTGAAGCTCGGTAAAGAGGAAGTCGCCGGGATACTCAACGAATATGCCCCCGCTTCGGACGCAGGTCCCGCGGAACAGCTTGAGTTCATGGGAGGAATTCTGGCCCTCAGGTTGACCAACGTTTCAAGCAGCGGAAACGTAACCTGTGACATCGTGGATTCTTACGATACAGAGCTTTTCTCCGATTTAATCCTTGTACCGGGAAACATTGTTGAGATTGAGATATCTGGAGTATTCCGCTATCTGCAGGTGCACCAGAGCACTTCCGGGTTTTCAATTTCAGCAGAAATTTCAGTGTACAAGGAAATTGAGAGGCTTACAGACGGCCAGCTGGCTTCCGATGGTGGAGATGTTTCCCTGAATTGGGAACTTGACACTTACGGAGTATACAGGCTCAACTCATTAACAGTCTCTGTCCCTGACTGCATTTAGTAATTTTCTTTTTTCCCTTTCTTTTCTTATTTTTATGCAATAATTCTTCTTCAGTGTTCGTTTTTCTGAATATAGATACATTTATAACTGTTTCTTATCACAATTTATTACATGAATAATAACATATTCCTTAGGATGAGCTTAGTTATCCTGGGTTTCCTAATGGTAGTCACCACCGTTAATGCATGTGTCTACGATTCAGATTGTGAATCATGGGAAGAATGCATTGTGGGTGTGTGTGAGCCGGAATCCGGCATGTGTAACAACGACGGAGATTGTGGCTCCGGTGATGTTTGTGATGATAGCACCCACCAGTGCTATGAGCCCGAATGCATTTCAGATTCGGACTGTGAGTCCTGGGAAGAGTGCAACGCTTATGAATGCGCCCCGGAGAGCGGAATGTGCAACGATGATGGCGACTGCGATTCCGACGAGCTCTGTGACACAGGTACACACCAGTGCTTTGATTTTGACTGCCTCTATGATTCCGACTGTGAATCATGGGAAGAGTGCAACGCTTATGAATGTGAACCCGAATCCGGGATGTGCAACGGAGATTCCGATTGTGATCCCAGCGAGGAATGTGATGAAGATACTCACCAATGCTACGAGCTTGATTATGAATGCGTAACTGACGGGGACTGCGACCCTGGAGAGGTTTGTGAGGACTATGTTCTTGGAACCCACTGTGTTCCCGCAGGCGGCTCATGCACAGATGATTCAGATTGTGAATCATATGAATACTGTGATGCAGGAGACTGCGAACTTGATTTCGGCGCATGCTACAATAATGGGGATTGCCCAAGTGGATATTATTGTGCAGGCAACCACTACTGCCATGCATCCAGCTCTGGAGGTGGAGGCGGAGATCATGACGATGATGACGAGTGCGATTCCGATTCCGACTGCTCAAGCTGGGAAGAGTGTAACCACGGGGAATGCGAACTCGCATCCGATGCATGCGTAGACGATGATGACTGCGATTCTGGAGAGTACTGCTCAAGCCACGATTGCGTAATGTATGCATGGTACTGCGAAGATGCAAGGGACTGCAACCCCTGGGAAATGTGCTCAGGGCACCAGTGTGAACTTGGTCCGGACCGCTGTGCTTCAGATGCAGATTGTGAATCATATGAGATTTGTGAAGACCTTTCCTGGACCTGCCAGTTAGCACCAGGCTATTGTGACAGGGACAGCGACTGCGAATACTGGCAGCACTGTGAAGGCATGGAATGTACCCTGAACGAAGGCCAGTGTGAAGCCGATTCCGACTGTGGAGAAAATGAACTCTGCGACTCACACTCCTGTGTGGAGGTTGAGGAAGAGGAAGAGCTTGCAGAGCCAGAGCCTTCACTGAACCTGGATGAGATTTGTGGCCCTCTTGTGGATGCAGCAAAGCAAACTACACAAGTGGAACTTGCGCCGCAGCAGGAAGAAGAATCTGAAGGAACAGATATTCTCGTCTTGCTTCTCGGAGGCCTTCTGCTCCTCGTTCTTGGAGGAGTTGCAGGATGGCACTCAGGGCGTTCTTCATCTGATGGGGAAGGCGGAGAAACAGAGTACGAAGAAGCATAGCTTCTTTTTTTCCTTTTCTTATTTTTCTTTTAATTTTCCCATACCTTTATTATGATTAGTTAGCATAATCCATCAACTTTAAGGTGTATTCACGATGGATGATTCTTCTGATAAAAAAAACATGCACTGGAGCGAGATTATCGCAAAGGACGTAATCAGTAGCAAAGAGGCTCCCTACGTAGTGATGAGCGGCATAACCACCAGTGGCCCGCTCCATCCCGGCACCCTATGTGAATTCATGTTTGCAGATGCAATCTACAAATCGCTTAAGAAGCTTGCAGGGGAGGCAAAATTCGTATTTGTTGCGGATATCCTGGATGCATTCGACAATATTCCTGCGCCCTTTAAACAATACGAGAAGGAGCTCACGCCTCATTTAGGGAAGCCCCTTGCACATACCCCTGATCCGATGGGCTGCCATGATTCCTTTGCAGGCCATTTTCTCTCTGAGGCCACAGATGCAATGGCACGGTTCGATGTGCACCCGGAAATAATGCGCGCAGACCAGGCATATGCAGAGGGGAAATACGACAAATACGCGCTCGAATTCTCCGAGCGAAAGGAAGAAATAAAGAAAATCGTGCAGGAAAGCTCCCTAAGGGAAACAATGCCGGATGACTGGCACCCCATAATGCCCATCTGCGAGCAGTGCGGCAAGGTTGCCACAACCCGTATTCTCTTCTATTCAAACGGGGAATATGAATATTCCTGCGATCGCGATGTAAAATATGCAAAAGGCTGCGGATACAAAGGAAAAGCAAAGATTTCCGACCACAAATACAAGCTCCTGTTCCGCATTGACTGGCCTGCCCGCCAAGACATGATGCACGTGAGTACAGAAGGAGGAAGCGTTGACCACCATACAAGGGGAGGCACCCTCTCCACGGTTGCAGCAGTCCATCGGGAATTCTTCAAGCATGATCCTCCAATCTTCTACAAATTCGGCTTCCTCAAGTACAAGGGAAAGAAATATTCCAAATCCAAGGGAATCGGGCACTCAGTGCACGAGCTCATGCAGCTCCTCCCAATCCCCGTATTTGAGTATGCGCTTCTGCGCCCGGACATCCAGGAGGACAAGGAGCTTGTTCTCGATGAGAAAACCCTCCTCCCGCTCATTTCGGACTTTGAGCATGCAGCTTCCCTTGACCCTGGTGCGGAGCTTGCGCGTGCAGACCGCAAGAAATCAATCTCCTATTCCCTCACCGAAAAGAAGGAATGGAAAGCCCCACTCGTGGATGTGCTGGCAAATTACGCTATCCATAAAGATTGGGGCAAGGTAGGTGAGCTCCTGGAAGACCCTGAAGGTGTGAAATACCTTTCCAAATATGTGGACCAGTGGCTCCAGAGAGGATGGATCCCGGATAAATATGTATTCGAGCTCGGTAAGGGCGAAGCCCCCTCTCATCCCGAAGCAATAAAGAAATTTGCAGATTCCCTCAGGGAGGGCATGAGCGATGAGGAAATCCACACGCTCGTATTTGAAACCGCAAAATCCAGCGATATCCCTCCGAAGGAACTCTTTCAGGACCTCTACAAAGTCCTGATAGGGAAAACCATGGGCCCAAGGTTCGGAAAATTCGCAATAATTGTTGGAATTCCCAGGCTGAAAGAACTGCTATCGTCGTAAAGGCTTACCGCAACATTATTAAGCCTTTCCCCTAGTAAATATATCAACAACATAGAAAGCTTAAAAAGCTTTTTTCTATTTGGTGGGAGAAATATGTCGAAGAAAAAATGCCCAGAGTGTGGGGGCACTAAACTAATTAGGGATTACGAAAAGGGAGAGCTCATTTGCGGCTCATGCGGACTCATTGTAGCAGAGAATATCCAGGATGCGGGCCCCGAGTGGAGGGCATTTGATGCCGAGCAGAAGGAAAAGAGGGCCCGTGGTGGAGCCCCGATTAAGTACATGCGCCCCAACAAGGGCCTCGTTACAGAAATTGACCAGTACAACCGCGATATCCGTGGAGTAAAAATCTCTACTAAAAAACAGGCACAGTTCTACAGGATGAGAAAATGGCACAAGAGGGTTTCCATTGCAACCTCTATGGAGAGGAACCTTGCAATCGCACTTGCGGAACTCGACCGTGTTGCTTCCTACCTTGGACTCCCGGACGACATCAAGGAGGCTGCAGCTCTACTCTATAGGCGCGCAGTAAAGGAAGAGCTCATCCGCGGAAGGATAATCGAATCCATTGTATCAGCAGTAATCTATGCAATCTGCAGAATACATGGAATTCCAAGAACCTTGGACGAGATTTCCAAGGCTTCCGGAATCGAGAAGAAGGAAATCGGCCGTTCATACAGGTTCCTCAAGGCGGAGCTCAAGCTCGATGTTCCCCTCACCGACCCCTCCTATTATGTGCAGAAGTTCGCTACTGCACTCAGGCTGAGCGGAGAGGTCCAGAAGAAAGCAGTCCTCTTGATCAAAAAAGCAGTTAAAAAAGGATTGATTTCCGGAAGGGGCCCAACAGGTGTTGCTGCAGCAGCCCTTTACATTGCATCCGCAATGGTCGGGGAGCGCAGGACCCAGAAGGAAGTGGCTGATGTTGCAGGTGTAACAGAAGTTACAATCCGAAACCGCTACAGGGAACTCAAGAAGGAACTCGGGCTTAAGATTAACCTCTGATTCAACTTCGTTGAATTCGGTTGATTCTTCCCAGAATCAACCTTTAGGCCCTTCCCATACCTTTTTTAATTCCTTTTTCTATTTTCTTTTATGCTTGAGCTTGCAGTGAATTACATTACACCCATCCTGAACATCATGGGCGCACTCATAGTTATCTATGGGAGCCTCCAGGCTTTCACCAAAATTCTGAAGGTAGAATTCAAGTCCAAGAAGAAGTTCCATCCCTATGAAAATACCAAGCGCACTTATGTGCAGAAGCTCATCCTTGCCTTGGATTTTTTCGTGGCAGCAGATCTGCTCAGGCTTGTTGCAGAGCCTACGATGAACGAGATAATCCTCATTGCACTCATTGTAGCAATCCGTACCCTGCTCAATTACTCCCTGAATAAGGAAATCCATCTCCATGAGGAATAACAGTTCTTTAACTTTTCCAGGGAATTACTTTTCATGAGGCGATTGTTTCCATTGCTAGCCCTATTGCTGCTTGCAGGGTGTGCAGCAGTAACCGACCCCATCTTGGGCACCGAGCCAGCCGAGGAAGAAGAGCCCCCGGACTATTCATACGATTTATTCGTAAAAGATATTGATTCTGTCCCGGATTACCCGCGTCTTACCGAAGAATACAAAGTGCGCGCAATAATCCAGATGTACGGGCGCTACACCCCTTCCGGATACACAATCTGGATCCTGGATGGAAACGAAACCCTAATGCATGAGAACATCACCGACCCGGAACTTCTCCAGCATTTTGAATTTGAATATTATGCGGATTCCACTGAGTCTCACAACATGCGCGTAGAACTCCAAAGCCTTGATTCCGAACACCCGGAGCCCGAAGAGAACCTGGAAAACAATGTAATGCGCAAAGACATCAAAACTTACCCCATTGGCTATTATGATTTATATAATTGGAAAGTAACCTGGTTTTATGATGCGGTGGGAATGCAGGTTTGGCAGGCTCAGGCCTTCGCTCTTGAAAAGCCCCTTAACATAAGCAGGATTGGGGTTTATGTGCAGGCCCGCGTTCCTTCTCCTCCCAGTTCCAAATTGATTGTTTCCCTCCACGAAAAGCCCAACACCTGGGGCAATATTGGAGTCGGGAAAGAACTACTGCGCGGGGAAATAGATGCAACCCAAATCGGGCAGGAACCATCCTGGCAGTGGATTCAATTCAACAAAACAGAACTCCAGAATGATACCTATTGGATTAAGCTAAGCTACGAATCCCCCTCAAGCGCAGGAATTGAATGGTATCGTGCAGAAGGGAATAAATTCGGTGAGATTTACGATACCCAAATGATAGACCTTGCAGGTTATGGGGAATGGGAATACAAAGGGTTTGATTTTGCCTTTAAAGTAGAGTGAGTGCTCCAGTTTTTTATCCCCTTAACATCAAAACTCAAGATTAGATTTGTGTTCCACAAATGCTCTCGAGTTCTTCCAAAGCATTAGTCCTTCTAATTGTCAGAACTCAAGATAATCATCACAGGCAAATCCTCAGCAATCTTTCGAGTTCATCATCCAAATAAATATGAAAAGAAGAAAATAAGAAGGAACCTGATTAGCAGATTCCCTGCACGCGCGAACCCTTCTTTTCCAGCTTCCGCACTTTTTTAACCTTCTTGGAAAGTGCATCATACGCATCCATCAGATTCTGGAAGAATATGTCTGCCATGTCCCTGCTGAAGTTCTCTTTCATCACCACGCGCAGAACCACAACAGATTCCGCATTAGGCGGCATGGAATATGCAGGAGCAATCCACCCGTGCTCGCGCAATTTATCCGAAAGGTCATATTCCGTGAATCCGGGTTTCCCCTTCAGCTGGAATGTAACCAGCGGCATGAGCTTAGGGGTGCTCTGCATCACGAATTTTCCGCTATTTTTAATTTTGCCTCCGAGGTATTGTGCAGTGCTCATCATGTTCTTCATGATGCGGGTATATCCTGCCTTTCCCATCCTTATCAGGTTGTAGTACTGCGCAATCACCATCCCTCCGCCGCGAGAAAAGTTCAGCGTGTATGTGGGCATCTCCCCTCCAAGGTAATTCACCTTGAACACAAGGTCATCCGGAAGGTCTGCTTTGTCCCTGAATATAAGCCAACCAAGCCCGGGATAAACCAGGCCGTATTTATGCCCGGAGGCATTGATGGTCTTCACTTGCTCAAGCCTGAAATCCCACTTGAGGTCCTTGTGCACGAATGGAGCAATGAACGCCCCGCTTGCCCCATCTACATGGATTCCTATATCCCACTTCTTTTGCTTTTTTACTTTAAGCAGGAGTTTATTGATTCCCTCAATGTCGTCCGCTTCCCCTGTGAAGGTTGTTCCAATAGTTGTAACTACGCAGATGGTATTTTCATCAATCAATTTCTCAACATCCTTTGCGTTGATTGTGTACTTCCCCGGCTTTAATGCAATAAAGCGCGGCTCTACATCAAAATACCTTGCAAACTTGTGCCACACAGTATGCGTATTCTCTCCCATCACCATATTGGGCTTATCATACGGCTTCTTCTGCTTCTTCCTCCTGTTCCTCCAGCTGAACTTGTGCGAGAGGCCCCCAAGCATCACTGCTTCAGAAGATCCGATGGTTGCAGTTCCAAGGAATGTTTTCTGCGGGGGTGCATTGAACAATCTCCCCAGCATGTTCACCACCCTCTGGTGGATCACTTCAGTCTGCGGGTACTCATCATGGTCAATGAAATTCTTGTTCAGGCTTTCAATAATCAGCCTGTCCGCTTCAGGCTCCATCCAGGTTGTTACAAAGCTTGCCAGATTCAAGGAGGGATTTCCATCTAGGTTAAGCTCATCATGGATAAGCTGGTATGCTGCATTTGCAGGCATCCCTTCCTTAGGCATCTCATATTTTGGAATTTCCTTTTCCATGTACCTGTCAGAGTAGGTACTTATGTGCCCACTATACATCCTCTTTGTTTTGTCTGTTTTTACTTTTTCAGATATCATCTATTTCACCTTCTTCTTTTTCTTTTTTGGTTTTGCCACTGGTTTTTTTGCAGCTTTAGGCATCCAGTCCGGCTTCCTAATCTGATAAATCAGGAGCGGAGTTCCGCCCAACAGGATGATCCCTGCAATCAGGAACCCGTCATAAAATATCGTGCTTCCTGTTTCAATCTGTGCAGGAGGGACAAACCCAAGCCCAATTCCAGCGAGGCACGCAAGCGCCCCAATGCCTGCAACAACCCACATTCCCAAATTCCCCCCAGGGAGCGTATACGGGCGCTTTACCTTTGGCTGTGAGTACCTCAATTTTATTGCGGTAGCAAACAGGAACACATACATAATCAGGTAGAGCTGCGCAGTGAGCGCAGTAAGGATCCAGAACGAACTTGAAACATCCGGCATCACCACGAATATGAGTGCAAGGGCGGAAACAATAATCCCCTGCACAATCATCACATGCGTTGCAACCCCCTTCTCATTTGTTTTCTGGAAGAATGGAGGCAGGGTTCCTTCAGTTGCAGTTGCAAGCAATCCTTTGCTCGGACCAACAATCCATGCACTAACCTGCCCCACTACGCCGAATACAATCAGAACTCCGATTATCGGCACCATCCACCCAATCGAATATGCATCAAAGAACTGGGTGAATGCCTGCATAATTCCTGCAACCAGATTGATTTCCGCCTGTGGCACAACCACTGAAATCGCCAGCGTCCCCAGGATAAAGATAAATAGCGTAAGCACAACCGCAACAAGAATCGCCCTTGGGTAATCCCTTTGCGGGTTCTTGACCTCACGGGCGTGCACAGCAGAAACTTCCATTCCTGCAAAGAACAGGAGTATGCTCGCAGCAAACACAACATTACTTAGCTGCGTCATATCCGGAATAAAATTCTCCCAAGTAAAATCAATCTGGCTTTGCTGCCCGGAAAATACCCAGAGCGCCCCAAGCAGGATAATCACCAGCCCGGGAAGAATCGTTCCTGCTATCGTTCCAACAGTTGTAATTATCCCGGAAACTTTCATTCCCCTGAAAGCCGCTAGTGTAGCTCCCCAATACACAACAAGAATTACCCCAACCATAAATAGCGGATTTGTTGCAAGAGCAGGATTAAACACAAACGCAAGCGCCCCTGCAGCAAACGCAAGCACAGTAGGATACCAAACAACATTCTGTATCCATTGCAGCCATATAGCAAAGAGTCCCCACCTTTGCCCAAAAGCCTCCTTTACCCATAAGTAAATTCCTCCTTTTTTCGGCCATCCGGTTGCAAGTTCTGCAGAAATAAGCGATACGGGAATAAAGAACACAATTGCAATCAGCAGGTAATAAAACGTGGATGAAAAGCCGTACTCTGCCATCGAAGGCAGGCCCCTAAGGCTTGCAATAACTGAAAAAGTTAACATGGCCAAAATAAATACTCCTAATTTATGTTTTGTAGAAACCTGTTTCTTTGCCATGGAGAGCGCTTCTTCCCTAACTTTTTAAAGCGTTCTCTAAAGGTCCCTGCTCCGGAATTTCTCCCAATTCTTTCTTAATGCAAGAATCGCAGGCAATTCCTTCCCGCTCAAATATTGGATAAGCGCCTTCCCAGAAAGGCTGATGTAGCTAAATTTCTCCTCAGGGAGCCCAAGCTCCTTAATTGCGGTAATTGTGTGCCCGCCCCCCACAAGGGAATACGCTTTGCTCTCTGCAATAGCCTCAAGCACCTTCCTGGTTCCCATTTCAAATCCCTTCTTTTCGTAAACTCCCATGGGTCCATTAATCACAATTCTTTCTGCTTCAAGTATTTCCTTTGCATACCTTTCCGCGGTTTTCGGACCAATGTCTAGCAGGTTCCCCTCAATTACCTCGTCAACTCCCAAATTTTTTCTTTCTCCTCCAATCTCCACACCCATATCCTCAGGAATCAGGATCTTTTCAGAATACTTGGAAATAAGTTCCCTTGCCTTTCCCTTAAACTCAAGCAACCCTCCCTCTTCAAGATATGCTTTTGAGTTCCCAACATTTTTTCCCGCAGCATGCAGAAATAGTACTGAAAGCGCCCCTCCAAGAAGAACCTTTTTCACTTTCCCTTTCTCCAGCCAGTTTTCCATAATTGTAATGGAATCCTTTGCCTTCCCGCCGCCAAGAACTAAAGTAAGCTCGCCTTCCCCAATATTCCGCAGTGCATTAATTTCATCCCTCAAAACTGGCCCTGCAACACTTTCCGCATGCTCTGTAAGCCCAACCACGGATGCCTGCCCCCTATGTGAAACACTGAGCGCATCCAGCACAAAAATGTCCGTAAGCGGACCAAGAACCGTGACTAATTTGCTCTCATTATTATCATCCTCTTCCCCCTCCCACATCCTCACATTCTCAAGAAGCAGGATATCTCCCTCCTGCATCCTGCCTATTGCTTCAGTTACCTTTTCCGGTTCCATGCTCTTCAGGAATTCCACCTTCTTCTTAGTAATTATCTCAAGAAGCAGCGCGTGTTCCTTCAAACTAATAAAATCCGGTTTTCCTTTCCTGCCCTGGTGTGCAAGTACAATTACCTTCGCCCCTGCATCACTAAGCATTGCTATGCTTTCCCCGTGCCTTTCCAGCCTCGGGTTTATGGTAATTGCCCCTTCCTCAGTTACAGGGGAATTTATGTCGACCCTTTTTACAACTCGCTTTCCCTTAACCTGAAGCTCGTGAAAATATTTCATCAGAATTCCTCCACAAACCCATTATGGAGTGCCAGAATATTTATTTCTTTTCTTCGGCCTTTTCTTTTTCGGTATTCTTCTTTTTGCCCCAGCTTGCCTTTGTTTTGCACGTGGTGTCCAAACACATCTCGAAGAAGCTCTTTCCCCTTCTCACTTTTACAATGCGGGTTCCGCACTCCTTGCAGTCCTTCTTGGTTACAGTAATATATGCACCAGTGGGAAGCGGGTATGCTTTCCTGCAGTTCGGGTAGCCCGAGCATCCCACAAACTGCCTTCCTCCTTTCAACCGAATAATCCTGAGCCTTCCCTTGCACTCCGGGCAAACCCCTAAATTATTTTCTTCCTCCTCAGTTTCCCGCATTGCCTTGAGGAGGCTCTTCCCAATGCTTGCTTCATTCTTCTTGAAATCATCAAGTATCTCTATAAGCACTTTCTTCCCATCTTCAACTACTTCTTCCTGCGTAAGCTTACCCTCAACGATTTTTTCCATATCGTCCTCAATTTTCCTGGTAAGCCCCGAATCCATTATTTTGGGGGAATACTCTTCAAGCACCTTCCACACATCCATTCCGAATTTGGTTACAGTGATGCTCTTCCCGGAAACATAGTTCCTCTTGAAAAGCGTATCAATAATCGTGGAGCGCGTAGCCTTGGTTCCCAATTTATGTTTATCAAGCTCAGAAATTATGCTTGCAGGGGTGTACCTGTTCGGAGGCTTGGTTTTCTTCTTTGTCTTGCTCTTCTTTTCCACTTCTTCCGTTGCTCCCTTTTCAAATGGAGGCAGCAGGTTTTCCCTGCTCTTATAATATGGGTAAAAGTCAATCCAGTTCCTTTCCTTGATTACTTCTCCGGAGGCCCTGAACTTCTCCCCCCCGCTATCTGCAATCACCTTGGTGCTTTCCGCTTCCGCAGGGGGCGCAAACACGGATAGGAACCTGCTTGCAATCATGTCATAAAGCTTCTTTTCCATGCCCTCTAGCTTCTTGTACAATCCAGTGGGGTGTATTGCGGGGTGCGCAGGGTCTTCTTTCCTTCCCTGGAAAGGTCTGAACCATTCATTCTTCTTCAGCTTCTCTGCGCGTTCCTTGTACTCCGGAATCTGGGAAAGCTTACCTATAATCTTTTTCAGCCCCAGTTTAGGATGCAGTTTCTGAGAAGAAGTTCTCGGGTATGAAATCAATGAATCTTCATAAAGTGACTGTGCAATGGAAAGCGTCTGCGAAGGTGATATCCCGAATGCCCGATGCACCTCCATTTGCAAAGAAGTTAAATCAAATGGAGGGTAAGGCCAGATTTTCCGCGCTCTTTTCTCTACACTGTTAATTTCCGCGTTTTTCTTGATTGCAGAATGCGCTTTCTTTGCCTCATCCTCAACCATGAACCTCTCTTGTTCATGCAGGAATTCAATTCCCTTCAGCCAGATTGTTACTTCCCAGTAATCCTCGGACACGAAGTCCTGTATGGATTTTTCGCGAACCGAAAGAATATTCAGCGCAGGCCCCTGCACACGCCCGATGCTCATCGTGCGGAACCCCCCTGCTTTCCTGAGCGAGTTCATAAGCGCCCTGCTCAAATTAATCCCGTAAAACCAGTCCAGCATGTGCCTGGTTTCCCCTGCAGATGCATTGTTGAAATCAACTTCCGGAGACGCATTCTCATAGGCCTCCTTGAGCTCAAAGGGAACAAGGGATGAAAACTTCATCCTCCTCCCTTCTTTCTTCCCATAGCAGAATCTGTAAACATTGTATCCAATTACTGAACCTTCCAAATCATAGTCGCATGCAAGTGTGCACAGGTCCGCCTTCTTCCCAAGTGAATTCAGCATATTTACATATGGCTTGGTAAATGCGGCTCCCTTTGAAATAAGATACGAAGGCTTCCATTCAATATCAAAAACAGGGTACTCTTTGGTCCTTTTCTTTTCTGCAAGGTTGAAGAGATGACCTACTGCAGGGGCAACAACTACCTTCCTGCCATCCACCTCACACTCATAATATCCTATATTACTATACATCTTCCTCTTCACCGAGGAACCGCCTAGAGCCCTTGCAATCGTGTTTGCAACCTTGGGCTTCTCTGCTACGATCAACTCCATGTTTTCAGCTTTAAGTTAGGGAAATATTTTTAATACCCAAAGAATTACGTCGGAAAAGCATTTTTCCGCATTTTACGAACGCGCGCGCCGCGTACGTTTAGAAAGATTCTGCCGGCTTGAAGCGCTTTTGCCGCAGGGCTGCCTGCGCGCACTTCAAACCGTTAAGTGCCAATCCGTAGCTCTATTTGAGATGAGCTACAGATTGTCAAGCCCCCACGAGCCCCTTATTTGAGATGGACCTCATGGGGTCAAGCCCCCTAGGGTATTTGAAACCCTGACCTCTCGCTTACAAGGCGAGCGCTCTACCAGACTGAGCTAAGGAGGCGTAGTTCTTCTTTTTAGAGTGTGAATATTTAAAAATAGATTTTCTATGCGCGGTTAACAATTTCCATCTTCCGGAGTGCGTCACGGAAGCATTCTACTGCAGAATCAAGCTCACTCCCTGCAAGTTTCCTCAGTTTAGAATCCGCAAGGAATTCAGTAACATTGTCCATNTGNNCNGCACCTTCCCTTAGTTTTTCCGCAACTCCCTTCAGGTAAGGCTCGCATTTCTCAAGCCCCCCCGCAACAAACTGTGGCTTTCCAAGTGCAAGGAGCAGCGCGCCCTTTTTGAGCAGCTTTCTTGCCTCTTCCCTGGATTTCCCGTCCTCGCGCCCATAGGCTTCCCTTGCCCTATCCAGGTAAGATAAATTGAACCTCTTTCCAGCCATCCTGTAATTCTTCCCCTCCATCTCCTTCCTTAATTCTGCAATCGCTTCCATCTTTTTCACGATTCTCATGTTTGAAGAGGCAATCTCCAGGATCCTTCCTGCATAGTTCAAATCCTTCTGGTCCCTCCCCCGTATCGCCCATTTATTCTTATTGGAGTAAACTGCGACCCATTTCCTGAGCTGGCTCTCAATGCGTGTATCCCTCTCCCCCCGGATAAGCGCTTCCCTGTTCCTGTTGAATGCAAGTATCTCCTCCACTTCCTTGTCCCGGTGCTTGCCCAGCCTGTCCCTGAATGCAGTAAGCTGCACGCACGCAATCGAAACC
>JGI10211J34971_10001523_pt1 | contig 19082 bp, 14 predicted proteins | sample Etolagsediment_FD_34971 | JGI IMG/M metagenome (IMG submission 34971)
CGAAATCCATTCCCCGCCACTTTTAACCACATCCTTAGACCGGTCAATAATTACTACACTCTCTTCCTTGTCTATTACTGCCATATCCCCACTGTGCATCCATCCATCTCGCCACAGTTCTTTTGATTTCTCGGAATCCTTGTAGTAGCCCATTGTGAGCCATGGGGCTCTGAGCACAACCTCGCCAACTGCCTTTCCGTCTCTTGCAACATCGTTGCCCTGTTCATCTATTACCCTCTGCTCCACAAACGGAGGCGCTATGCCTGTTCCGCTGAGAAACTCTATTTTTTTATCCTCCGTCCAATCAAACATGTGAGGCTTTAGATATTGGAGGCCAACTTTTGGATATGCTTCGGTCATTCCCCACCCAGAGCAGATATCCATACCAAGTTCTTTTGCTTTTTTGGCAAGGATGGTGTTAAGTCGCATCCCTCCGCCTTCATAGATAAGCCCATTAAAATATTCTTTATAGTGCTCAATCTCTGGATGGGAAATAATCATGTTAAGCATTGTAGCAACACATGCCATATAACCGCCCTGCCCTGGGTGTTTTTCTTTTTTTAGCATCTCTAAAAATATCTTCGGATCAAATCTGCCAGGATAAACTTGTTTGCACCCAAGAAATGTCGCCATATAAGGAATACCCCAGCCATGGGCGTGAAACATAGGCACAAGCTGTATTGTCATATCACGGCGCGGATCTAATCCTCTTTCTCCTGAAAAACCCATGAGCATGTTTGACCAGATAATCGTGTGCATTATATGCTGTCGATGAGTAAAAAAACATATCTTTGGATCTCCAGTCGTGCCGGTTGTGTTACTTAATGATGCCACAGTATTCTCGTTGAGATCAGGATACTCATAATGTGGCGATGCAGCGCGGAGCAGTTCCTCGTACTCTGAGATTGGATTTAAGGTTGTATCCGGAAGTTTTTCATCATCTGCTAATACTATATAATGTTTAACTGTTGTTAATTTGTCGCTAATTGACTCAATGATTGAAGTGAAATCTTTGTTAAAGATAATTACATCATCCTCTGCCCTGTTTATGAGATAGGCTATCTGTTCCGGAGTTAAAAGTGGATTCCCCATATGCACCATGGCACCCATGCACGGGACAGCGAAATATGTCTCAAGGAAGCGATGTGTATTCCATTCAAAGCAAATAACCTTCGAGCCTTCCTTCACTCCCACCCCTTTAAGGGCGTTTGAAAGACGCTGGCATCTTTCATAAAGCTGGGCGTAGTTCTCGCGAAATTGATCCCTGTAGACAATTTCACCTTCGGGTCGCATCTTTGCTGTGTGCTCCAATATATGTTTTAATATGAGCTGGTAGTCAAATCCGGCTTGTGGAAATTCCTGGGATTGTGTCATAGTCTATCTTCCTTTGGGTTGAGATTCCACTTTTAGGCTAAAAACGTAACATGCTTTTCTATAACTATTGCGCGTTATTCCCCTCTCGCCGCCCTTACCATGGCCTCAATATTTTCCGGAGGTGCAATAGCCGGTATGGAACAACCGCTTGAGAGTATAAAATTAGAGGGGCCAATTGCAGAAATAAGGGCTCGTGCCTCCTCATAGACCTCATCAGCATTTTTAAAGACAAGTGTATCGGTGGGATTTAAATTTCCTATTAAACAGACCCTATCTCCAAACACTTTTTTTGCATAGACAAAATCCACCTTATGATCAAGGCTTAATCCATCCACGCCTGTTACAGCCAATGACTCCAGCCTATCATTGGTATCGCCACATATATGCATCGTGATCTTAACGCCCATATTTTTAAGGGCATCTACTACCCTTTTTGTATATGGAAGGCCAAATTCCTCCCATACCTTTAAAGAGACAACATCACCTGATGAGGATGGATCAGATATTTGGACAATGTCAGCACCGGCATGTACACAGGCTATGCCATAATATATCTGGCTTAAGGTGGTAATTTCCAACAACTCCTTTGCCCTATCAGGCCTCTTATAGAGATCCCTCATTAAATCTTCAAATCCTCGTAACATGCTGGCATGCCTGAAAGGTGCCTGAATATAGGCGATAACTGGAACCTGTTTGGCACACATTTTCTTGAGTCTTTGTATTCCCTCAAGTATTATTGGTAGCCGGCCATCAGTCCAGGGATTGGGAATCTTTAATTTTGGGAGATCCTCATCATAATTCTTGACAGCATGATCGATAATTGCCGGGCTCCCATCTTCTTTAATGTCCAGCGTGCATCCCATTGCCTCTGATTCCGCATGGATAGCTGAGAGATCCCTGACCGTATCATAGCCAAATTTTTTAAAGCAAAAAAAATGTGTGTAAACAAGTTTTTCCACATCTTCGATTACCTCTGATACGGTAAAACCAGCCTGCCGTATTGCCCAATCTCGAACCAAAGGAAACACAGGAATCCTGTCTGGCCTCTTTCCTTCAAGGGCCGCCATTATCCTTTCATAGGAATTCATTGTGTTTTTACCTGCCATGATGAACCATATATCTCCCTATAGTTACCCCCTTAGCAAATAACCCTTAAATCTCTTCGCAAGGTGAGGTGTTTGATAAAAGAGTATCGAAAAAAGCAGGATGATACCTAAGAAATCCGTTTTGTATCCAGGAATAATAAGACTTAAAGATGTTCCAAACAATACAATTCTAATCAAAGAAGGAATCTTTCTGCTCATAAAATTCTGCACGGCTGCGGCAAGAGCAAATACACCGAGCAACGCCGTAAAAGAAACCCAGATGATCTGCCAAGCATTTCCGATCATAAGAAGGGCATTATTATACACAAAAATATAGGGCAAAATAAAAATCACGATAGCCAGACGGCAAGCAGTAAGGGCAGTCTTCATCATAGGGGAATCGGCAATTCCTGCGGCAACAAAGGCATCTGGGGCCATCGGGGGTGTAATTCCGGCAATAGTGCCAAAGTAAAAGACAAAAAGATGTGCAGCAATGGGATAGACACCCATCTTTATAAGGGCTGGCACGACTAAAATTGCTAAGATAATATAGGCAGCAACAGGCGGCACACCCATGCCCAAAATAATGGATGCAACCATAGTCATCAAAAGAAGTATAAAAAGGCTCCCATGTGAAAGTTCAATCAAAATAGAAGACAACATTAAACCCAAACCAGTAAGGGTGATCATGCCAACAACAATCCCCCCGAGAGATAAAATAGCCACCACAGGAGCTGCTGTTAATGCTCCCTTTTCAAGACCTGTGAGAATCTTTGCCAGAGACATCCGAGTATTTTTTCGCATCATAGATATCAGAGGGATACTGACATTTGCCCATAGGGCCGCCCTGGTAACCGAACTTCTCTCAACACCCAGAAAATAGATCAACACGAGAAGAGGAATAAAAAAATGCCACCCATCTTTGAGCGTCTTTCTCAGGGGAGGGATTTCTTCCTGTTTAAGACCGACGAGCCCTATCTTTTGCGCCTCAATGTCAACCATTAAAAAGAGTCCGAGATAATAGAGAACAGCCATCAATATGGACGCCTTTATGATAACAAGGTAGTTGACACCTAAAATCTCCATCATAATGAACACAGCGCTCCCCATAATAGGTGGCATCAACAGACCACCAGCGCTGGAGACAGTTTCAACCGCGCCGGCAAAATAAGGAGGATACCCTGCCCTTTTCATAAGTGGAATAGTGATCTGCCCTGTTCCAGCAACATTGGCAGTGCCGCTTCCGGAGAGCATACCAAACAGAGAGCTTGCCACTATAGCAATCTTTGCAGGTCCACCCCTGAATTTACCACAAATGCCATATGCAAAATTTATAAAAAACTCCCCGCCGCCTGCCTCCCTGAGCAAGGCACCAAAAAGTATAAACAGAAAAATAAAGGTTGCTGAAATCCCGGCAAGCATTCCAAAAACACCATCCGCTGTGATGAACATGGTATCTATTATACGGTCGGTCCCATAATTTTTATGCGCAAAAAGGCCAGGCATAATCTCCCCAAAACGAGCATAAAGGAGAATAAGGACAGCAACTGAGGGAAAGGCCCAGCCCAGGGCCCTTCTTGTGCCCTCAATCAAGAGGATGATGAAAATGCCTCCCATAATGAGTTCATGTAATGGAGGCTCTAACCCCATAGCCCCCATCTTCCTGAACCAATTAAACATAACATACACACCACAGATTAGGATGATAGATGCAGTAATAACACTGTCTATGCTCAATCGGTCCTTTCTGCTCCTTTTGCTTATTGGGTAGACAAGAAATATCAAAATAAAGCCCAGGGTAACGTGGGGAACCCTCTGGTTCATGGCCGTAAATTGGAAATAACCAGTATAGAGCTGAAACAGACTCATTCCGATAGCAATCCATCTTACCAGTTGAGCGGACCATCCTTTGAGCTGTCTCTGCCTTGTGCTGACTGTACTCGATTTTTTCGATTGTATCGACTCTTTATCCATGCCGCACCTTTTTTCCATAATCAAAGGGCATAGAGAAAAATCTCTATGCCCTATATTCAACAAATCATCTTATTGATACTGGGCCATTTTATCCCAGATACCCCTTTCCTTGTAATACTTAATAGCACCCGGATGATATCCTACCGGTACCGACTTTGAACCCCTGAAGGCATTTTCAACCGTATACTTTTTTGCCATGGGATGTATGGCATTTCTTTCCTCTGAATTATCATAAACGGCCTTTATTATCTTGTAAACAATATCCTCAGGCAAATCAGTTCTGCAGAGCCACATCTGGGGAAGCACATAGGTGTGAACATCCTTATCAATCCCTTTGTAGGTTCCAGCCGGAAAAACGAAGGGCGTCACATTGGGATATTTGGCCTGCAATTTTTTTAACACTTCCGGATCTGTCTCTAAAAGTCGGATAGGAATATCCCTGGCCAACTCCATGACAGCTGGAATAGGATATCCTGCCGCGATAAGGCCTGCATCAATGGTATTATCCCTGATTCCCCTTGTTATTTCATGAAAGGCGATATACTTGGGCTTTATATCCTTAAAGGTTATCCCCCACCCTGCAGCCAGATGTTTCTTTGACCAGATATTCAGGGTGGCGCTTCCAGCCGGGCCTACACCAATCACCTTCCCTTTAAAATCATAACAGGATTTAATCGGAGAGTCCTTTCGTACAATCCAATGGGTATCGCTGGTATGGCCCACGGCAACCAGTCTCAGTTTGTCTACATCCATACCCTGGCTTTTCAAGCCAGCCACAGTTCCCATGCTGGCCAGACCCATATCCATCTTACCTCTAATTAGGTATCGAGCATTTTCTGTAGAGGCCGCTGTTGACTCTGCGGTGACTCTCACTCCTTTAACATTCTTGTTGATGATCGCAGCAAAGCCCGCTCCGAGAAAGTAATAGGTCCCTGCAGGGCTTCCTGTGCCAAGAGATAAAAATTTAACAGCACTGGCATTTCCAGGTGCAAATATAATGATTGAAATTATAAAAATTATTGCTGTCAAAAAAGAAAAACTTTTTAATCTCATCTTCTCATACTCCTTTCTTATAAAGGTTTTACAGTTCTTCCACCTTTACCGTAAGACTATCGGGAACACTGCTAAAATACATAGGAAAGGTTCTCACCTTCTCCGCTCCTGGCTTTATAACAGGAGGTTTTCCTTTTCTGGGGAAAAATCCTCCGGAAGAAACACCGTCTGGCAGAAAAATACTTACTCTGTAACGCTTGTCTTTGTCAGAGATATTTTTAATACCAACTTTAACATGAAATTTTGGTCCTCCGCTAAACTTCGACTTTTTCATAAAATATTTGAGTGTACTGATTTCTGCCGAAGGACAAACCTTTAATGTTGCAACAGGACCCTCACCTTTCTTTGGTGCAGTTGCACACCCAGAAGTCAACACAAATCCAACACATACTATGACTGCCAAAATAATCACTGAAAATAAAGAATTACGTTTAAATCTCTCCATCTTGCTTCCTCCCTTCTTTTTGTATTAAATATCTCTCATTGAGAGACTACTTCAAGCATTAGCCTTATATATGCCTGCTAAAATGTAACCACTCACCTCCTTTCTTTCTCAACTTTTCTCTATCGCACTTTACAGGTAATCTAAGATTTCACTTATATCCTTTTTCTTGTCCAGATTGAAAATAAAATCTGTAATAATCTCATTGTTTGTAATCAGAGATGATTTATGAGAATATTCAAGGCATTGTTTAAATTTATCCGCACACTCTTCAAACGTCATAGGCCGCAAAGGACTTCCTTTTAGGGTATTTACTTTAAAGGAAATGCTCTCTCCTTGTAACATCCTGATTACCATGTTTGCACAAGAGATATCATTAGCAGATATTTCAGGGTCTATCAAGACCCTAACCTTTTTAGCAAGCTCCAATAGCGAGGAATCCTTTTTGACTGTATCCGAGGTAAAGTCATTTAAGAAAACTTTTCCTTTTTTTAATGCGACTGCTACCGTATACGGGATGCTAAACTGGGCGTCAACCTGAGGATTAGCCCTGATTATAAATGGACCACCAACCATGTCAGAAACCATTTTTGATACATAAACTACGACTTCAGCAATACCTTCCACATCTATGTGGTGAGAGGTATATAATTCCAAGGCAGCGTCTATAGAAGCGTGGGTCATGCGACAGCAGGGATATGGCTTGATACTCAAATCCATCACACCAAAATGGTCGCCAAGGTTCTCGACTACCTTTTCTTCTTTTACTTTACCCCTTTCATATAGTTTAAAGAAACCATACTCACCCATAAATACATTCGTAGCCCCTGTAACCCCTTGAGATGCCAGGGCAGCACTGATAACTGCACTTCTTGCAGAAAAGCCTGGCTGCATTCTCTTTACTAAACCCCCGTCAACTAGACACTGCGCATTCCCTGCAGTCTGGCTGTAAGTAATGCCAAGGGTATGTACTATTTCTTTCTTGCCTCCGTTTAAGATTTTTGCTGCAGCTGCAGCTGCACCAAAGGAACCACATGTTGCAGTCCGTATCCATGAAAGGGGAGATAGTATTGCTGAGCCAATCCTGCATGTTATATCGACTCCCAATGCAACAGCGGTAATAAATTCTTTTCCACTCACCTTTCCTTTATCTTCAGCTATTGCAAGGGCAGCCGGAATGGATGAAACATGTGCATGCATAGCGGAGCTATCAAGGGTATCATCAAAATCAAGGGCATGCATCATCACACTATTTGCAAATGCAGCCTCGGGAGGTGAAACCTTGTCTCCATAATAAACAATGGTAGATCCGTCATTATTTGAGGACCATTTTTTTACCAGGTCTACCGCCTCTTTACAGCCTGGCTCCCTTGCGCCTGCAAGGCCAACACCAAGGGTGTCAAGGATAAATTTCTTTGTCTCATCAATAACATCTTTGGGGAGTGTATTAAAATTTGTTTCAGACACATACCGAACTAATTTTTCTGCAATAACATCCATGTAATCACCTTAATGAAATATATTAATCTTTGGGTCTCAACTAGAACAGAGGCGAAATATTAGCCTAAGTTTTTGTCATGACGGTTAAAAACAGATACGCAAAACGCGCAAAAATTTCATAGGCTAAATTCAGGCAATTAGTAAGACATTTTAGGCAAGCCAGATGCCCACACAATAGCCTCATTAATCTAATTAGTCGTCCCTGAAAAACAGGGCTACAGCATTATTTCATGATAACATTTACTGTACCGATGCCACTACCTGGCTCCGATGAATGCTAAAAAATAAAAACAAATAATCAAGAAGCTGTCTCATCAGCTTCCTGAAGTTGAATGCTGCGGCGGCCAGCATCAGATTGATGCTATCACCCATGCTCCCTTTTAGTTAGTTCCGCATCAATCTAATCTGTAGTCTGATTTTAGATGGCCGATAATGGGCTCAATGCCTGCTCTTCTTCGGAACCCCTTTCTGGCCTTTTGTTTTTGATAGGTGGTTGCTTTCTTTCCTAGATTTTTAGGGATTTCTATTGCGGTGCCATCAATAGTCCTTTTTCCACGATATCCCCGGTCACAAATGGCAACCGTTGGTCTTCGACCCACAAATTCCGTAGTTTGTGTGAGTGTCTCGGGCAATGTATGACCGTCGTATTTGTTCTTTGAAAAATGAACAGCCCCCACGATGATGCCGCTTTTCTTTGTCACGACGATAGAGGCTTTAGAACCAAACTCATACTTCTTGTGGTCTTTTCCCTTACTGATGCAGTACACCTGAGGTTCATGGATGCTGTAGATCTTGTTGGTGCTGTTTCTCTTTTGCTCCAGAATCTGTTGGAAGATCTTCATCTGTTGAGCGTATCTTCCTAAAGATGAGGCCGGAAGTTTTCTCTCAAGCTCTCTGACTAATCGACCAGCAATGGTTTTGAGTTTTCTCTGAGCAGCAACTGCTTTCTTTTTATTCTTTGGATGATTCCGAAACCGTTGGGCACACATTAATTTCTTGGTTGTTCTTCGATAACTCTGCCGAAGTTCAATGGCCTCTTTTTCAGCAATCGATACACACTGCTCAATGATGCGTTTGTACAGTTTGGTATCGGTTGGAAAGGTGATATTCTTCTCTTGTACGGTGGTATCCACCAGGACTTCCTTCTCTTTAGCTTTGTTCCCGTGAAGATCAATGGATACCTGAAAGATCTTTTGTACGCCTTCCGCACCGATACGCTTTCGGAAATAGACAAGATCAGTAGGATGGCAGGGAAACTCCCATTGGAATACTGTTTCTCCGCTGAAGAACTGAAAATAGGGATTTTCAACCCATCGCTCCACTATCGTTTCATCTGAGAGATCATAGAGCTGTTTCAAGATCAGTAAAGACACCATTAAGCGTATCGGCTTTGCAGGTCTCCCTGTGTGATGATAAAGATCAGTAAAATGATCTTCCAGTTCATGCCAAGGAATATGTTTGGCCAGTGTGCACAATGGGTGCTTTGGATTGATGAGATTTTCTAACTGTTGCCGATACAGATGAAACTGTGCCCTATTCGGGGGGTTTCCTTTCATTATCAGAGCCTCAAAATAGTGATTTTTTCTCCAAGGTTTTGAGGCATATACTATCATTTTATAGCAAAATTATCCAGGGTTATTTTACATTTTTATAAATTATATCAACAGATTATCCTGTTTTTCAGGGTCGACGAAATAAACAGGAATACTGTTAACAGATATTGTACGTTAATCAGAAAACGTATCGCCATATTTTGCGAACAACAATCTCCCTTTAAAGGTAAAATAGAAGTTGATGAATCCTGCTTCGGTGTTAAGCGAATGAACTACCCTGCAGCAAGCCGCAGGGTATCAATCAAATAATTTTAACTGTCTAAGTGCTGTTTTGGGGTACCCTTGCTCTTGGATATATTTCTCTACAGTTTCCCAATTGGCTCGTTCGCCAACGGTGGCGACATAATAGCCATCTGTCCAAAACTCCCCGCCCCAGAGCTCTTTTTCACCGTGGGTTTCTTTTGAAATATTTATCGGGCGGTGATGCTCTTAAATATTTGCACAATTCTGCCTGGCGCTACCTTGGGGTGAGCGCTGCAGAGCAAGTGAATATGGTCTTTATCGGCACCGATTACTTCCATCTCTATGGCGTACCGTTCGGTGATCGCTTCAGCAGTTTCCATGATTATGGTGGTCACTTCGGTGTCTACAATGGCTTTTCGATATTTTACAAGAAATACAATATGATAGTGTATCTGCCATGCACAGTGATAGCCTTTATGAACTTTTTCATTACTCATGACCGCTGTGTATCACAGGGCTATCCCCGTAGCAAGCTACGGGGAATTACAAGTTAAAAATGTTCAGAGAAAACCCTCTGTTCCAGTTAAGACCTAAAATTCATTATACTAGTAAAAACAGTCTACTTGTCATGGGATTTGGTCCATTTCTGCCATATCCGGGTCATGCAGTGGGATTATGATATCAGCTATTTGTTTGACTTTAAGTACGCTCTCATACGCCTTGAAGAGATCAGTATGAATCCCAGGGGCAATAACAGGATAACTCGCAAATGGTGATATTTTTATTTTTACATCCTCCGGTGGATCAAAATTCTCCATAATAGAACAAAAACCGCTGATGACAGCCTTTCCCTTTGTTGTTTCAACAAGCACTGCCTGACCACCAGGCGTGTGCCCAGGAACCAGCATCACAGCTATTCCAGGAAGGATTTTTTTATCCCCCTGAATAGCATTAAAATTGAGATTCCTGATAATCTCTCTTGGGTAGAGAATTTCAAAGATTGGATGTGGATGTAAGGCAAATTGTAACTCTTCTTTCTGTACATAGATCACAGCATTTTTACATTTTGAAGTATTATAAATATGATCCATGTGAAGGTGTGTCTGAATTATAATATCTATGTCATCAGGTGCGCAATCAACCTTTGCTAGTGCCTGCTCAAATGTCTGTACAGATTCGAATGGCATTTTGTTAAATCCAGGATGGTAATTTCTGTAATCTTCCGCTTCAATAGCAGTGTCGACTAAGACATTTTTATCACCAGCACGAATGTACCACATAACATACGGGCGTATAATAGTATAGCCGGGATAGGCTAAATACGTCATAGGGCCCTTTTCGCTGACTACCTTGGAGAGCATCAATGGTTTAATTATATAGGTACTCATTAAATCCTCCATAATAAAATTTGTCCTATTCTTTTTTTACCTTTTAGGACTTCTAACCCTCGTGTCGAACTAAACGCTCTTATATATTCATTAATGGTAATTGTAACCTGAAAAACCAATATCAACACAGCCAGGTAAGGTTATCTTGGCATAGCTTATGGGGCTTTCCAGCATTACAAAATGTTTACATCCCCTAGATTAACCAATCTACAAATATATATAACAATATATGCATGCAAATCTTTCAAACACAAACATCAAAATTATGCTTAAAACATCAAAAAGCACCTAGAATGAACTACCCTGCAGCAAGCCGCAGGGTATCAATCAAATAATTTTAACTGTCTAAGTGCTGTTTTGGGGTACCCTTGCTCTTGGATATATTTCTCTACAGTTTCCCAATTGGCTCGTTCGCCAACGGTGGCGACATAATAGCCATCTGTCCAAAACTCCCCGCCCCAGAGCTCTTTTTCACCGTGGGTTTCTTTTGAAATATTTATCGGGCGGTGATGCTCTTAAATATTTGCACAATTCTGCCTGGCGCTACCTTGGGGTGAGCGCTGCAGAGCAAGTGAATATGGTCTTTATCGGCACCGATTACTTCCATCTCTATGGCGTACCGTTCGGTGATCGCTTCAGCAGTTTCCATGATTATGGTGGTCACTTCGGTGTCTACAATGGCTTTTCGATATTTTACAAGAAATACAATATGATAGTGTATCTGCCATGCACAGTGATAGCCTTTATGAACTTTTTCATTACTCATGACCGCTGTGTATCACAGGGCTATCCCCGTAGCAAGCTACGGGGAATTGAAAATTAAACCTCTTTCTGCATAAGGTAGCGAGTTACTCTTCGAAAGCCTTCGATTTCTCAAAAGCCCTGAGACCAGCGCGGGCTACCTCCTCATCTCCTCCAGGCCCCAATGGAGCACGCCCACTGGTACCAATAGCGCCAACTTTAGTGCCATCCTTTGTTTTTATAAGGATTCCGCCTGGAATTGTTGTGAACACCGTGCTCGAAAATTCATATGGCTTTAGTTTCAATCCTTCAAGAAGCTCACGATGATCTATCGTATCCCTTAAAACCTCCAGTGCTGTATAACATTTAGTGATGCACATACGTGCAGTTACACCTGACGCTTCTTCCATTCTCTCAAGATAAAGGGGGTGACCATGTCTGTCAGTCACCGCAGCAGACATTGGTGGCCCTTCAGTATTCTCAGCATATTTAAGTGCTGCCTGTACAATCATTCGGGCCTCCTCAAGACCTAAACTCTTTCCTTTGCGCATATTAATTCCTCCTGTTTATTTTCTTAATATTAGCTGCTTGCTTTCTAAGTTAAGTGCAACAAACTCTTTTGTCCCGCAAAACATACTTTCCTTTTATCTAACTGAAAGTATTTATATCTCCACAAAAAAGAAAGCTAACCAGCAACAATAAGGTTTCCTAATATCAATTTTCGTGGAGGCCGATCTATAGGTGAGATTAATACATTACATTTCAAAATACTTAGACTCCTCGAAAGCCTTTGTTGCAGCACGTGCTATCCCTTCATCTCCTTGTGGGGTACGGCCACTAACACCAACAGCGCCAACTATATTGCCATCCTTTGTTTTTATAAGGATTCCGCCTGGAATTGTTGTGAACACCGTGCTCGAAAATTCATAGCTTTTTAGCCTTTCATTTCTGCTATCAAAATCTTTACGTGCGATAGCGGTATCTCTTAAAACCTCCATTGCACTATAACACTTAGTTAGGCACATTCGAGCGGCTAGTGAAAATGTTCCATCCATCCTCGCAAGGGAAAGAGGGAGGCTATGTCTGTCAGTCACTGCAACTGCTATTGGCAGCCCTTCGGTATTTGCACATTCCTTAATGGCTGCATCAATGATCATGCGTGCTTCCTCAAGCCCTAAACTTTTATATTCCTGCATTTAACAACTCCTATTATTTATTTGGTTGATATCGTTTCATTTATGAAATCCGTAACTTAAATACCTCGCCCTTTAGGGTTTGTCTAGAATTTATACTCCCGAGGACACGTATAAATATGCCATGGTTATCGGAAGGACGTTAGAAGAACTATTCATGCAATATATCGCACAAATTACTATCAAGTGTAGACACTGAAATATCGAAGGTAGATACTGAGAGGTGAAGTTCCAGAGACAGCAAAGCGGTATTTTATGAAATAGCGCTAAACCATGAGATAGGGATTGATAGCCATGAAATAGTTGAAAATCATATACATTTCTTTTTGTCATTTCTGCTTCGATATTTCGATTGTCTTAGTAGTTGAAAACTGAAAATCCTTTGTGTCAACCTGTTACTGCACAAAAATCCTTGGCCCAGATGTGAATTGGGTGGTTGAGAATTTTGGAGAAATAGTTACTTTACTGAAACATTTGTTGACACAGTCACATCACACATAACTAAGTAATATATTTAAATATTGCTTTGGATACTAAATGTCTTTAATAGGGCTAAACTATTTGTAAGATGCCTACTTTTGTGAGCAATTTAATCAATCATTTCCTTAAAAATCAAAATGGCAATAACTTTTATCTATTAGGCTACGCTCATTTATTTATACACCAAATACCCTCAACCCATCCATAAAATCAAATCGATTATATATAATTGACATCAGTGCATTACATTTGGTAGCCATGTGGCAATAGCAGGGAAAATATAGAGAAATATAAGGGCTATTATTTGTAAAGGAATAAACGGTACTACCCCCTTGTATATGTCTATAAGTTTCACATTCTCTGGGGCAACCCCCTTCAAATAGAACACAGAATAAGAAAATGGTGGTGTTACATAGGATAACTGTAACGTGATGCAGAAGAGAATTGCAAACCATAACTGATCTATCCCCATCACATTCATTATCGGGACAGAAATAGGCACAAAGATGAGAAGTATACCAACCCAGTCCATAAACATGCCCAAGATAAAAACTATCCCTAGCAATAATATTGTCGTTCCAAACTTACCAAACTGCATGCCTAATACCCACTTCTCAATAAGCTCACCCCCCTTTAAGCCAAGGAATACAGAGGTAAATAGCCCTGCACCTACTACTATTAACATAATGAAAGCGGAAGTTCTAATAGTAAACCAACAAATTTGTTTCATAGTCTGCCAATTAAGCTGCTGGTAGCAGATGCAAATCAGAATACTTCCAACGGCACCTACAGCTGCTGCCTCAGTAGGACTAGCAATGCCAAATATAATGGAACCCAAAACAGCGAAGATAAGCCCAAGTGTAGGTAATAGAGAAGTTAAAAGCATCGTTACCTTGACTTTCATTGTATACCTTTTCCTCTCTGAAGACTGCAATCTAGGCCCTATTTCCGGCTTATAATGACACAGCACCGCTATATAAATTATGTATAAAGCCGAAATGAGAAGACCGGGAAAAATAGCTGCCATAAAGAGTTTGGCTACTGATAATCCCCCTGCAGGGCCATACAGGATAAGCATTATGCTCGGTGGAATAATAACCCCCAAGCCTCCACCGGCACAAATAGTGCCTGAAGCGACTCTTTTATCATAGCCAGCCTCTAGCATGCTTGGAAGGGCAATTAGTCCCATGGCAACTACTGCAGCACCAGATATGCCAGTACAAGCTGCAAAAAGGGTTGCTAAAACAACAGTAGCTAAAAGCAGTCCACCCTTTATTGTACCTACTAAGATGTACAATGTCTCATAAAGTCTTTTGGCAACACCAGATTTTTCGAGCACCACACCCATAAAGATAAATAGGGTGACAGCCTCCATAGAAAAACTAACGCATACAGTAAAAATACGATCAGGAAACATGCTAATAAGTGTTGAGCCCCAACCAATATAGCCAAATATTACAGCTATCCCACCCAATATTATACCAACATGACCTCCCATCATTATGCAGAAAATCATTATAACCAACATCGATATTGCAAGAAGCTCTGGATTCATGCCTGCACTCCTTTGATAATTATTTGTATCCTCCGAATAAATTCAACTAACCCTTGAAGACCAAAAACAAAAAATACCACAGGTATTAATGTCTTTGTATAGTAAACTGGGGGAGCCCACATAGTGAGCATCGATCCTTCACGAATTCTCCAAGACTCAACTGCAAAATCTATCCCATACCCCACAACCGCGGCACAAAAAATGAAAAGCGTGGTCAGCAAAAAAAAGGCCTCTACGATTGCCTTTGGTCGCACTGGTAACATGTTTAAAATTACATCTACTTTGACATGTGCTTGTTCACGAAGGGCGTAAGCAAATCCTAACAAGAAAATTGCTGAATATAGCATCCAACTTATCTCGTAAGCCCAAAAGGTAGGGGCATTAAAAAAATAACGGGCTATAACATCATAAAACACAACTATTGCCAATGCTGGAACAAGTATGACTCCCAACAAAGCCAACCAGCCACTTAATTTATCAATATATCGAAGTACTTTCATGGATTATTCCTCACTTAAAGAAAAAGGGGAGTAAATTTTCTCCTGCCCGCTTATATTATAATAGCGGACAGGATAGACAATCCTAGATATAATTACCTAAACCAGCGATTATTATCATAATATAAATTCCATTTTTCAAGAAACGCCTTTTGGGAATCCAGGACTTTTTTGGCCCACGGATCTTTGGCAGCATATTTTTCCGCCAATTCATCAGCTTTTTTACTCATCCATTTCTGTAATTCAGGAGATGCTTTGGTTACATTTAAGCCTTCATCAATCATCTTTTTCCAATAATCAGCGTTCCTAGTCCCCTCATGGTATATATACCAAAACTCCAACAACTTGATTGCATATTCAACTTTTTGTTTTAGCTCATCAGGCAGTGCCTTCCAGCTATCCAAGTTGATATACATTTCCATAAGGTTCGCAGGTGGCTGGTGCAATAACCCGGTCAGCGCATATGGACAAATTTCGTGAATTTTAACTGGGTAATCCGTGAACGGAAGGCCAAATTCGGCGGCATCCAATACTTTTCGCTCTAATGCCGGCAGTACTTCACCCATAGGCATTGTCATGGGTACAGCACCTAAAGCCTTATAGAAATCCATACCCAGTCCAGTAGTTCTAATTTTAAGTCCCTTAAAATCTTCTTTTTTGGTGATGGGTTTAAACGAATATAAGCATTCAGAAGGTACGCCCTGTGATTGCAACACCATCACATTGTACTTTTGTTGTATGTATTCTTGATACATTTCTTTCCCACCGCCTTGCCATTGCCATGCATACCATGGAGCCATATAATCCATATAATTAGCTGCAGCACCTATAAACAAAGACGCATAAGGAAGCGTACCTGTGAGATATAAACCCGTGCTGTGAACTAGATCAAGTTTCCCTTTAGAGCAGGCTGGTATAGCCTCAAATGCCCCTATCAACTCCCCTGCGGCATACATTTTGTCAATAACCAACTGGCCCTTACAAATATTATTTAAGGTCTCAGTAAAGTAATCAGATGCCTCCTGATGCCCCGGTCCTCTAATCCAGCTTGACTGAGCCGTCCAGTGAATAACCCCATCTTTTACCTTAGCTGCCAGCGCAGGATATGTTGTAACACCCATTACAATAATAAACGTTAATATTGCCATAGTTAATGAAAATCTACTTCTCATGTTTTATACCTCCTTTAAAATTGAAATAAAAAAATCATAAACCACAACTATTTCTCATTCATCTACGATAACGCATCACCTCCTTTTTATAAATTCACATTTCTCACATCTTACTACATTTAAAATGTTACCTATATTATCTCTAAGTTATTTCATAGGGATAATTAAAGTTATTTTGGTTTCGAACGGACTCTCTTTAAGGCTAAGCATGAGCATCTATCCTATATACCATACTGTTATCCCTAATAAACCGTAGCACTTAACCAGTCTTAATCAAGTATATGTTTTTATGTCTTATCTAATAAGGCTTTAACATTTCTCCTGATATTGCTTGTTGTATCATGCAACCCTGAGCCCGCGACCATCTAGCACACACCGCCTTCTACAGTCTAATATAGTTCCTTTCAAACCTCAGCTATATCACCACAAAGTTAAGTAGCTCACCCAGTCGCACAGTGTTCAACCTTATAAATCTCTTTAATTTTGGATTTCCAATCCGTCTGATACTCCTCATCATATCTCGCGACTTCAAAAAAGAAGCTAAATTGCCCCCCATCCAGTCCTGGGTCATTGTACCGGGAGACAAAGAAAGCCAGAAAATTACATTACTTAAACCATCGGACGTTGTCATAATAACTATTCCATGTCTTTAGATATGCTTTCTGGGAGTCCAAAATCTTTTTTGCCCACGGATCTTTGGCAGCATATTTTTCCGCCAATTCATCACCTTTTTCTTTCATCCAGGCCTGCAATTCAGGAGAAGCCTTAGTTACCTTAAGGCCTTCATTTAGCATTTTTTTCCACAAAACTGCGTTCCTAAGACCCAGATGGTCAATGTACCAAAATTTGGTTAGCCTAATGGCGTATTCAACCTTTCTTTTTAAGTCATCAGGTAGTGCCTTCCAGCTATCCCTGTTAATATAAACTTCCCTACCCATACAAGGTGGTGAATGTAATATCCCAGTCAACGCATAAGGTGCAATTTCATGGATTCGAACAGGGTAATCCGTCCACGGAACAGAAAATTCAGCAGCATCAAGGACCTTTCTTTCCAAGGCTGGCATAACCTCACTCAAAGGTAGAGTTACGGGCGCAGCTCCTAGAGATCGGAAGAAGTCCATAGAAAGTCCTGAAGTCCTAATTTTAAGCCCTCCAAAATCTTCCTTTTTCTTTATAGGCTTTACAGAGTAAATCGCCTCAGCAGGTATTATGTGGGCAGCCCATACCTTCACGTTATACTTTGTACCAACATATTCCTCTTCTAATTCGTGGCCACCACCTTCCCAATACCACGATAAATATGGAGCTGCATAATCCATATAGTTAGCTGCGGTACCTATAATCAAAGAAATCCATGGAAGCGTGCCTGTTAGATAATAACCTGAACTGTCAACTAAATCTAATTTTCCCTTTGAGCAAGCTGGTATCAGTTCAAAGGCGCCTAGCAATTCACCGGCAGCATACATTCTATCAATAACCAGCTGCCCTTCACATAAATTGTTTAATGTCTTAGTAAAGTAATCAGCCGCTTCCTGGAGGCCCGGTCCTCGAATCCATGCTGAATGGGCTTTCCAATGAATGACCCCGTTTTTTTTCTCGGCTGCCAGCGCTACTTGTGTTGCCATGCCAACAATACTGATGATGAGCACCACAATACACACCAAAAAGAATTTCTTTCTCATTTTATCTGCCTCCCCTTAATTAAATTTTAACTACTTTTCAATTTAAACACCTGTATGACACCACCTCCTTTCAACATATTGATATTAGTTAACTTTAATCGACTGAGATATTATGCATGTTCTTACTATTAAAAAATCTACCATACTTTGATTTCCAACAAACTCCTTGCTTAAGAAAAGCAGCTTACCTAATTCCAATTCTTTCCACCAAATACAATACAGAATAAGAACTCCACTATGCCTTACGCTAAGATTATTAAGTTTCTTTAAAATAGTCAGCCGCTTTATGCCTTCCCTTAAAGCCGCAATACCTATTCTGAAAATTCAGTATCACCAAACAAACATATCAATATTTACTTTCAAGAGGATCAACTACAATATCCTTCCAATAAAAGCCCCATCATGGACCGAATCAAGCATTTCTCGCGGTGACGCACACTGCCCTACCTGATAAAGCTCTTTTACCTTTCCTTTCAAAGAGTGATACAAGCTATTGTTAACTCTCCCCTCTGTACAGAAAACGACAGTATCAACCCCTTCAATGTTCCTTTCAATACCTGTAAGTATGTTGTATGTAACTACCGTGTTATTCCGGATCTCTTTAACAGCTGTTAGAGGTGAGAAAATAACTCCCTTCCTGAGTAGCCGTGCATAAATATCTTCTATGGTAAAAATGTCAAGCTTGTCCCCAGCATAGGCAGAGGTAGTTAATAACTCCACCTTCCTTCCATCTTCGGTCAAAAAATCTGCCATTTGTAACCCATGCATATGATGCTGAATTGCCACCACTACCACATTCCGTCCTACTTCTACTTCTTTTTGAAGAACTTGCTTCATTTCAACCACATTAGTACCATCAGACCCCGGAATATCTGGCATGTCAGGCAATGCTCCGGTAGCAACTACTACAGCATCACAATTCTGCTCAAGAACCATCTCTGTGGTTACAGTCACACCCAAATGCACATCCACACCAAGAAACTTCATTTGATAGGTGAAATACCTTCTAGCATCATCCCATCCTTCTCTCCCAGGGGCTTTGGCAGCTATTGATAAATCTTTTGCTAAAATATCTTCTTTCTCATAGAGGCTCACGTTATGTCCTCGTAAAGCCGCAACTCTCGCTGTTTCTAAACCAGCTGCCCCCCCC
>JGI10211J34971_10001525_pt1 | contig 19073 bp, 25 predicted proteins | sample Etolagsediment_FD_34971 | JGI IMG/M metagenome (IMG submission 34971)
AATATAAATTTAGTATTAAATATTTTCGATAGATATATTCCTGTAGAAATTGTATTATGATCAGACCCCAATACAATATCTGGTACCCAATTATTTTTATATATATAATCAATTATTACTAAAGGAGAAAATATATGGTACGTTAATCCACCATAATTTAATTTGAAAATAGTTTCACTACTTTTTATCTCAGAAATATATGTAGGTCTAGTATTAAAATCGTAGGATGTTTTTTTATTACGATTAGGACAATTTGTAAATATTTTTAAGTCATAATGTTCCTCGAGTTTTTTCATCATTTTATTAAATCTAACACCTAATCCCCCACAATAATTTATAGGACAATCCGCAAGCAATAAACATAGTTTTATTTTCATTAATAGTATACCAAGAATAATTATAATTATTTATAACGTGTAATTTATTTAAATTCTGTATATTTACAATTTAAATTTGTTAAAATTCCGAATGTTCCATCTGTTGTAAATAATGTAGAGTTCAGGTTTAGATCTAATGTATAAGCGAACCCATATACACTTCCATAAGCAGTATTGAAAAAAGCATTAAAATATGAGTCATCGATATTACTAATGTAAGTTTTTTCAATCAATGTATTATTACTTTTAAAAATATTAATAAGTTTATCGTCATTTACTTCATATGCAAATTGATATTTACTATTTGTTCCATATTTATCATTATAAAAACTTTGAAATTGTCCAGTATCTTGCAATTGCGATTCTTCATTATAAACTACATTTAATCGGCCTTCTCGGTCTGATAGTGTGAAATTATTTGGAGGATCCCGATTTAATATTGTCTGTTCATATTTAGAAGGAAAATTTAAACCTCCATTATAATACATAAATGCCGTAAATATATCATTACTGTCTGTATATCTTATCGGTTTTGTTCTAGCAGTTAAAGGCATATATATATTAGCACTTGTGTTCCTTAAAGTAGAATAATAATTAGAAGCAAACTGTATAGTTGTATGAAAATCGTTACCTACACATAGTGTGTCAAATTTATTAGACGGATGTGGATATGGGAGAATACCAGTCCATGTATTACCCTCGTCCGATGATTGTGTTATTACAAATTCATACCCCGCGTTGACTTTTTCGATGACAGTACCTATTGTTAGTATATTTAAATTTTTATTATAGTCCACAAACATTGTTTTTGTATTACTTGTATTAAAACTATAATTACTAAAAACGGCCGCGCCATCTGTACTGGGATTAATTACAGTTTGCCACGATCCAGGTGGGTATTTCCATGTGCTGCCCCCATCCTCTGACATGTTAAATAGTAATGACCCATTTTCATAACCATCTAAACCAAAATTTGCTGGATTATTATAAAAATTAAATGTTCCAAATCCCGGATGGTTTTGTAAGGATAAATTAAAATCAACTATTACGCATATTGTCTGACTATTATCACTAATAAATCTTTCAGTTGCCATACCAATTGTATATTCATAATGATATAATAAAATATCTGTCCAATTAGCTCCATCATCTTCAGATTTCATGAAAAAATTTTTAACTCCAGCCGACGAATTCTGCATAGGGCTTGGTGCTACAATATCACCAACATATTGACAAAATCCAGCAAATATAGTATCATCATCCCCTATTTTAGAAAATGTGGGAAGATTTTTAAAATTACCGAAGTATCCAATTGCAGAAGACATCGGAAAGGCCCAGTCGTGTATAGGATTGATTATATTTTGTCCAGGAGCTGAGAATGGATAGTCCACTCCGACTGATGTCAGAGGTCCAAATTCTGTGAATGTTTGTAGATTATCTGATGAGTAATAGACGATCGGAAAACTATTACCTCTATATGATGTTATCATTAGACTAAGTCCATTTTCTTTATCTTTAATAGCTAATGTATTTTTACCAAACGTATTTAATATATCAAAATCAATATCAGTTTTTGATTCGCCAGTCTGACGTTTACGTCCACTAAGTACAATCGTATAGGCTATATCTGTATCGCCATCGGAACTCTCAAGATAGTGGTCCATACAATTAGATAAAGTTATACCATTAGATGAAAATATATCTGACGCTGTCCACTGATTTGTTTCGGAATCAAATAAGAGTAATTTATCATTAACAGATGTAATTACTGCAACAAAAAATTCACCAGAATCGTTATATTTTGGTGTCGCATCTATAGCAATTATATAAGCAGGTTTAGTCCATTCATCATTAGTTGTAGGACTTTGATTTGGAGTACCAAATATATTATCATAGTCAATAGTTACTGTTGTTGGAGTTACATCATCAATTACTTTTGGAGGAGCTGTATGATTTATTATTTTAAATTCTGTATAATCTTTATTTGTTATAAATATAGGATCAAAAAATCCCCACTCGTACTGACCTTCTCTATAATGTACAACAGCAAATGTATTATTAGCTAATAACATCTTATCATTTAAGCATACAACGTGAGCATACGGAGTACTACATTTAGGTAGTAGTGATGTATTATTTGTCATTGGTACAACGTTTATACAGTTTGACGGATTCAACTCAATAGTAGCATCACCTTGATTTTCTATGTCTAAAGTTAAAATATTATCAGTAACGGAAATATTTTTAATGACTAATTTGCCATCTATAGCTTCTAAATTTTTATTTACAAAAAAACTTTTCTGTGTAACGCCTGTGTTATCTGGATATCCCAACACAATTCCTGCTTCATCTACCTCTTCGAATCTATCCAAATCTAATAAAGTACCATTATCATATTCGTTTTCTAATTTAAAACATCTTACAGCTTTATCTTTAACCATAAGGTGTAAACTTCCTAAACCAGCAGAAAGATTCGATGGCACATTAGTTATACCTAGTTGTATATTAGTACTTATATTGGGACTATCGGTAAAATATTCTTGAATCCATTGAAATCCGTATATAATCATATCATCAGGTTTTCCTTGTAAAGTAACATTAAAAGAAATAGTTTTGTTTGGAGCTATTGTTTGGCCTGTAGCTCTAATACTAACTATCTCTTTAGTTGGATTGATTAGTGTTTTGTGTTTATGTCCAGTGTTAGTATGTTTTCGAGAAACACTTATACCACCTACAGTGAGATCACCTACTACGCTACTATTACCAAGAACGCTATGACTAGAATTAATAGTTGATTTAGTATAATGTGGCATAATTTAATATTATAATATATTTTTTTTAATAATTAAATGCGAATTTAAAGAATTAATAAATTATATATAATGATACTTAGTTTTGATGTAGGAATTAAAAATTTAGCGTATTGTCTAATAGATGACAGTGAAAACACGTGGAACATATTAGATTGGAATGTTATTAATTGTACATCTAATAATCACATATTAACTTTAATTAAAGAATTAGATACATTACCGCATCTATTAGAATCTACTGTGATTTTAATAGAAAAACAGCCATCATTTAATCCTAAAATGAGAATAATTGGTGGATGTTTGTATACATATTTTACACTTAGAATAGCTCATGAACAGAATAGAAATGTTAAGATAATGTTTTATTCCGCAAAGCACAAACTTAAAAATGTAAACGTGTCACAAGTTACAGGTAAGACTAAATATTTACGGAACAAAAAATTAGCAATAGAAGAGACAAAATACCTATTATCAGAATCGGAATGGTTAAATTACTTCATGAGTAATAAAAAGAAAGATGATCTCGCGGATTCTCTACTTCAGGGTTTGTCTTACATCATTTAAGAGTATACATAGTCTTCGAGTATAAATTTATATAGTAACAATAGATTAATAACAACTACGAAAACTTCTCCATTAAATTTACCGCTAATCTTACAAAAAAGAGGAGCAAAAAAAATTGGAATTGCCCATAGAATGTGAAACAACCAAGTCAATGGGTCAGTTAAAGGGTAAAATTTTATGAAGTATCCAATACAAACAATTATATTTAATAATAAAGCAACTAAATATAAAGTTAGATCAAATCCACTATTAAAAAATAAGGCACTAATAAGTAAAGTTATTAAAGATAATTGTAAAACTCGTTTAATAATTATATCACTATTTATAAATTTTATACTTTTACCATTAATTATTTTAGTTATACATTCATAACCAAAGCATAGGTAGCAAATATAAACGACAATGTAAATTTTACACAAATCATTCATTTATACTAACGTAATATTAATATTCTACACCATTTACCGTAATTACTTTTTTAACAGAGTTATGAAGTTTATAATCTTGTACAGACTTATAAAATTCTTTATGACAATTTCGGAGTACTCGAAAATATTTATTTTCATCTTTTGTCTCTAAATGATCTCGTGTAAATACTTGATGCCAGTATCCATTACTAAATTCCCACAATCTGATACTAATCATATAATATAGTATTAGTATAAACGTTTAAGTAATTTATCTTCTTCTAAAAGGCGTTGCACTTCCCATCATTCCGACTCCAAAATTTATACCAAAATTATTAGAAGAATTTAATTGTGTAATTCTAGAGTTAGTGATTCTACCTGAAACTATTTCAGATTCTCCGCCATTTTGTACATTTCGATTAATAGATGTAATTCTACCATCTTTAACATAAATTGGATAATTACCGTCATCATCTGGGTCTACAATAAATCTATTAGCATCTGCTATTTCACTTCTTTTATTCTGATGGAATCTATAATCGATTTGTAGCGAATATATTGTTCGCGAGTCTGTTACTGTAGGTAGAACAGAAACTTTAATATCGGATACATTTACGACGTATTTGGCTGATTCAGTATGTATCTTGTACCATTTTTTAAGTAAATTCATATTAGATTTCGTAGGATTAATTCCAGGAAATCCTAACTGTAACTGAACAAGAAATCCTTCTTTATGTCTTTTAAGAATGGCACATTTGACATTATCTACAGTGGCTAATCCATCATCTCTGTGTGTATATATATCTGACATATTAATTCCATTGGCTCTAGCTAATTGTTTTGCTCCTTCCGAAAAGTAACCTGTTGACATTTATTGTTTATAAATATTTTTTTTACGCATTATCAATGTTTTGTTTTATAACGTTAGTCATGTAAGATGGTTAAAAAAACTACCATAACAGAAACGTGAACTATTATATTTACTATAAATACAGGATAATCCATTAATACTTACAAATATTATTTATTCAACAAAATTCTCATTAAGAATCTTCTTGAACGGTTCTAAAGGGGATCGAACCCTTGACCCCACGGTTAACAGCCGTGTGCTCTAACCAACTGAGCTATAGAACCATAATTATATTTATAATATATCTTTAAATTAGTTTACAACTTTTGTTTCTGAGATTTCCGTATCTTATTCCATAGTCCAGAAATTTCACTCTGTTGTGAATTAATTTTTTGAATTAGTATATAAATAATTTCATTAGGTTGTTTAGTCATAAGTTCTTCACAATTTAACATTTTACTATTTTTAATAGACGATTCTACTTCCATTTCTTATATTTTATTAGATTGTATCTTTAATACGATTATTCTCTGATTTCAACGTCAATTGTAGTTTCTTCTTTTTGTTTTAAAAATCCACGTTTCTTATAAAAACTGATTCTTTTGTAATTAGAAAATGTAAATGTTGAATAGAAGTCCTGAATATCGATTACTAGTGGTGGATTTTCATTTTGTCTTCTTAAAATTCTCCCGACAGCTTGTTCCACGTCACTTTTTGGCGTAGCTAATATCAAGGTGTCAAGTCGAGGATTATCATATCCTTCACTTGCCATATTATAAGTTCCTATTATTACATTTTTTGTATTACTTTCATTTAATTCTTCTAGACTCATCTTACCCATGTAAAGACCTGAATTTTCTAATTGAGAATGTAAATATTCAGCATGACTTCTAATTTGAGTTAATACAAGTATCACCCGATGTTTATTTCTATTGATACAGTCCAAAATAAAATTATTTCGTTCTATACTATTACACATATTTACTATCATAGCCATTCTATTGGGTTTTCCATTCATCATTACTTCTTCCTCAAATGGTACAGTTGGATAAAATGGACATAACTGGATGTCTGGTTTCCCCGTTAATTGCTTAATATCAACAACTGTTTTCCCCAAAAACCAATTAATAACTTTGGAAAGCCCATCGGCTCTTTTAAGAGTTGCAGATAAACCCAATGAATATTTAATAAACATCTTATAAAACACACCAGAAAACATTTCGCTGGGAGTATGATGAACCTCATCAAAAACAACAAATCCAAATCCCTGTGTAACCTCAGGTGGGTAATTTCTAATACATAATGAATGAATTATTCCAACACATATTGGCGAATCTACTATAACTCTATCTTGTTGAATAATACCTGCATCTATTCCAGTAAACTCTTTAATTTTAACAACCCATTGATCAAGCAAACTTCGTGTATGAACTACAATAAGAGTTTTACACCCCAGTTGTTTAGCTAACCATAATGCTAAAAAAGTTTTACCCCATCCAGTATAAAGTGAACATACAGCTGAATAATTTTCTAGTATGTGATCTAAAACTTGTTTTGATGGTTCCAGTTGATAATCCCTTGGATTATTATTCATGTTTATACTTACTTCCTCAACGGAGTGATAAGATACTACATCAGGTATTCCTAATTTATCTATCATATAGAAACGTGGACCATATAAATATTTTTCACTTTTTCTAAATATTTTATATTGCTTAACTGGACCATCTATATGAAAAGGTTTAACCGTAAGATCTTTTACTATTTCATTTAAATTAGGATGATTTAAACTAATTCTGTAACCTTTTGGAGTTATACACATTATAATTATATATTCTTATTCTTTATCTAGATTTATCAATTTGTAAAACTAAGATATATAAGATATAAAACTCCCATTAAAAACCATGATGAAAAACCAATTATAGCTAATGTATCATTATCAAAATGCCTAAAATAAGATATAATCATCCACATAATAGAAATTATTATATTTCCTATCACAATGTGGTTTAAAAAATCATTCCGAATTTTCGAATTATCTATAGTTAAAAAAGACATTATACCAATTGGAAAAGTAGATAAAATTACTCCAATTAAAGGATGTCCATAGTTTGCCACCTGGGCTGTAAAAAAAACCACAATAGCGGTTAATATAGAATTAAAATAAAGATTATTAAATAAAGCAACAATAGAATTCATTTATAATAGTAAATATATTATTTTAATATCATATCAGCTCCCACTCGGATTCGAACCGAGGTTGAAGGATTCAAAGTCCTTAGTGATTACCACTACACTATGGGAGCTGATATGATATTACATTAATTTTAATATTAGTCTTTAAGCATATTTATAATATACAATAATTTTATACATAACACGTCTACATTTATGTATATAATGTGTAGTAAAATTCCAATTATTAACTATGCACTCGAAATTCATTGGGCATTTAAGCGCTATTATTCTACAATCGTTATGTAAATTTTCTATGATACTTTTAATTGGTACATTGGATATTTCTAGATTAGACTCTTTTTTATTTTTATAATTTTGTTCCCAAGGCGGATCTAGAAAAATAATATCTTGTTTTAATATTTTACAAATATTTAGGTAATCAGTATTATAAAATGTACAATTTGTGTAACGTTTTAAATTACATTTTAATATTTTAAATGCATCTTTATCTATTTCTATACAGTTTACTTTACAATAATGAGGTGCAAAAATAATAGCATTTCCACCAATACCAGCTGTTGCGTCAGTTATAATATCATTGTCTTTTGTATATAGCTTGATAATATCTAATGTTTTATGACCTTGATCTTTCGAAGAATATAATTTGATATAATTATAAGGAACATAGAATCCCATTATGTTAATAATACTTACATTCTTAAAGTTAATTTATAATAAAGTAAATAACACCTTTGTAATGTTTGTTTGTAAAAGAACCTTGATAATAGAATTTACATAATCTTCATCTAAATCTAGATAAATACCCTCTCCGATAAAGTTAGAAAACATTATTATCATGTATATTTGTAATTTTTGATTTGGATAATCATATTCTAATTTATCCTCTACATTTTCTAATAATTTTACTAATATAATTTTATCTGTAGTTGTCAATTTATGATCTTTAACATGATTGCTATAAACTAATTGTTCGAATATATTATAATTTTGTATTACCTTAGTGGAATCCATATTTAATCGTTTTGAGATAACCTTATCCATCAAACGTTCCATAATATTATATAAGAATATCTTTAATATATTTATTAGAAAAAATGTTAAGATATAACAAGCTGATTATGAATGGTAAGAAAAGAAAAATAACAATCGAAGAAGATGATGATGATTTTAATATTAACGAATATAATATTACAGATTTAGATTCACTTATACATATGATAGAAGACTATATGATTAAACCATGTAGTAAAAAAACAAAGCGGATGTTACCAAAAAAGTTTAATAAATTAGTTAATATATTAGATGAACTTCATGAATTAAATAATTTAACAGGGTTAAAAGTATTAAAACAACAACTCATAGATCAAATTTTGTTCTTTGTTAAAGAAATAGACGAATCAATAATGATGCACACAGTTATTTATGGACCCCCTGGAACAGGAAAAACATCTGTTGCGAGAATTATGGCAAAAATTTACGCAGGGTTAGGTATACTCAAAAAAAATAAGTTTAGGGAAGTTAAGAGAGAGGATTTAATAGGACAATATCTAGGTGAAACGACAATTAAAACAATGGAAACTTTAGAAGAATGTAAAAACGGTGTCATGTTTATAGATGAGGCATATTCTTTAGGTGATGATTCTAAGGGAGATTCTTATTCGAAGGAGGCAATTGACGCAATAAATCAATATTTAACAGAACATTCCCATGATTTAATTTGTATAATAGCTGGATATAAACATGAGTTAGAATATTGTTTTTTTTCTAAAAATCCAGGGTTAAAAAGAAGATTTCCATGGACATTTTCCATTAATGAATTTGGTGTAGAAGAACTAATGAACGTTCTTAAAATTAAAATTGATGTATCAGATTGGGATTATGAAGACTCTTATGATAAAGTTAAAAGTTTAATCTCACAAAATAAACAGTATCTTACAGGTAATGGAGGAGATATAGAAAATATATTAGCAAAGGCAAAAATTATAAATGTTCGTAAAAATTTTTTAAACAATGATAAAACGTTAACACAAGAAGATATAATAGAATCAATACATCAATTCCTATTAACAAGAAAAGATACTATAAGTGAACCTCCATATGGAATGTATACATAAATTTGTATTTAAAATATTTTCGAAAATTAATGGCAAAGAAGCGATTATTATCAGAGTTATCAAAAATTTCTGAAGAAGATAAAGAAGTATTTTACATTGAACCAAAGGAAGATAAAATAATGACGTGGGAAGGATACATTGTTGGACCAAAGGGTACTCCATATGAAACTGGAAAATTTCATCTAAATATTACATTTCCTTCCGACTATCCATATAATCCACCATTAATATTATTTAAGACCAAAATCTATCACCCAAATATTAATGAAAACGGAGCTATATGTTTAGATATTTTAAAAGACGAGTGGAGTCCTATACTAACTGTATCTAAAATTATGTATTCGTTAAGTAGTTTAATGTCTGAACCTAACCCAGACGATCCACTTGTAGATTCTATAGCAAATGAAATGAAAAGTAATCCTGATTTATTTTTAAAAAACGCAAGGATATTTACAGAAAAATACGCGCACTAGATTGTGTATACTTAAAAGAATTAAAGAATTCTTCGAGATTTTCTGGTATTTTATCGGGAACTATAATTTCTACAGGTTTATTTTTTTCTATATAATACAAAGCTAAACAAAAAGCATCGGCTATATCATGTTGTCGTGATTCGCTCTCAAAACTAGGAAATTCTTTAAGATATTTTAATGTTATTTTAACAGTATGTTTTTTTCTATCTTCGTAGTCTAGCTTTGATATCATGAAATGTTTATGCATACTCCTAGGACAAATTAATTTAACTTTGGACGAATAGTGGTATGCTAATATGTCCTGAATATTTGTAAGACCCTGAGGTGGTTGGCGTTCTATTAAAATTAAGTCCGCTATTTTAAATATATCATCATATGCCACTATAAATTTTGTCATAGATAAATGTACTTCACGTTCATTAAAAATAGACAGATTAATTTTATGAATATTCTTAACTGTAAAATCTTTAAAATCTGTACTTATTTCTACCAATGCCATATTACTATAACCAATATCTATGCTTACCAAATTTGTGGTCATTAGTATTAATATAAATTAATTGTTTAAATATAATTTATATTTTATTAGTTTATATTAATGCTGATTCAATACTCAAATGTGTATAAAATTAATAATTTAAAGCGATTGTGTAAAATTAATAATTTAAAAAATTATTCAAAACTAAATAAACAAGACTTACTAAACTTAATTAACTCATATAAATCTGTATGTTATATACAAAAATTTATTAGAAATAAATGGATCGACTCAGAGGTATGCCCGATAACACTCGATTCATTAGAATATCCTTTTATTTCCCTTAAAAATAAAAACAGATTTAGATATTACTCCGTTGATGGTCTGGTAGGATACTATAATAGTTCTAAAGATTTTAGAGATCCATTCACAAAAGAGACCATTACACCTGAAAAAATCAATGAAATTAATAATATAGCTAAATTTTACAAAAAGAAACAAATCAATGTTTCTCAAAGAAATAATATATCTTTACAACGAAGAACAGAATTATTAACAATTCTTTGCTGTCTTAATGATATAATAAATAATATAATGTCAACATCAGTAATAACCTCCGAATATATCTACAATTTTGCGATTCCACAAATTATGACTTATGTTTATTACTTATTAATAAGATGTAGACAGCAAGCCCGTAGCATCGTACAACATTTTATAGATATTTTAGAAAGACATAACGATGTTAATAAGTATCATATTATTAATTACCTAGTTGGAATACTATTAAATGAAGATATGTGACCTTACGACATTATAAATAACTTAAAGACACTGCTTATTTAATATAAAGAAATGTCGGATTCTTCTACACCTAGTTCTCCAGATTTGAGTTTAAAATTTTGTTTATTATGCGATCCTAAAAAGAAGTACTTCGATTGTATTTGTGGTAAAAACTGGAATACTTTCGAAGAACATCTTAATACGGTTAAAAATTTAGATTCTCCACTTATAGCTCAACCAATGTCAATATCCACGATGACATTATGTTGTAATTTTAACAGTCATGTGGATTTAGATACATTCGCTGATATCTACGCAGAATCTGTAAAGTATTCACCTCATGCTAAAAAAACAAAAGAAACTAATAAAAAAGACTGTTTTTACAATAGTTTGCTTATGAGAATGACTGTTAAATATCAGAGCATCAAGAATATTAAGAAAAATAAAAATGAAGTATCGGTTAAATTTTTCCCAAATGGAAAGATACAAGTTGCTGGTTGTAATAGTATTAGGAGCTGTTGTTATGCCATAAGAAAAGCATATAATAAGATATTAAAAAGTGGTTGTTTTATGGAAAATCCAAGTATATCTGAATCTAAAATTGTAATGATTAACATGGATTTTAAAATTAAACATAATATAAACCAGGAGGGTCTTACTGATATTTTATCTGAGAAAACTATTGATAAAAACTTTAATTTTTTACAGGTTGTTTATCAGAGTTCCAAATACCCGGGTATAAATGCTAAGTTTATTACAGATGATAACTTATTGGACTATGCTAAATTTCAGTTACAGCATGGATTTAAGAAAAAGTATCCAAATGTAATTTCTATATTAATATTTCGACCTGGAAGCATAATTATAACTGGGGGCAATAATATTTATGATTATATATTAGCTACAAATAGTATACTCCAAATAATTAATGAAAATAAATCAGAAATTTTAATATAAGCATTAAATAATGAATGTACTTTCTTACTTTAAACCAAAAAATGAACTCAAGGATAAAATTAATTTTTTAATTAAATATCATCACTTAGAACATTATTCAGTTTTTTTAGGACTATCATATATTCAATATTGTAAGAATATCAATCATAGTAATTTATATAATTATACGTTATGCGCAATTATATTAGCAAATAAATACCTAAATGATTATGATTACAATATTGTTGATATTACGTCTTGTGTTGATATACAAATTAAAGATTATATTAAAATAGAAATAGAAATATTAACCTGTTTAAACTGGGATTTATCCACTTTAGATAACGAAATAATAAATAAGTATAGTAAATTAATCAAGGGCTGGTAATATATAATATTTACCTTTAGTTTTTGTTATTATAAAATCTTTAATTAAAATCTGTGTACTACAATCTGTAAACCCACNTGGAAATGTTGAAGCTAATTCTGATCTCGCTTTCTCGGCATCTTCAAATGTAGAAAATCCATTTTTATTTATCTCAGGTAAAAGAAAACGAATAACTTTAATAAATTCATTATTTGGATAATGTGCGTATCGACTATTATTATTATGGAAGACAGAAATTGTAACATCTTTGTTGGGAAAATTTGGATGTTTTGGCATAGATAAATAATTATTATATGGTGACGCATATAAACCAGGTGTTATAGGTTCTTGATTTACAGTATCTGTGTAATGTTCACCATTTGTAGGCCTCATACAATTTTTCATGGCGTCAAAATTGATATCCCCATTGTCTGTTAAAAATGCTGGTACTCTATCTTTTGGTCTAATAAAAGAAAATTGGCTACCCCACGCATTTTGCAACTTAGGGTTTACGGTTGTGATATTACTATTATACGATGTTAAACTTGGATAAGGAGATGAAGACGTATATAACGGCATACCAGTATTCATTGCTTTCATGTTTTGAGCATGAGTAGCTTCTACAAATGGTTGTGCGTCTTCTAAAACTGTACGATTTATTAAATTCTGGTAACCCATTAAACTTGGAGGTATACCATATATGTGCTGTGTAGAATCTCTAAACTTTGCATACGCTTCTCCTTTAGATGTATGATCAGTGTTTAAACTAGGCTGATTAAATTCGTAAAATGTTTCTCCATTTAAAAATTTAGGTTGTAAACTACGAACTGATTCTAATACCATTTAATTATTAATTAATATTTTATTTTTAAAAATTAACTTCATTTTTTGGTTTTCGCCCACGTCTCTTAGTTTGAGAAGTAGAGACAGAAAGTTCAGATACATCATCTAAAATTTCAGCGGGTTGTTCCACAGTTACTACTTCGTCTACTTTAGATACTACCGTTTCGTTAATAATACTTGGTGATGGACTTATTTGAGTCTCAATAGTTCCATTCTGAACTAAAGATGTATGAACTGCACCGGACAAGTTATTAAATTGTTCAACCATTGAGTTATATGATTCTTGTATTTGATAATTTGTTTGAGTTTGGTCTTTTATAAAAGCTTGTAAAATTGTATTTGGTATCTTATCCATTTCTACAACCTTTTTATAAATATAAAAACAGAATGCTACAGCAATGATTGCTATAAATAGTGGTCCAAACTTCGCGACAATATCTAAAAATCCAGATGATTGACTAGTATTAGTTACTGGACTTACGTCTGGAACTTCGATAGGAATAAATTCTCGAGGAGCCTTATACGATCGTGACATCTTACTAGTTATTAATATTTTAATAATTATATTCAGCCGAACAAATTATTCAGGGATATCTGGTGTATCATCATAATTATCTGTATCATTTACTATATCGATACCAATGAAAAATGTACCATGAACAAAATTATCAGAGTTTACTGGATACTTTTTCCGTGATCTTTTAGCAACTGTAATATTGTTATTAGAAAATGGTCCAGAATAAAAATCCACCGTAAACTGAGACTTATTTAAGTTATTTTCTCTACAATGTTCGTTAAATGCCTGTTTAAATATTTTCTCGGGTACATAAACTTTTTCTGATAAAATAACTTTACTACTTTTAAGGAAGTTAACTAAAGTATTAGTATTCTCATTCATTTCATCCTGGTTTTCCTGGAAATATTTAGGTAAAATTTTCCAAATGCCTTTTTTCTTATATTTATTAACAGCCCATAGATAACCCATAACTGACATTTTCATGATCATTGGAATTTCCTTCAGTAATTCTTCACCTAAATGTGTATTGGTGTCTATAACTTGTCTCCAAAATTTCCAAATTACAGTACGACGAGACTGTTGTCCACAATTATTCTTGTAAGCGGGAACACTATTTCCAGCCATAGGTACTGGTGGAGCCCATGTCATTGTTTCTGCGTTTTTGTTTTTCTCAGCTGGTGTTAAAGTTCCACCCTCTGTAATTAATTGCCATTCGGTCTGCTCTAAAGAACAATCAGCTTGGATTTCTGGACCAATTACAATTTTTGCTGTAGCTAATGGTTTTAGTCCAAATTTTTTCTCGATGTTGTTTGATAATAGTTTAATATCATCTTCGTCATAAAACTTTGCTATAATTTTTTCGATAATGGTACTTTTCCCTGCTCCAGCCATTCCAAGTAAATACATTACAACTGACCATTTTTCTATCTCGTTAATATTAAATAAATTACGCCCAATAAAAATTACTAACCATTTCTGTACTTCTTTCGAAAACTTTTGATAATCTAAGATACTTTTTAAAACTGGACAATCCTTCATGATATCGAAGAAGTTTTCGGGATCTAACTCATCATAATTATTAAAATCTAGATCAAAATGTTTTGATGCTACCGTATTTGTTGTAATGTACTCACTTTTTTGACCATACGGAATAAATTTATCTGTCCATATTTTTTCCTCTTCAGTACCTATATTAATTTTAGAAATATAAATGCCGTTTCTGAAAGAATGAACATGTCTATCTTTTTCCAAATTTTTTAGTTCAGGTCCGGTATAATCCATAATATATTGCTCAGCTGATTTAATATTATTATTACCTCCACTTGTTGAGTTTTTCCATTGTTCGTAATTTGTTTTCATGTTACATATTCTAATTATGAAACTCTTGATTGTTTCTACTTTTTTCCAGGAGTATGTAAAGTTACCATTTGACATAACTTTTTCATAAAGAGATTCGTTATACTTAGAATATTCTAATTCATTAATTTTACCGAATAAAAAAAGCAGTAGATTTTGATATGGTGTATTTTTAGTTGTATCAATTGGTGTAAACTTAAACAGTCCATCTGTATCTTCGTTGAGTGTATATTCATAATTATCATTCGACATTCTATTCAGTAGATAACCAGTCCTTAAAAATCTTTCGGAATAATAAAAATTTTCGAACACTTTTTCCCACCGAATTTTAATATCGTCGTCATTGATATCATAAAATTTAATGAACTTACTCTGAACTCCTGTAAGTTCCCATAAAATTTTATTTTTTTCAGTTTCTATGATATCAATGTCTATAGAACCAATGTCAGATATATTAAAATTACCTAGAATTTTAGTAAATACCGATTCTACACCACTAGGAATTTTCCATTTATCTTCTATTTCTTCAAAACATTCCATAATAGAGTCTTTATCAGCTTCTTCTAAAAACTGAGCTAATTCATTCGCCCAGTTACGGTTTACATCATAATCTGACATGTTAATTATATATGGAGATTATTTTTAAGTCGTTTATCTGGGGATTTTTTTAATAGTATATTAGTACAATGAATATACTGTTCATAGACCATTATGGTGTCAGCACAAAAATCAAAAATCCTTACAAAAATTTAGAAGAAATTAAAGTCTTAAATACAGAATCTTACAAACATGGTAAGTACAACTATCATATTGTAAAACTTAAAGAAGGAATGCCATTAAAATTTAAATTCTGCAATACTCTTATTAATTTTAGTGTTTATCTAATTAAAACCAATAAGAATAATGATAAAATTCTAAACATAGAACCATGCGATATCATTGATACACAATTCTTAAAATCACAAATAACAAATTATGATTCAGATAATTCCTCTGACATAGAATATGACATTTGCGATAAACTCACATCATCTGTTTGTTAATCACTCTGACCCTTAGCTTTTCTTAATGTCGATTTTGTAGTAGATTCTCTATTTTTCTCATATATAAACTCGATCAATACCTGTGCTTGTTCTGCAGAACTTAACTTGCCAAAAGAATCTTCTAATTCTTGAGTATAAAATTTAATAATAGAATCTTTAACGTCAGCTTGTGTAACAGGCTTTACAGCCTTAGATTCTTTATATACCAAACGTCCAGTCTTTAGATTACACGTGTCAATATTATTATGAGCCATATATTCACATATATTACCTTGTAATTCAGACTTTTTACTCTTTAGTTCTTTAAGCTTTAAATTTAAAGGCTTAATTTTATCAGATAGATCTTTAATTTCCGCATCTAAACTATCGTAAGACTTAACTTCAGTCCTGAAAAAATCAAAATCAGTCATTAATATAATATATATTTTTTCCTTAAGTACTTTAATAATAAGGTTTTCTCCATTTTTCTTTATTGTAATAATATTCAGATGATAGATTTTTTTTAAATGTATGTGTTTTATAAGGAGTTTTTCTAATACATAATAAAACTTCAATACAACGTTAAAAATAGTTCACTTTACTCAAAATCGGTAATAATATATGACTTTTTAAAAATTGACTCATGATCTAGTTATTATATATACGTTGCTACAAAAAATTAAAAATAAAATGATAACAATCATGATAATATAAAATTTTATAGGAAATAGTATATTATTAACTAAATCCACACATTTAGATTTATCCTCTGGTTCTAACTGTAGAAACATTTCTATGAGATTTACCATTTATCTATTTCTTATATTTTAATAAAAATATTAACACGATAATTTAGTCACTACAATTACCAGCGTCATCTTCATAATCAGCTTGTTCTTCTTCACTATCGAACTGTTCCACATCTAATTCGTCTTCTTGTGGTTCTTCATCGTCGTCTAAAGCCACCTGTTCTAAATTCCACGATAGATCTGTAATAAACTGTTGTCTTTGTTTCTTCTTTGGTTGAGAAGATATAAGCCTTGGGCGAGTTATTGTCAGTAATTTTTTAAAATAATCATTGTGTTCTTTGTCTACAACTTTTAATATTTCATCGGTAAGTGAATAATTAACAAATGGTTTATGTTTAGGTCGAGGAATTGGATTTTTAAGATAATAATCAGCAATTTTGGAATATTCCTCGATTGTAACTTTTTCCTGTATATATGGGGGAATATTCAGCTGTTTCGATAAATATAGAATACGATTGGTATACGATGAAAAAGGATATCCAACATTTTGACACATTTTAATTGTATTAATAGCCTGTTTTAAAGTAGCAATATGATCTTCTCTAGTTTTTCTCTTAATTGGAAGTGATTGTATCGGTATTTTTTTAATTTCTATAGGTTGTAAATCTGTAACTTCTAAAACTTTTTCTTCTCTATAAGAACACTTTTTCTTTTTTTTATTATTATCTTCCAAAGATTTATTACATCTTCCAACTAATGAAGTATACTTCTTACCATTTTGAGAAGAAATACGCGTAATCGTAAAAGCTTTTTCTCCACAATCACAGTTCATTCTGATATGTACTTTTTTAGATAATTTATTTAAGCACATTTAAATGTCGTAGGAAAACTTACGACAAAATAAAGTTCCTAATAAATACTTAGACTTTTAAATAAGCAATGTCGATCGACAATCTGAGAAAGTTTCATAACTATATCAAGGGAGCACTGATAGAATTTTCTAGTAAAAATGGTGGCACAACTCTATTGGATATAGCTGTTGGTAGAGGCGGGGATTTGTTTAAATGGCAACATAATAATTTTAAAGTTGTAGTAGGTTTTGATCCTCATCAAGAATCTATAGATGAAGCTAAAAGAAGACTTTTTACACAGTTAAAATCGAAAAAAAGATGCCCTTATACAAAATTTTATACATTAGATATGCTAGATTATAACATTATTCATAAATTAAATAATTTAGAATCAAGCATAAAAGGTTTAGAAACACATACTTATGACGTTGTAAGCTGTCAGTTTGCGTTTCACTACTTTGTAAAACATTTAGATCATGTACTAAACTTTATTAGTCATAAACTAAATACTGGAGGTATATTTATAGGAACCGCAACAGACGGAGATATAATTCACAATTTACTAGAAAATGGAAATGTAAGCGATAATTTATTAAATATAACAAAAATCAATGACGAAAAATATACATTTAATATTACATCAAACTCTACAGATACATACTTCGATGTTAAAGGAGAATCTTGTGAATATTTTTTGTTTAAAGATAATTTTATTAAAAAAGCTCAATCATATAACTTACAACTCTTAGAAATAAAATCATTTAGTGAGTGGTATAAAATTTATAATGGACAATTGTCACCTGAAGAGTCCAAGATCTCATTCTTAAATTTTAGCTTTGCGTTCATCAAGTTTCCTAATTAATATTATATGTCTTCTTCTCAAACTTTTTATCAACATCAACGGATTCTACAAATTTATCTAAACTGTGACATAAAGTTTTAAAATAATTCTCTTCGAATACTCTAACTAAAACATCAACTGGATCATATTCTTCCTTTTTACCCGTAAAATTACTCACGTTAATAGAATACTCCTTCGCAACTGTCGCCATACATATACGTTGATCTTTACATATTTCTACTATTCTTTCTAATGAATTTAACATATTTTCTCTAATTTTAGCCTTTTCTAAGTCATTTGACTTAACCATCATTTTATATTCATCCTTCATGGGTTTCTCTAAAAGCTCCCATGAATGTATAATTTTAAAAAATTGGCTATCAATACCTACAAACTCGTCTAGAACTTCCATTAATATAATCGAATATTTTAAAAGTAATATTATTAACGAACACGGCAGGATTCGAACCTGCGAGTGCATAGCACAACGGATTAGCAGTCCGTCCCCTTAACCGCTCGGGCACGTGTTC
>JGI10211J34971_10001529_pt1 | contig 19046 bp, 20 predicted proteins | sample Etolagsediment_FD_34971 | JGI IMG/M metagenome (IMG submission 34971)
CTCTATTTCTCTCGTTGATTTCGTTTTTCTATTCTTATATAATATTCATGGATTTATGATTTTAATATACACATTTCAACATACTGATATGAGAATTTAAAAAACATTAAACGAGAGATTTTGAGAGAAAATAAATTAAATCAAGTAATGTATTAAATATAAGTTATTTATTATATTATAATTATGATAAATACTAGACGAGCTACCATGGCAGACTTTTTATTATTTGAACAACCAAATAAACCAATAAATAATGTAGTTATAAATAAAAATCAACAAAATTTTGGCGAAAGAAAGAGAATTAAACCATGACGTACTGGATCAAAAAGTCAACAACAAATAGTACCCAAAGGATTTAAAAAAGGATTTAGAAAATAGATTTACTCGCCTATGAATATGTATGAATGACTTATTATGACACATAATGATAATACGTATTTCAATCTATATGGACTGAAAATAAAAAATAAATTATTTTATAATATTTATTCTAAAATAATTTCAATAAACTTAAACATTCATTCCTCCAATTTATTCTTCTTCTTCTAATTCTACATCAAAATCGTCATAAATTATAGATAAATTATGCCAACCACCACGCTGTTTTTTTCCAAATTTCTTATTCATGTAATCAAATAAATCACGACCTTTTGGAATATTTTTACCATGATGTAACTGATACCATATTTTAAAAGTCTCATATAAACTGGTTTCCTTGATTTTTGAACCCTCACAGACCTTAATTTTATCTGCTACAAACTCTGAATAATAATCTTGCGTATTTCTATAATTACCACTACTTTTCTTTACAATATCACAGATTTGTACCAAACCATTTGTTTCAAATGCCTTCTTCACCAACATCGACATAAATATTGGTGCCCATATTTTGAATTTATCACCTAGCTTTTTATCCAACGGAAACTGATGTTTTCTCATCGAATCGAAATCCTTTGGTTCACAAAACTTTGATATAAATTCACATACACAAATTCTTCTCCATGTACCTTCATCATTCGATGGTACATCTAATAATGTATTTGTACATACAACCAATTTAAACTGCGGTATAAAGGTAATACTATCCTTAAATAATGCACGACCTTGTAAAGGATCACCACCAGTAATTTCTTTCATAATACCTTCATTTATACGATCACCTTTACTAGGCTCTTGCATAACCGCATATCTTGCACCTTTTAATTGCACGACTTCAGACGAAGTACTACCAATAGAATTTCGTTTTTGAGTAATTAATGTAATAGGTACAGTTGCTTTATAATCACCCAAACATAAACTCATCAACTCAACTGCTTTAGATTTACCATTACTACCGGAACCATTATATATATTAAATGTTTGATCATTATTTTCACCAATTAATGTAGATGCAAAATGCTCCCACATATAATCACGTAATTCTTTTTCAGGAAATAATTTTTGCATAAAATCATTCAACTCATTAATAGTATTTTTATGCTTGGTTTCATCATATGGAATATAATCGATTTTGGTAGATTTTGAAATATAATCATCCGGTTGTCCTTTTCTGAATTTTTTAATTTCGAAATCTAATACTCCATTATTAAAACATAATAATTTTGGATTGGCATCTATTTTATCAATAAAATCCTTATCATAAAAGATTTCCTTGGCCTCACGCATAATATTATCTTTGCATCCTCTTCTTTTCAAATCATTTGTAATCACACTAATTTTTGTGCCACGTTTGGAAATAGCCTGATATTTATCTGATGCAGGATCTAATGTTCCACTTGCCATATAATTTAATATTTCTTTTTGCTTTTTATAATAAATATCAAATAACCCTCGAGATATTTCCATTCTTAAACTGGTACCTGATTCATTTTCTTCCCATTTATGATTATTATATACATACCACAAATCACGTTTTATAGATACACATGTGTAACGATCTTTAAACATTTGATATAATACATTTGCAATATCAAAGTCAGTTTGATTTTCAATAGTTTTTTCTACATGATAATCAATAGTTTCCTCGCGAATTTTTATAAATTCACTAGGATTATCATTTTTTGCCCAATAAATAATTGATCGTTTTGTCAATCCATCTTCATTACATATATCAAAATTACACCACATATCATAAAACTCAGGAATTTTGTCAAACGAAAATTTTTCCGATTGAGCACTAAATCGCATCCATGTTAGAAACAACTTGTTATGAGTATTTTTTAATGCCCACCCAACACGAATCCATTTGTCATATGGATTATAATAATTCGCAGTTAAACACATAGTATATTCATGAGTTTCTTTTACTTCATAATCTTGTAATTCAACTTCTTCTAAAAATTTTTCTAATGCCTCGTCTAATATTTCAAGCGACGTAATATCATTTAAATTATAATTACGATTTTTTTCAATAATTTTCAATTTATTTTTTTTCTGCTTTGAACTAACATTTGAAGTTTTATATTCGTTATATTCATCTGCAATATTATCATTAATTTCGAATGATTGATGATTTGGATATCTAACAGATAATTCGAAAAATCTCTTCTTTATATCGAATTCTTTTACTTCATGTTCATATAATATTACTTCATCATCTTCATCAAACTCAATATCATAATGATATTTTAATAAATATGGTTGATGTCCAGGTTTTCTTGATCCATATAATTGCCAATTGGTAGTACCTCTTACAATTCCTTCATCAATCACTTCATCCCATGAATTTACTAATGGTAGCTTTTCCCATACTTTTCCTATTTTTCCTAATATTTTATCTCTCAAAAATGTTTGCATAGATTGCTCCATATGAATACCTATAATCATATGAATACCATCTTTGGTAATATTTTCTAGCAAATTAACATCATCCTTTTCAAATACAAATATAGGAATTTTCGTGTTTGATGAAATATTTAATAAACATTTAATTTCATTCATATATAATTCAATAATGTTTTGAATATCACTCTCATCATGCTGTCTCTCTTCAATATCTGTATTATATCTAAAATCGAAATCAAGACATAATGGACCAGCAGATGGCAATTGTTTTTCAGTCAGAAATTCAAACTTACCATCTTCAAATACATGTTTAATATAATGTTTATTAAATGCATCAAGATCTTCAATAGAATAAACACCACCTTTTATTGATAACGAATTATCTCCAATACGGGTATGAGTGTGTTCTTGACCTTTTGCAGAATATAATGATTTCAAATAGGCATCGTAATTTAATTTCTTTGGCGGCATGGTTTAATATTATATATATATACTTTTTTTTTACATCAATTTTTTATAGTATTTATCCCTAAAAACATTAAAATGTAATTTTTAATTATATATTTATTAAAATAAGGACATAAACATAAGATAATAATATATATTTAAATGACTGATAATTCTAATCTTATTACAAAAGATACTATTAAACGTCTTTTACAAGATGTTAAAGAAATAATAAAAAATCCATTAGAAGATAATAATATTTTTTATAAACATGATGAAGAAAACATTTTAAAAGGATATGCATATATTTGTGGTCCTCCTGATTCTGTTTATTTTGGAGGTAATTATTTTTTTACATTTACATTTCCTTATGATTATCCTCATTCACCACCAAAAGTTGATTTTGAAACGTCTGACAAAATTACTCGATTTCATCCTAATTTATACAGAAATAAAAAGGTTTGTTTATCTATTTTAAATACATGGAGAGGTGATAGTTGGTCAGGATGTCAATCTATTAGAACTGTATTACTTATTTTAGTTACCCTTTTAGATAATAAACCATTATTACATGAACCAGGTATTACTGAAACCCATCGCGATTTTGAAAGTTATAATCATATTATTTCTTATAAAAATATTGAATTTGCAGTTTTGGAATTAATGAAAAAAGAATCACCATGGGTATCTGAACCATTTTTAACCATATTTAAAGATAATATGATTCAATTGTTTAATAAAAATAAAAATAAAATCTCTCAAATAATAGATGATAACATTAATAAATTTGGTAAAAAAGACATTAAAATATATTCAGGTATTTATACTATGAATATTATTGCTAATTGGTCTAATTTAAAAAATACACTATCTACCATTAATATTCATTAATTTATATTTTAAAAAAATATTGAAATAAATAAATGAAATAAATATATATACATAATATATCAATATGCACTTTTGCAACAAATGCGATAATATGTATTATATTAGAGTATCTTCTGAAGATGCTAATTCATTAATTTATTATTGTAGAAATTGTGGTAATGAAGATGAAAATGTTACAAAAGATAATATTTGTGTATCAAAAACTCAATTTAAAAAGTCTGAGCAAAAATTTAATCATATTGTTAATAGATTTACTAAATTTGATCCTACATTACCTCACATAAATTCTATTCGATGTCCTAATTCTGAATGTGTAAGTAATAAAGAAGATGGTAATCGTGATGTTATATATATTCGGTATGATGATACGAATAAATTATATATTTATCTATGTGCCAAATGTGATACTGTTTGGAAAACTGAAAAAAGTAATTAATTTTATAATATAACAGTTATAAATTATTATATTATTATAACCAATTTTATTTTTTTTAAAATAAAATTGATTTTTAAACATTATTAAAAAGTAAATATATTATATAGTATAATGAGTGATTTAGAATTATCTGATACTGAAAATTTTGGAGCTGAAAGTGAGGATGAAGAAGTTTCACAAAAGCCTACCTTTTCTAAGTCTACAAATAATCCTACTAAAACTAAATTGAAGAATACTCTTGTTGAATATGATGAAGAAGGTAATGTTGTTGCTGATTATGGTGAGGGTGATGATTCTGATGCAGAGAATGATGAGGAAGAAGAAGCACAAGAAAATGAAAATTCTGATGTTGAGGCATCAGATGATGATGATGATGATGATGAACCAGGAATGGATGAAGAAGCTATGGATACAATTAATGAAACTCCCACCAAACCTGTTACTAAATCAAAAAAGAAAACAGAAACTGAAAATATTAATATTTTAGGATCTAATTTAAATTTACCATCCGATATTCAAAAAGGTGATTCTGATTATGAATCGGATGACGATGAAGAAGAAGACGATGATTATTTACAAAAATTTGACAAGGAAATGAGAGATAATTATATTCTTAATAATCATGTTGAATCATTACATGCCAATTATGATGAAATTTATAATATGGCAAAAGTCGTTAGAAACAAGGAAAATATTATTGTTGATGATTTACATAAAACCGATCCTATTTTAACCAAATACGAAAAAACCAAAATTTTAGGTTTAAGAGCCAAACAAATCAATAATGGTGCCAAACCATATATCAAGGTTGATGAAAGATTAATAGACGGTTATTTAATTGCAGTACAAGAATTGAAACAAAAAAAAATTCCTGTTATTATTCGTAGACCATTACCTAACGGTACATCTGAATATTGGCCTTTACAAGAATTAGAAATTATTTAATTATTTGATATTTTAGACCAACAACAATAATACGTAAAAAAATTACTTTTTTTTGGCCTTCTTTCTAATAATTCTATAGATGATAACATCCTTTCTTTACCAAATGACCAATTTTCCCAATACATATATTTTTAATTTATTTATATATTTTTAAATAAATTAATCTAACATTTCCATCTGTTTCCACAGTCTAAACAACTTACAAATGTTGTCATAGGCTCATCCGCAGATCTTGTCTGTAATTGATAATAACTACATTTCTTTGATTTACATTTTCTACATGTAAAATCATCTGATGATGCTTCCAATACTGGCTGGAATTTATTTTTATCTCTAATTCTCTTTTCTTCTATTAGACTTTCCCATTTTTCAGGAACCATATTTTGATGTGTCATAAATGCTAACTCATGTGCTTTAAATTCTTTATTTTTAAGTTTTTTCATCAAATCAGGATTTTTTAGATTAATATAAATGGTCTTAAATCTATCCAAATATATTTGCACAAAATATTGATTATCCCATTTTTTTACTATATTTCTCTGATTTGCAAATTCTAAACTATAATTATATATCCCTTTTTCCAAATTTGTTGTTATGTTTACATCTTCTATTAATATGTCTAATTTATCTGACATATTTTTTCTAAATTCTTCGGAATTCTCTATTTGGCGCATCGTATATTTTATTATTATTTATAATAATATTTCTTTAATCAATTTTTTTTATTAATCTTCTGAAGTCTCATAATCATAATCTTCGAAATTTAATTCTGATGTATCTTCCCATTCATCTTCATCTGATGAACCTCCTTCTTCACCTTCGATATCTTCATCTTCTACTACAAAATCATCCTTCAAATATCCTGATTTAGTTTTCATTTCATCAGGAACTGTATCCAATTCATCTTCCTCTTCTTCATCCTCTTTTGCAGTACTATTTAAATTTTCAAAACCTCCAAATAAATGTTCATAAATTGTATCCCAATCCTCTTCTAATAAATCTACCATTTTTGATGGATCTTCACCTTCATCACTATATCCTACTAATGCACAACAACCAAAATATAAATCTTTATCTACAGGAGGTGGAAAATCATATTTATTTTCTGTATTTGCCTTACCAACTTCCCTTGCATACAAATATACGTACTTTAATTCTTCAGATATATTTTTAACCTTTTTTGTTTTCCAACTAGTTTTCATTTCAAACTCATCAGGCTTCTTAAATTTACATTTTTTATATAATTCATCTTTATCTACATTAAATTTTGTTGATTTAATTTCACCACTTTTATCTACTAATAGTATTTTTGGCATATTAATATCATTTAAATAATGGGTTTAAATAGTTTATACATATTATATTATACCATGATTGTATACCTTGATAATTTAAATATACAGTTTTCCTCATTAAATAATTTAAATTCCACTAATTCTATTTTAAAGGATTCTTTTGAAAATTATTATTTTTATTCAGATGAAGGAATTTTTACTATTAATAATAACAAGATTTTTAAACTATTTTTTGATTCTTCCAAGAAATCTGATAAATTAGATAAATATAATATTTTTATTCAAGATAGCTACATAAAAGAAAAAAAAGAATATTTTTATATTCCTATTAATAACATATACAAGAAACATAAATTTATAAATTATAAATTAAATGATAAAAGTCCTTTAACACTTAAAATTATTATTAATGATAATAAAGTAGATAATTTTTATTTTGAAATTTCTGATAATTCTATTACAGAATCTATTAAAGAAGATATACTTACGTTTTTATCTATATTAAAGTTTTGTTAATATATTATATTAATATGCTTCCTTGGATTATTCAAATGTCTGTTTTATCCCTTGTTCTTATTATTTTGGTTCATTATTTGTTTACTTTTTTTAAAACAAATTTAACAATCCCAAAAGTGAAAGATTTAGTTTACAAGCCTCAAGAAAAATATAATGATATTTTTAATTCTTTAAATAATTCTACTAATAATATATTACCTACATCTATTTCACAACAAGAAGAAAGTAATATGAAAAATGAATTGAAAAATTATTTAAAAGAACTTAATAAAGAAAAGGATTCAATTTCTTCTTCATTAAATAATCCTATAGATTCTTCTGATATCCAATCTGCAAATTTAGCATCTTCTAGTTTTTCTTCTTTTTAATTTTCTATACTTACATGTATAAATAATATTTTTAAAGATATTAAAAATAACAATCTAATATTTATAGTCATGTTTTTAAACGAAAGAAATAAACAAGATCTTTTACATAGATTACCTAACGTGAATCTTTCTTATGAAAATATACATAAGAAAGTTTCGAGTGATTTTTTATATTTAATACCTAAAGGTCGCAAATATTTGGTATGGTTTACATATTTTCAAGATAAAAAGGTTTGTTTATTTATAGAATTAAATATAGGTAGTAATAAATCAATAAAAGACATTATTATTGTTCCTCAAATGTTTGAAAAAAAAATAGTATTAGGCACTATATTTTTCGGCACATTATTTAAAACAAATAAAGACGAACAATTTTTTTCAATAGAAAATATATGTTATTATAAAGGAGTAAATATTGAAAATAAAACTGAAAAAGAAAAAATAGAATTATTGCAATTTATTTTGAAAAAAGAGGTTTCATGTGTTAAAATAGGCAAAAAAGGAATCGGATTCGGATTACCTGTTGTGTGTAAAAATTTTAAAGAAGCTATAGAAAAAAGCCGATCATTACCTTATCCTATTTACAGTATTCAAGGTAGAATATTTAAAAATAAAGGAAATACGTATAATAGTGTGTTATATAAAGATTTTAATTTAGAAAAAATAGATAAGAAAATATTTGCAGTAAAAGCTACACTAACAAATGATATATATCATTTATTTTATAAAGGGACATGTGGATTAGAATTTTTCGAAAAAGCATATATACCTGATTTTAAAACAAGTGTAATGATGAATAATATTTTTAGAAAAATTAAAGAAAATAAGAATTTAGACGCTTTAGAAGAAAGTGATGACGAAGAAGAATTTGAAAATATAGATGAAGATAAATTTGTGGATTTAAATAAATGCGTTCATATGGAATGTATTTTTAATAGTCGTTTTAATAAATATATACCAATAAAGGAGGTAAAATTAGATGTATGTGATAAATTTAATCATAAAAGATAATAATTTATTTTTATCAATCTTATATATATATGTCATCTTTAGTAGCTCAAGCAACAGATGTAAATCCTCAAAATAGTCATTTTAAAGATCCATTATTATCTAGTCGTGTTGGAGCAGCTAGTGGTTGTGGTGGATCAGTTACTAGTCCTGATGCTCTTAAACAAAGTGGTATGTATGAAGTTGTTAAAGTCGGTGGTAAAAAGAAATGTCCTAAATCATGTAATTGTTATTGTCACAAATGTACATGCAAAGGTAGATGTCCAAGAAATTGCAAATGTCCATGTCATGGAAGAGGATGTGCAAGAAACTGTAATTGCATGTGTCATAATCAAAGAGGTGGAAATGGTTATGGTTTTTCCAAAGACCAAGCTTTGGCAAGTACTTCAGGTGTTAATTCTGTAAATGGAAGCGTTCATTTAGGTGGATTCGATTCTTATCAAAATGTTGGTGTAAATTCAGATACTAATATGGGTGCTTCATCTCAAAAAGGTGGATATGGTACAGGTGGAATACCATATTATGGTTACAGTCCTGTAGATGAATCATTATCTACTTTTGCTGGATCCGGCTATCCTCCTATTACAAAAGGATTAAATAGTCAGTGCCCTCCTCCATTAACTGGTGGAAGAAAAACTAGACGTAGAAAGGGTAGAAAAATTAGAAAAACGTATAAGAAAAAAACAATTAAAAAGACAAGAAAGAATAAAAAGGTGAGAAGAAGAAAGACTAGACGTGTAAAAGTACAAAGAGGCGGTTACTCTCAATATATGTCAAATGTAGCAAATAGTCCCACTTATTCTACAGGTGCACCTCCTATGTTATCTGCAAAAGAATCGATGTTAGCAAATCCTGTTCCATACACACCTAAAAATGAATGTTTAAATACATGGAAACATTTAGGTGATATGCCTCCATTTAATGAAGTATTTAAGTAAGCTTAATTAAGCAGACTCCTTTCATCGGGTTATCTTTTTTTTTGATTTTTTTTTCAGATTCTGAAGAATTATCGGGATCATAAATGGTTTCCCATTCATTATTAAAGTATTTTTCATTAGAAGAAGAGATTATTTTATATTTTTGTTTCATATAATATGATCGTCTTTTAGCCCACTGCTTAATAAATAAATCTTGTGAATCAACAATATCAATAACTAATGGTTGTTGATGTTTTGTTCGTAAAATACGACCCACAGACTGACATACATCACTTTTAGGTGATGCCATAATTAAAGTGGTTAGTGTTTTGATATCAAGTCCTTCTGATGCCATAGCATAAGTAGCAATAATGACTTTTTTAGTTTCACTTTTTTTAAGATCTTCTTCTTTCATACCGCCAATATAGTATCCAACTGTAGCAATATTTTTATGTTCAATAGCTTTATATAAATAGGTAATTAAACATTTATTATGTGCTAAAATCATAATTTGTTGTTGTGGATTTAATTCGAGTTCTTTGATAAGAACTTTAATAATAAATTCACTACGATGATTATAATTGCATAATTTTGAAATCATAGTACTATACATAGGATTTCCTTTGTAATCATAAACAACTTCATTAAAATCATCATCATTAACATAATAGTCTAATTTTTTAACAAGAACTTTGTGTTCTTTAGTATCTGTTTTTTCTTTATGTACAACATCACCTAAAAATAGTTTGAATACTTTTGTAAGTCCATCTTTTCTTTGCATAGTGCCGGATAATCCCAACGTATAATTGGTGGTGCATTTGATCATAGATTTGCTGAAAACTTCAGCCCCAAGATGATGAGTTTCATCATATATAGAAAGACCGAATGAATCAAACATGTTTTCAGGATAATCTTTCATAGATAAAGATTGTAACATACCAATAACAATATCTTTATCTTCAATATCAATCGTTTGACCTTGTATTTTTCCAACTCTAGCTGTAGGTAAAAACTGTTGAATTCGTTCGATCCACTGATTTAAAAGAAATGATTTATGAACAACGACAAGTGTTTTCTTTTTTAATTTAGAAATGATATATAGTCCCATAACAGTTTTTCCTTTGCCTGGATCTACATCTAATAATCCACCACCTGATTCGCCAACATGATCAATATATTTATTAACAATATTGATTTGATAATCTCTCAATTCTCCATTAAATGTAATATTTATATCATCACCTTTTGGTAAACGAATATCATTAACTGTACCAAAATGTTCAATACCAAAATATCGTGGTACATATAATTTTTTAGGAGATTCTCTATAAATGGGGAATGGTTCAGGTTGTACAGGTGATTTAGGCAGGAAAGGTTTTACATTTAGTTGATCGCGTATAAATAGTTGTTCTTTAAATGTAATATTTTCTTTTAGTATTGAATATCCTTTTTTTCCAATATAATGCATATCTTATAATAGTAATATATGATTATAGTTTTAATCAATTTTAAAATAATATTTAGAAATAAAAAATATAACAATATGATATATGCAATTAGTTAACGATTTGTTTTTAAAAAAGAATCAAAATCAATTGTTTGTATTAATACTTTTGGTTTTATACATTATTTTAGATATACAAACTCCTGGTCAACTTGCCAAATTGATAGATAATGTGTATGGAAATATTGTAGTTATATTAGGTGCATTTTATTTATTATCTTGTTGCAATCCTATTGTAGGTGTAATAGGTTTATTTGCTGCTTATGAGTTGATTCAAAGATCTAGTCAAAGAACTGGTACATCTGCAATTCAAAGATATTTACCATCACAAATGAAAAAGGATGGACATTTTAGTGCTTTTAATCAATTTCCTGTTACTTTAGAAGAGGAGGTTGTTGCAAATATGGCACCTTTAGTTGTTAGTGAAGGTCCATCACATGTTAACTTTAAAGCAAATGATGAAGAGACACATGGTGCAAGCACCGTATAATGGGGGTTCCGCCCCCCTACGACGGTTATGCGGTGGGGGTTCCGCCCCCCTGCGACGGAGGTTATGTGGCTGCGCCACGTTCGTTTTTATGCGGTGGGGGTTCCGCCCCCCTACGACGGTTTCTTTAAGTTATTTTAGCATATATATTATTAAATAACTTAAATAGGTTGAATGGAATTTCTTTTTATTTTTAATTAATCTCTCTATTTCTCTCGTTGAATTCGTTTTTCTATTCTATATATGAAATCTTTGAAACATAGAAATAAATATGCATTTTTCAACATACTGATATAAGAATTAAAAAAAGATTAAACGAGAGATTTTGAGAGATAATATAATTAATATATATATGCTAGGTTTTGAAGCAGCATTTGGAAATAAACAACAACAAGAATTTGCTGATCAACAAATAGAGTTTAATCAGGCAAATCGTCAATTGAATCAAATGAATCGTAGAGCACAAGAAAAACAGAGAGAAATTAATGCATTAATTATCAAGACACGAGATAATAATATTCCTCTTATAGAGAGACAAGAAATGGTAGGTAAAACTAGTCTATCTGAAAGTGATTTTCCTTGTCCACCAAACTTTGGAATGTTTACAGTAAGTAATTGGGGATGGGTTGGTGGTTGTGGATTTGAAATATTTGATAAAGACGGAAATAAGTATTGGATAGATATTAATCCTATTTATAACTTAATGAAAGCTGTAAAAGAGGGACCTGACTATGCAACAAAGCAAGGAAAATTAAATGAAATTTCTGAAGAAAATAGAACACCTGAAGCATTATTTGCAATTTTTCCTGATGGTTATAAAACTTCAGCTACAGGTGATTTAATAATGCCAACACAAGCAGCAGCAGCCGGAGGTGGAAAGAAAAAATCAAAAAAATCTCGTAAAATAAGGAAAACAAAGAGAAAATCTAAAAGAAAAACAAAAACTAAGAGAATAAAAAGAAAACGTACTCGTAAACATGCATAAAATATATAATTTATTCTTTCTATTTAAGTTATTTAATAATATATATTCTAAAATAACTTAAAGAACCCGTCGTAGGGGGACGGAACCCCCACTTAAAGAAACTCAACACCGCGGCGAAGCCGCGTAACCGTCGTAGGGGGGCGGAACCCCCACATAACCGTCGTAAACCCCCTAGCTAGCTTCAAATTCACTACTAGTCTCTGATATTCTTGCTTGAGGTTCTCCATTTCCACCACCTCTTGTACCTGTTATAAATCCCATCAAAAATCTAAATATCTTTACTGCTACTATTACTATTAATAATGCTACTATTAGTATAAATATTTTACTTTTTTTTATATTTTCCCACGACCACCAATTATCATCACCATCACTACTACCACTATGTTTCCCTTCATCTACTAATAATACACCTTCCTCATTTACTGGTTGACAATCTATATAAATATCATCATTCTCTCCATCACCTAAATTAGGACCCTTTTCATTAAAAAATACTTCATTCTCATTTGTTTTAATATAATTCTCTTTTACTATTTTCTTTAATTTTAAAATAAATTCTTGACTTAAAAATATTCCATCCTCTTTATTAAATACTACATAATCATATTCACTATTGCAAGGATCTACCAATAACTTCCCTTTGTATGAATAAAAAGGTTTTGAAGGCACTAAATTATTAAAACTAAATCTTGATAATGATAATGACGCTGATTCTTTTGGATTTGGAGTTCTTAATGCTGCCTCATTTAATATGTTTGATAATTGCATCGACCCCAAACTATCTTTAGTTCCTTTTACTAAAGGAACACAAACTATTAAATTTTTACCATTTCCACCATGAAATAACACTAATTCACCCTCTGTTTGTACACCACCAAAACGATGTAATGATGGTGTATATATTCTTGCATTTCTTAGACTTAATTTTTCTTTATTAAATTCTACTTGATTTCCATTTAATCCTGATGTAGGCTCTAGATTTAGGTAATATTCTTCATTTATTATATTTAATCCTGTTTCACCATATTTAAAGTTATAATAACATTTTAAAGAACAACTACCTTGGATTGTTGATGGATTTATATCTACTGGAGCATTATTATTTTCACAATTCATATTAATATATATTTATAAAATATTAATAAAACTTATTAGTAATTACTTTTTCTAAAACTATTATATATACTTATGAAACTATCCAAAAAAAAACTTGATAAAATAAAAAATAAGAAATATTATTCAAGAAAGATACACAAAAACAAAAAAAAGACCAAAAATCCTTATTCATTAAGAAAAAGGAAAAACAACCATTTAAAACACAAAACACTCAAAATTTATATTGGTGGTGATCCTGGGGATGAAGGTACTACTGAAAACTCATGTGGTAAATCATATTTAACTACAACAGTAACGAATATTTCTTCTACTACTTCCGACTCTATTACTGAAGACCAATTTTCAAGTGCTTTAGATAATATAAATAAATTCTTAACAGACGAAGATATAACAAATAATTGTGCCTTAGATGATTTAAAAGATGATAAAGAATTATTAAGACAAATATTTGATGTATTAAAAACTACTACATATTATAGTGAAAATACAGATTCTATAGATAATCTATACGAATCTGCTATAAATAAAATTAATAAATTAATTGCATGTAAAAAAATTTCACAAGGAGGCCAAATAGGATATGAATTAGCAGGCGTTGGAACCGATTTTAGTGACTCATTTAAAGAAGAAATAAAGTCTAAATTAGATAGTTACCCTAATGTTATCTCTATATTAAATAAAAAATTTAGATTTATTCCAATTTCAGGAGANGGNAATTGTTTATTTAATGCTGTAGCTGTATTACTATTTTATAAGGATCTTATGAAAAACGCCGACACTAAATGGACTGTTGATAATGAAGATATTACAAGAACTAGTGATGGTAAAGTCCAATTTATTGGAAATTTAAAGCAAGTATTATTAAAATATGCATGTGATAATCAAGAAATATTAACTAAAAGTTCCGAAGAAGGTGGTTTAGGATTGAACGAAAAGGAATATTCTAAATTAGTTCATAGACTATCTATCATAAAAACTCCGACAGGTGGTAACGTAGATAAGGAAGGATGGGGTAATGAGATTGAAGCACAATTAATGGCAAAATATTTTAACGCTTGTATATATATTTATAGTTTAATTGAGTCTACTGAAACAACTGAATCAGGAGAAAAAATGTACAATCCTACGCTTTACAAAATAAATAATAATGGTGAAATTATATTTGATGAATCTGTTGATGGATGTAACGACGAAAATACTATTTATTTAATAAATATAGGCAATAATCATTTTGATGGATTATTACCAGTTCCTGATGATACTCTTGTAACACCTTTTTCAACTACATCTGATGGTTCTTCACCAAGTATTAATATGAATAATATTACTGATACTTTTGTTCCACCACCTGTTACACCATCATCTGCTACTGCATCAACTGCTACTGCATCAACTGCTACTGCATCATCTGCTACTAATTGTAGTTCACAAAAATATGATATTGCAGATATAGCAAGAGTTCCTAGAGATCAATCAGCTGCTCTAAATAAATTAAAAGATTTATCAGCAGATAATAATACTGATTGTCCTGATGAAGCTGCTGAGAAATTCAAAAAATATCAAACAGCATTTTTAAGACTACATAAAGGTATTAAAATAGATTCAAAAACAGGTGAAGCTTCCTCTATGGCTACACCTCCTGCCCCTGATTCAGATTCAAGTACATCTTCAGGAATGGGATCAACATTTTCAGGAATGGGATCAACATTTTCAGGAATGGGATCAGCATTTTCAGGTATGTTTAGTGGTATGTCTTCTTCAAAATCTGTACCAACAAGTGGAAATATAGGATTGGAAATTAAAGAATTAGATGACGGTAATGAATTAAAACATGTTTCTATAGACATTTTCACACCCGATCACGGTGCAGAAGTTGTAGTTAGAGATTATACAAAGGACAGTTATTCTGATTACAAAACTAAGATGGCTATGAAGCCAGGATATAATGATAACCCTGTAGCTAATCCTTTGGATGCAGAAGAACTGATGGAAGAGGAAGGAGATGGAGATGGAGATGGAGGAGAAGGAGAAGGAGAAGGAGAAGGAGCAGGAGCAGGAGCACTCACAACAGCAACATCAACAGGCGCATCAGGAGAAGGAGAAGGAGGAGAAGGAGCACTCACAACAGCAACATCAGGAGAAAGAGCACTCACAACATCAACATCAACAGGCGCATCAGGAGAAGGAGAAGGAGGAGAAGGAGCACTCACATCAGAAACATCAGGAGAAAGACCAGTCACAACAGCAACATCAACAGGCGCATCAGGAGAAGGAGAAGGAGGAGAAAGACCAGTCACAACAGCAACATCAACAGGCGCATCAGTTCGAGCGCGCAGCAGAGGCCCAGCAGGAGCAGGAGCAGAAGCATTATCATCAACAGGAACAGGAGAAAGAGCAGTCACAACAGTCCCATCAACAGGAGCAGGAGCAGGAGCAGGAGCAGGAGCATTATCATCAACAGGAACAGGAGAAGGAGAAGAAGAGGACTTCGGAGAGGAGTATTAGAAGAAACATCATCAGTAGATAAAGAAGAACCATAATTAAATAAAAAAAAAATTGAATACTTTTTAAGATATAAAATATTATTAAAAAGTATAATTAAATGGCTTCAAATCCACTTCTTACATGCTGGTTTATAGTTTATAGATATATTACAGGATATCAAACAAATATAAAATTTATAAAAGCAAAAAATAGCAATCTTAGTATAATTGATAAAAATGAAGAAAGAATAGATAGATATAATTTATTATATAATTACTATGAAGAAGATATTGAAGATCAAAAATACAAATATAAATGCGGAAATTGTCAATTAACAGTTGGTGCAGCAATATTTATGTATAATGATGAAACATTTTGTTCTCCACGATGTAGAAATGCAAAAATAGTAAAAAGTAATAAGATCGATACAAATTATAAGAGCGCAGAATTTTAAATATATGGAATATATTTCATAGTAGCATTATCATATAAAGTAACTTTAAAAGGGCTATTCATACCTTCAACATAAACAGTATCTCCATCATATACTTCATCACAACCATATTCATTTGTACAACTTTTACTTTTAAACGATATAGGCAACTTTATTTGATTATTAGAATCACTTAGAGTATAATATTGCCATTTATCTCTCCTAACATAAAGAGGTCTGCCCATTAAAGGTAAAATAGTTTCAGGTCCATTCAATCTTTTTAATATACCTACTTGTCTATAATTAGTATCAACAGCACGTGTATTTATATTAATAGGAACACCTCCTCTTATATCATTTGTTTGGACAATACGATCATCTTTTAAAGGCGGTGAATAAGGATTTAAATAAACATCATTTTCTACATTTGATAAACTATATGAAGGTTTAGGAAAAAGTCCAAACATAGATTGATTTGGAGACTCAATAAAAACCGTAGAATTAGCATTTTTTTCTTTACTTTGAAAATAAACAAATGTAAAAAATACTAAAAATAATAATGATATTATAACAAATGCTATAGTAAAATTTTCTATACAAAAAACACCAGGTGGGCACTTTTTAACCATATAATATAACAGTATACTTTATTCGTATCTATAATGCTTTTAAGTTATTTAAAATATATATTTGCTAAATAACTTAAAGAAAGCGGCGAAGCCGCGTAACCATCATCCCCACTTATTGTTTTTTATTACCTCCATTTAATATTCCTGTTAAACTATCCATATTAAAGGTTTCCAAAAATCCGGAGGCTTTTTCTAAAAATGGCTCTATAGTTTTAATATTTTGCATTAACTCGTTTTGTTGTTTTAATAATGTTTGAGTTTGATCAGTTAACCCCTTTACTCCATTTTTACCAACTGACTTTTCCAAATTTTTGTATGCCTCTTCTAAATTCTTTGCATAGTCAATTCTATTTTTTTTATTATTTGAAATTGTTGTTACTTCTTCTACTACTTCTGTTTCTTCAGAAGCATCTGATGCAGCTTGATCATTCGCTTTCTTTTCAGATATTTTTGTTTGTATTTCTTGCTTTACGTCCTTTCTTCTATCTTCAAAACCTTCCTTTGAGTTGTAATAATTTATTGTTGTCTTTTTAGATGCAACAAACAAATTTGTTGTTAACATAGCAATTAATAATACTACTATCATGTTTTTACTAAAGTATGTAGCTAAAAAGCCTACAATTAAAAAGAATATTACTGCTTCTGTATTTCTTACAACTAAATATCCTAATAAATTTAATACAGCAAGTGCAAGGACAATATATAATACATTTTTATCCTTTAACAAAGTATCTATTTTCGGCGCTTTAAATTTCATTATATACTTATTATAGAAAAAAGATTAATTGCTATTATTGTTAAAAAAATTGACGTAAATATATTTGTAAAATAAATGTTATTATTTTAAGTATCATGTCTAATTTTAAATTAGCATTAGTTGAAATATATAATCCACAATTACATGGATATTATGATAATAATAAAATTAATAGTAATATTTATTCTCAATATTTAATTATTGAGTCTCTTAAAATTGACGAATTTTATGATGATATTGATTCTATTAACTGGTATATTTCCGATCTTAATAACAGATATTATCATATTTCAAATCAAGAATGCTCACAAGATCATCCTACAATTCAAAATTATAAGCATTTTATTCATTCTAAAAAATATATTAAATTTGAAATTATTCAGGAAAATCCCATTCTACTTGACAAGGAAGATGTTATTAATCCATTATCTCCTACAAATAATCTTCAATATTCTTTGTCTTGTGCTATCAAAAAAACATTTTGGATAAAAATTTTCCAAAAAAAATGGAGAAATTTTCATAAAAATAAACTTAATTTTATGAAAAATTTAAATAATTTGAAATATCGCGAATTACACGGCTCTTGGCCTAAAGAATATTATGTAAAATATACATTCTAAATTTTACTGTTTAGTTTTTACCCTTCATTTTATAAGAAGAACCCTTCTTCTTCTTTAATTTTTTACTTCTTCTTCTTCTTCTTCTTCTATTTTTTCCATATGTATAACCACCACGAATAGGACCTCCAGGCGTACCACTACCACTACTAGGTCGAAGCGTATTGCTGATTTGCTGTAATTCAGCTTCTAAACCATCAAGTGCAGACATTATAGGGCTTATATCTACACTATTCAAACTATCTATTACATTACTAATAACACCTTGTTGGGCCGTATCAACAGCCCGCACCCGTGTCTCTAGCTGCTCAACTGCGTCGCTATGAGTTGCTGCTATACTGGCTATAGCAGCTTTAATAGCTTGTAATTGTGTAGTGATAGTTTGGATTCTAGTGACTATTTGAGTTTGAATACCATCGTTAAT
>JGI10211J34971_10001530_pt1 | contig 19040 bp, 32 predicted proteins | sample Etolagsediment_FD_34971 | JGI IMG/M metagenome (IMG submission 34971)
ATTCTTAGCCGCTGTATCACGGATAGAGAACAGATTTGAGTTACGAGTCTGGTCGAAGTCAAAAGCAACTTGTGTGCGAATTTCAGGCGGAAGGTTATCGATCATTGACTGACGATAAGAGTCGGTCATCTGAGTAAAGCCTTCAGGGTCAGACGCATACTCACGAGACAACTGATCAATGCGATCCATATACGCATTCTTAGTCGCAGCAATGTAGCCAGCTTCGTTAGCTTGGTTAAATGCACGACCGTAAGAGGTTGCGGGAGATAAATTGCCTAATGGCGCACCAGGTACAAATTCCTGCTCTGCTGCATCAATTTTTGCTTGTTCTACTCGTTGACGCTCATAGGTTACACGACCAAGCTCACCTGCTGTACGAAATGACTCAGCTAGGCGTTGAGTGGCTTTCGCTCTTTCTGTCTCAGGATTAGCAATGCTTGACAGTGTTGCTCTACGTTCAAAACGAGCCATTAGCCAATCTCCGTTAGTTTAGTTGCTGTGCTTAGCAACTCTCCACGCTTAGCCATGCCGCCAGCCTCTAATGTGCCAGCAATTTTGCGACGATAGATATCTTGTTGAGTTCTGCTCATAAGGTTAGCAGAACGCTGCTCACGCTCGAAGTCTTGTAAGCTAGTCAACTGGAGTGCTTCAGCAGATCCGCCAGAGACACCCGCTGCACCACCTGCTGCGCTTTGTGATGCAAGAGCTTTGATTAAACGCTCACGACGTAGGATAGCTTCTTCCTCAGCCTTCAAGCCTTCTTGGAATGATTGTGCTTGCATACCTTGAGCTTGTAGCTCAGCAGCTCGACCCTCAGCCTTAGCTGACTGTACGCCTGAGTAGATAGTCAATGGTAGAGATGCGTATGACATGACTGTGCCAAGCGATCCTAAACCAGCGCCTATTGAGCTTAGTCCTGATACTGCTCCAGCCATTCCTGGCGCGCCTAAAGCACCTAAGGTAGAGGCTGTACCTGCTAAACCAAATCCTGCTGTTTGAGCGGCTAACATTGAAGCCTGAGCTGCACCCGCTCCTGCCGCCATATATGCGCCAGTTGCAGCAGTTGTTCCTGCTGTTGTGGCTGCTGATGCCGCTGCTGCTGATACCGGATCCATTATGAAATCTCCATCTCCAAGCTAAGACCCAACAAAGTAAGTGGTGCTGGAACGTCTTGCGTGATTGTTACTTGTGCGGTCTTTGACCAACCAAATAAGTATATTTCTTTTTTGCCTGTAAATGGCGTTAAAGCCTGACCTAATACGCTTGTACCGAATGTACGGAACGGAATGTCATAATCGTTTACTTTGACACCGAGAGAGTCTTGCAAGTAAACCATGCAATTCACAATGCGCTTCTCGCCATCTAGGTTAGTACCTGCGCCAAGATCACCCTCAATAGGCATTGTCTTAACAACAGGCTGGAAGAACAAACCAACCTCAGCAGAATTAGCTGCTGTACGCTCAATCGTAATAGAGCCGCTTGCAGGGGTCTGATTGTTCATTACTGATTCGTCAGCACGAACTCGGCATTCCTCGCCATCTAAATGACCCAAGCCAGTAAGTGTATCGGTAGCAGGTGAGGTATAGAGAACCGATGAGTCCATGTATGCGTCAGAATTCGCCTTCTCAATGTAATACTCAGTATTACCATTAATCGTACGCTTTACTGAGAAATAAAGATCATCAACAACACGGGTGACGCTTTGGATCTCGCCTTCTGTTTTCCACAAAGACCAGCCAGCTACGCTCTGAGAGCGGAGAGTATTAAATACCCCCATTGTGCCGTCATCGTTTACCAGATAAACGTAGTTCGCATCTTCGTTAGTTGTACCCACAGATACAGCCATATCCACAGGAGACTTAATAAGTTCTGGGGCTAACAATGATGCNGTNTTGGAAATGTACGCGTCCTCAGCGAATTCAAACACGAACTCACGGAGAGAGCGACCTGTACGCTGTACATAGATGGTTGCACCGTCNATTACACNNTGGGCGAATATTCTTAGCGCCAAAGCCTGACTGACGCTTGATAGCGATAGACTCAGGGGTAATCGGGGATACTGAAATGTAGTATTCCGCTGATGCTGTGAAGATCTGTAGGTGACGGTTTGAGAAGATCGCAGTGATCTCGTCATACTGGTCTACATCAAGAGTTACATCGATTGCCTGGTCGTCACGCTGTTTACCCAAGTCAAAGTTGAAGAACTCATTAACACGAGAACCCCACACAGTGATTGGCAAGGATTTAGAGCCACCGAACCACAAACGTGCCTCGTGGAAGATAACAGTGCGAGGATAGCCACGAGTAGATGACCATGCGTCCTCTGTACGAGGAGAGCCATTAGTTACCGTAGATACGGTGATATTAGCCGTTGTAGAGCCTGATGTAGCTCGACCTGTAATCTCGTCCCAGTTCTTAGCGTTAGAGCCTGAGAGAGTAATACGATAGGTTGTACCGCTTGTGTGAGAGACAGAAAGGTCACCGTAAACAATGTTCGACAGATTGTTAATCGCTGTCGCAATACTGTTAGCTGTAGTGCCAGTGTTTGATGAATACGAGATGTCCTCTGTATCTACACCGCCGACAGTGATTTTAAAGTCTTGACCCGCAGTAAATGAGTTGAATGTGATGTCTTGCACTTCGCTAGTAGGAGAAGGGCTAGATCCATCGTTAAAGTCATACTGAGGGATGTAGTCAAATGTCAGGTCAGAAAGGCTCCAGGAGGTATGTGAGCCTGTTCTTTGGAGTAATGCAGGAGCGTGATCCTCATGACAGAGAATCATTGTGTCACCTGATTGGGTGAACTGAATATCATTCAGCTCAGCCGTAGTATAAGTTGTGGTTACTGTAGTTTTCTTCTCGTCATCGTAGTAAACATCTATCGCATTGTTGCGGAATACTAAAAGATAAGCCTGAGTGTTCGAGAAGATAAACGAAATGACGCGTGATTGCTCACCTGCATCATCAATAAACTCCATGCCAGGACGACGTTTTACGCCACCTTGAGGCAAACAAAGGACGTTATCGCCCTGCTGCATACCGTTGAAGTATTGTTTGGTATCAATACGCGCAAGCAATCGAGCATCTAAAACGCCTGAATTGAACGCAGATTGGACCTTAAACTGCTTACTCACGAACGCACATCCGTATAGGCAAGAGATTGTACAGCGACAGACGGACTCTGTTGAGCGTCTGCAAAGCGAGCTTTCTTCATTTGCTCATTAGCCTTTAACTCGTAAGTCTCAGCTAGAGAGCGATTAGATGTTACGAGAAGTGCGAACTCAGAAGCTAGCTTGTACTCAAGCGCTAACTGGAAGTAAGCAGGGAATAATGACTCGTTTGCTCGCATTGTGTAATCAATATCGATTGACTCTACGTCTGCGAAGATCTTGTCCTCATATACCTGATAATCCACATTAGGGATTGCATGATAGAGAACAAGTAAATCTGAAGGTAACTGAAACGCATACTTCCAATCATTGAGAGGAGATGCAGTCAGTCGAGCTAACGTACGTTTAGCATTGGCAAAGCGCCAACGATGCTCAGAGAGCATTGCGCGAACGGTAGGCTCATATAAGTTTGATGCCGCTTGACCTTGCGCTCCACCCTCGTTAAACGACGAAATCGGCGGTGCGCCGAGTCTAATAAATGCGTTAGAACAAATATCTATGGATGTAGCCATTAGGCGACCTCATTGAAGGTGGGGAGGACTTATACCCGAAGGATGCCTCCCCGTTCACGGGGAACTTATTACGCTGAAGTCAAGCCTTCACCTACAGAGTAGGTAGAGCCTGATACTGCGATCTGGCTGAAGCCGAAACCGTCTGATCCCATGATCATTACGATGTCGCCAGCAACCATGCCGTAATCTACAGCGTTGTTGAAGTAGCCTGATGCACGAATGTTCGCCAAAGTCTCAGCTTCTTTGTACATCCATACAGTGCCACCGTCAGAGTTAGCAGTGCCAATGCGCTGCAAAGTACCTGATGCAAATGCCATGATAATTCTCCTTATGCAGTATCGTCAGAGATTAGCTTCACGAAGCCATCTACGTCACGAACACAAGCACCAGCTTTCATTACGCCGTTTACCAACCAAGAGGTCTTTTGTGCGATGTAGTTGATTTCGGTCTTAGGATCGATACCAACAGCCATGCCCAAAGAGTCACGGTGGAAAGCGAATGCGTCAGCAGTAGAAGTACCGCCACCTGGCAAGCCACCTTCTACACGGTCATCAACCAAGATGAACTTGAAGCCGTAGAAAGTATCGATATCGCCAGATACCAATGCTTTTACGTTCATGTAGTCAGATGAAGTTGCTTGAGTAGTACCCAACAACTGTTGCTTTTGAGTCTTGTTGAACGCGATGTAACGACCTTCCATAGGAGCGCCAACACCGTCAAGTGCTGCACCCGCTTCACGGATGGTTGCAACGTCAAAGCCAGAAGTCGCAGTGATTGCAGTGTGAGTAGAAGTCGCTGCTGTAAGAGCGTCAATTACTAACTGATCTTCACGACGACCAAGAGCCATTGCGATTACAGATGCCAACTCTGACTTCTCGTCAAAGTTTACTTCTGCTGCGTCGAAAATGTCGGTGTACTCTGGAGCATTCCAGTTTTCCAACGTACAAGTTACGAGGCTGTGAGAGATATCCATAGGGGTAACGTCTGCTTGCGAAGCCTTTTGGTTCGCCAAACCTTTACCCATTTTACGGAACTTGTAAGTATCGCCAACCACACCAGAACGCAAGGTTACTGCACCACGCAGCTTACCTGCTGACTGATAGGCGTGCTTGACCATACTATCGAATTCGGTAACTGCTACCGAAGATAGATACTTAGACATTAGATGTCTCCTTTATGGTTCAAAAATTAAATCAGTTTCTTGCTTCTTCTGATTCAGTAGCCTGAGAGGGGTGAATCATTAAAGCGATCACTCCAATCGGGCTAATCCATAAAGGCTTAGGTAGCGATGGTATATGTGAGGTACATCGAGATGTACACGGTAATAGTATCAAAAAGATTTGAATATGCAAATAAAAACCGCCCCGAAGGGCGGCTTAGATTACCCAGGCAAAATGGCTTGGGCTTTCTTTTGGACTTCCGCTCGGTAAGCAGGGTCGCTGTAGTAGCGATCTGACTGTACCGCTCGACGGAAATCTTCCTCCGTGAACGCTGGCATAGCCGATGTTTCACCCGTCTTGTGCATCTGTGTGCCACGAGTCTTACCGACAATCTTCTCCATCAACTGCACTTGAGCAGCAGTAGTTAGCATACCTTGATACGCTTCCATATCTTCTGGAGAGAGGTTGTTCATACCCCAGCCAGATAACGCTGCTAAACGCTGGTCTGCGTTTTCCCCTAGCAGTTGCTTCTGTTGTTGTGCATCTGCGCCAATCTCACTGATGATTGACTGTTGATAGTTTACAAAGATGTTAAACAATTCCTGAGCGGTCTCGTTAGACATATTTGCCTTGTGTGCAAGGTCTACAAACTCCTGTAGNGCAGGTAGATCCTCGTCAATCTCACCCTCAATGCCTTCAGGTAGTGAGAACTCATACTCCTCTGGCGCACCAGTGAAGCCACCTAACTGCTTGCGGATCTCGTTGTATCCCTTAGCCTGTTCAGCAATAGCTTCTTCGATGCCTCGATCACCCTGTAGGTAGCGATCTTGTAACCATTCTGGACGCTCTAGCGCCGCAGACTCCTGTTGAACTTCCTGAGACATTTGCTCTGTAGCTGCCTCAGCGCGTTCTTCTGATACTTCATTCGCTGTATCAGCGATCAAACTATCTTCACTCATGATTTATTCCCGTGGTTGCTGTGTGATTGCGATCTGATCAAGAATCTCCTTGACCAACTGCTGCTTGCCATCTCTCATGGCGCATTCTCGTACTGAAGCTGACGCATCTGGTACAGCTCCGGTACAGAATCTTGATACCCACTCCTCAAGGATCTTCTGACCCTCGGGAGAGGTAAACACATTGAAATATGCTTGCGCTCGCTTTTGACGTGCTTCTTCTACAGTACGCCCATTCTTCTCAGCTTCTAGCTCATCGAGCCAATCATATTCATCCATACATTAAGCCTGTTCTTGTGCCATTTGAGCCATAGCTTGCGCTTGCATCGCTTGCTGCTGTTGCTGCTGGATAGCAGCCTTCTCTTGCTCAGAGCGGACTAACTCAGGATCTAAGCCCATCTTCTCGGCTAGATATGCAGGGAAGTCCTCTGTCTTGAGAGACAGCATGACTTGCTCAGGTGGTACACCAGAGTTCAATGCCATTGTTAGAGACTGCATAGCGATCTGCGCTTCCTCGTAATCAGCAGCACGAGCCATGTTATTTAAGTACTTCAAGCGCACATTCTCACCATCGATAACGATATCAGGGATCTTGCCAGCAGCTTTGAGTACCTCAAAGGCACGACGGAAGGTTGCACCCGCAAGCTCTACAGACAAGACGACCAAAGGTAGCACCTGCTTCCTGTAGGTCGATCTGACGACGGATATTGATCTCTGTCGCAGTCTTGGTTGGATCAGTGATGTCGCCAATAGGTTTAGCAAACAATGCACGATTCACGTTATCGCGACGACGCTCATACTCTAGCTCGTGGAACTGTACGTTAGCGCCAGTAGCCAATGGCTTCAGGGTAGGGTTGTCGTTGCTGTTAGATGAAACAGGGATCGCAATGCCTGGTGCAATGCGGAATGTATAAGGGTTGAACACACCGTCATCGGTAGCAGTCCATACACCTAGCACCTGCAAGGCAGCAGACTTGAGTGAATACTCACCCATGACGTTGAGAGTCTTGATGTCAGGCAGTACAGACATGACAGGACCACGACCGTAAACCTCACCTGATACCACTTGTGAGCGGAATACAATCCACGGAGATGAAGTACCGAAGTCCTCCTCGTAGATTACTTCTTTGTCTGACTCAAGCATGACGTACAGGGTGTAATTGCCATTTTCTTCGCAGACTGCCTCGATGATATCCATTTCCTCATCAGGCTTTGATTCCATCATGTGAGAATATTTCTCAGGAATTCGAGCTTCTGCCCAGATGCGTTGGATACCACGGAGAGGAATCTTAGACTTACGCCATACGTCAGCTACTTCACCACGACCGTTAGACGAGAGAACGATGTTTGATAGCGGAATGGCATCAAATATCAGGTCATCTGTCTCTGCATCGTAGTCACAGGTCATAGCACCTGTAGAGATAGCGAGGTCAACACACGCTTCATTGACACGCTGGTCAAAGTTAGAGCGGTGAATGTAGTTGAATACTGTGTCAGCTAGACGATCTAGGGCTTCTGAGACTTTTAATTGCTCACCCTGATAGTCAACCATAGCCTCTTTGTCGATGTTATCGCCCGCAACTACGGTGATCCACTTCTGACCAGGAGGTACTACNGTCTGTTGTACACGGTTAGCGTAGATCTGAACGGCTTGCATAGCAGTGTTGTCATGCAAGTGAGTGTTCTTCTTCTGACCNTTTGTGTACTCAAATAAAGCCTCACGCTGAGGCACTGTGTAGCGATAACACTCGTAGAAGTGTGNNTACCAGCTAGAATCCCTGCGCTTGAGTGCGGTGCTGTACCGCTTCCAGAGTGCCTTGCTATCCATGATTTAACCTAAAGTTGTTTTCTTTTCTTCGTCTACACCCATTGCTGAGCCAGTCAACAATGAACGACGACCACGAGCGCGTTGTGTAATCTTGCCACGAGCTGAAGCTAGTTCAGACTGTTGTGAGGCACGAGTTTCCATCTGTGCGCGTTCTAGCTGCTTCTGAGACTCTGAAGGCTCATAAGGCTTTGGAGCTTTTGGTTTTGAAAAGACGCTTCCCATTGTTTAGTTTCCTATACAGTTGATACGGGGTGAAGATGAACTTATCCCGTATGCCTAAAAATGCTTTGACCTGCTCGACACAGTTCAATAGCCCAAAGATTCCCCGTAATCTACCTACCTGCGTCTCCACATTGACAGTAATTTTTTCTCCCAAATCACTGAAATCTGTGTTAGGCGGATAGACAGTTACCTCAGTATAACCAATTCTTGGGTCAATCAACACATCTGCATTAGGTTTATGCACCACTATCAGAACGTGACTGTAGCCGTCCTTCAGGAACCAGTTAAGAATCCTGCTGTAGTTCGCCTGTCTGAACACCAGCGTTGCCTTTACGCGATCCACTCCGCTTAGGTTTAGAAGGCTTGGCATTTTGTGGCGATAGAACCAACTGATCATCTTTGATCTCCCCAGTGTAACCATCGATGTTGTAAGCCACCATGTCAGCGAACAAGCGTTGCTGCTGCTGGGCTGTGAGGTTGGTCTTGAGAGAGAAGGTCAGTGGATCAAGAGCTAGTAACTCACAAGTGCGAGTGAGGCTCTGCTGCTCGTAGATTGCCTGTACTGCTAGGCAGATAACGCTTTGCTCTGGTGTGATGCCAGATATGTCACAACGTATTTTCATAAGTTTCCCCGTGATTAAAAGATACTAAAGCTGTCAGCCTGAATTGGGGCTGTGGCGCGTTTAGTATTGCGTAATGATACAGCAAGATAGCGGAAAGCATCAGCACCGTGGCTTGACCAGTCGTGCAAGGCTTATCGTTGAATACACCTTTGCGCTCATCGAACTCCTTACGGTAGTTCTTCAGGCATCGAATACCCTCAGCGCAGTTATCCTCATCAAACCAACAGCGATGCAGAATGTTTCTTACCTGGTTAATACCACTCATGAGGTCTACACGAGGCACCTGAATGAAGTTAATGCCCATCTTGCGAGCTACCTCTTGGCGACTCTTGCCTGATCCCATCTCACGCACAGCAATATCGTGAGGGGCAAAGTGATGCTGATAAACCACGTTGTGCTTGTCTCGCCAGTCATGCAGATAGTTGATGTAGTGGTTGAGACCGTGGTTATTGTTCTCGTAGTAATGGACTACGCGGATCTCATCCCCGAGCTGCTGATACCACCAGATCGACATCGCATCTGAGACACCTAAATCCCATGCGGTATTGACAGGCAGAGCGTTATCCACAGGAACCTTAGTCACTTGGTCTCTGTTCTGCATCATGATCTCAGCGTAGTAAGCGCCTTCCTTGTTCTGGAGAGGCTGTCCGAGCCAGATATGCTCGTACATGATGCTGTTCTTGAGTTTTAGGAGTTCAGCTTCCGCAATACTGGCTTCATCAAGGTGAGGATTATCCAGGTAGTCAATGTGAACGACCACAGTATCAGGAGGAGGATCAATGACGAAGCGTTGATAAGTAGAGTCGAGTTCATCATACGGGTTGAATGAGATCCATATCTCGGCTCCCTTCGCTCGAATAGTAGGTAGTAGAACTTGCCAGCTAGTTTCTGAAACGGATTCCGCTTCCTCGACCCATACACGAGTAATACCTTCCATTGACTTGATAGCGGTGACGTTAGACCTCAAGCCCTCAAAGATGAACTGAGAACCGTTCTTGCCATAGATAGCGTTCTTCTGTACGTCAAAGAAAGGCTCTAGCCCTAGCATTTCAATCTGCTTCTGGAGTACAGAGATTACCGACTCACGGATAGACTTCTGGATCTCACGACAACAGAGTACACGATGAGGCTCTTTGTAGGCAGCAAGGATAAGCATCCTAGCTATGTGCCATGACTTGCCTGAACCTCGACCGCCCTTTAGGACTTTGTATCTGTGATGTTCTAGTGTTGGAGCAAACTTAGGCTCAAACTCGATATCAAGTGTTTGTGCCATCTTTCACAATCATGTTGATCTGTACTGGTAGGGAATCTTCACCCTCTCCACCTGTGATCTGTGTAGCAGAAAGGTCAGGTACAGTCTTACGAAGGAGTATCTCAGCAGCTTTGATCTGCGTAGACTTCATCTCCTTATCTTCTAAGACGTGTTCCATTAGTTTATTCAGTACCAATGAGGACTTAATCTTGTTCCTCACTTCCTCTGAATATTCTTTCCTACTTTTGCCCCGTGTAGCCATTTGATTTACCTAATTATTTTTGCGCAAGGTTTAGATTAGCTCACCCCATTCTAAAACACCACTAGCGATACCTGAGTTAGAGGTACTTTCTAGGCACAGATAAGTCCCTGCTGGGATGGTGAATTGGATTCTTTCTGGATTAGGGTTATTCAAGTTAATCATTTTGGCTTGCTGCGTAATGACTACAGTGACCAGTTGCATCTTGCTGTGATCATAGCTGGTAGCTCTTACTGCTGAAGCATCCATATCATCTGAGTCACACTCTAATCCGCTTTGAGAGTTCACGGGTTGAAAAGTAGCCCCGATGATGGCAGTGGGATCAGTAGTGACCCAAAGTCGATAAGTAGACTTCTTATCCGCACTTAACATCATCCGAGCTAATTCGGCAAACTGAGTATTCGCTGAAGGGTTATGCAGGGTGAGTATCGGGGTTTCGGTTGAAACAGGTACTTGCTCCGCATACGCTGAGTAGTAAGCCTGATAGGCAAACTGGTTGCCACTGTTACCACCAATCCACTCGGTAATTACTACCTGAGTACCGGTTTCTCTTGGTAATACCCAGACATTCGTATCGTGAGCATCGAAGTCAAACGTAGTGTCTGAACGTAGGATATGCGCTACACGGTTAGAGACTGCTGGCTTGCTGTCAGTCATGACAACATAGCAATCACCTTGCAGAGATTGGATCTTAAAACGTCCCTGACCCTGATTTACTTTGACATATTGTGTTGGATCTAGGGAGATTCGGTTAGTTGCTACGCTCATACGAGGCTACCTTTCTTTTTCTTCACGCCTTCTTTCATCATGCGTTTAGCCTCAGCCATTGTCATGCCATGCTTCTTTGCCAGTGCTTTATCTTTCGATGCAGCAGCAAAGAGTTTATGTTGTTTCAGTGTATATGGCATAGCATATTCTACCTAAGTTATTGATAAGATTCAAATTCTAATCGACCAACATGACCTTCAGCTCGTTCTTTTTGCATGATCTTGAGTTGCTCACGGTAATGCTTGGCGATTTCCTTTTCTTCTGCCTTGGGAATCTTGAGCTTCATGTCTTTCTTTTCGCGAAGTATAGCCATGTGTCCCTCACCTAACAAATCTGCAACCCAAATACCTGAGTCAGCAGGTTCACCGCCGAACCACTGGTGACAGGAAAAGCAGAGCGCTTGAGCATTATCACCAGACCATCGGATCGTTCTGTGGCGACGGGAAAAGATGTGACTACAATGTAGTCCTCCCCTTGACCCCTCCTGAAAATATTTTCCACAACGCTCACAAGTCCAATCAGCTCGCTCTCTCACGCATTTCGAGAATGCTTCATCAGAGGGACTAGTTTTCATCTTTTACAAAGACTCCATCAATCATTTTACCTTTGCGGTGCTTAATATCATTCCATGCCTGATTTACACACTCTTTTAGTGTCAAATCATTACGCTCTGCAATATTTACCAGAACCACAATCATGTCTCCAATATCATCAGTGATGTCTTTTCCTCGTGCGATATTTCCAGCCAGCTCGCCAGCTTCTTCGATCAACTTCACATACTGAGCTTGATCAGTAGAGCCTTCAACAAGGTTTCGTTCATGATGCCATTTGGCAATATTCTCAATAATCAGATCAATATTGACGTTGTTGTAGCATTTGTTTTTCATACATACCCTCTATCGATACATTTCATGTATTCAGAATCCTCTGGATGAGGCAATAGAACACCGTGATCCGCTGCCCATGCGTCTACTTTCTCCATGTAGTCGTGCATCTCGCCCTTTGTGAGTTTGGCTGTAGACTTGAGCTGTGAGTTAATCACAGTATTGTTAATAACAATATCTTCATAGCCTAGATGTTGATGTCTCATCAGATCGTGAGCTTTGTCTTTATCGATCTCAGCACCACGGGTTGCAAAGTGAGTAGCCATCTCACCCATCCACATCCAGTACAGAGCGTTCTGACTGAGTGAGCGATTGCTGCCAGCATTTAATTCGATCTTGATAAACCCATGATCCTTGATTGCCTGGCGACATTGGCGAAAGATTGACTGTAAATATTCTTCACTGCTACAGGTGAAGGTAGCTTTCTGCATACACTTATCCATTTGCGCTCCATTGTTTGTTTGGCGCAGGGAATGGAATAGCTCCAGCGCTTGGGTTAGCTATCCATTGCTGTGATTCATCATGGAACCAGAAGCCCCAGTTACCTTCCCACTCACCATGACGGTGTTTAGCAATGCGGATGAATCCTGCTGGCTCAGTGCTATCAGGATCGATATTCAAAGTCTTTCGCGTGATTATGATCACATTATCAGCCAAGTCCGAGATCTCTCCTGCTCCCTTGATTGAGTGTTTGTCAGGAGTTTCGTTCTCGTTTGCGAGCTTTCTCATGTGAACCACGAGATGAATATGCACCTTCTCGTCTTTAGCCAAGCTAGTCAGCTTATCGACAAAATGTTTCTGAGCGTTGTAATCATCCACACCTAGACCACATTTGACCAGAGAGTCGATCATAACGTGCTTAATCCCCAACTCCCGAGCTGCGTATTTCACCATGCCAAACAGTGCATTCTGAGAAACATTGCCAACCTGGTTAAAGATCCAGACCTTGTTATCTAGTTTGTGCAAGATGTCCCTAATGTAAGGCTCAGAGGGATTAGATACACCTGCTGCTTGCCTAACCATTCGAGCTAGAGTTGCTTCAGGTAGCATTTCCATTGATGCGATTACTACAGGGTTTTGCATGAAAAGAGCTGTCATACCCATAACCAATGACTTACCTGAGCCATTAGTACCTGCCCAGATTGTGAGTTCGCCATCACGGAATCTAAACTTATCCCACGTTTTGCTCCACGGTAACGTATCACCAGTGAGATGATTCCCTGTTGTTAGCCTCTGAACAGCCTTGTCTGCAAAGTCAGATGGTAACTGTACCTTCTGCTTTAGCTCCTCGTTATCTTCAAGATACTTCTCGAAGTCTATGTCTGGCATATAGATCATTCCCAATCAATCCTCTGTTGTGGTTGTTGTTTTTCTTCCCATGTGCGAACAGCAGCTTTCCAGTCTCTCATTTTGTTCTTGCCTACCATCCAACCTTTCGCAGCATAGAAATCACAGAAGCGATTTGCATCAACTGTATTTTTTCTCTCTAAGCAATAAGACTTAACTTCGGTAACAGTCGGGGGATGAAATCCCCTATTACTATTACTTTGGTTATTGGTTATTGGTTCTTGGTTAGCTTTCGACTGGGTTAGGTCTGGGTTAGCTAAATTAACCGACTTGGTTTTTTTAGGTTTGCGGTTGGGTTTTTTAGGTCTACCGCCCTTGCTACCATTGACTCTAGCAATGTCAGCTCTTGCCTGATATTTGGCTAATTCTTGCTCAATTCGCACATGAGTGTAACCTTCTTCCTCTAAAACGAAGAAATCTTCCAGCACATTTTTGAGCGAATCAACCAACTCGGAACCCAACCCTAACCGACGCATAACCGACTGGGTTCTTTTGGGTATTGGCTTTTCATCTAGGTAATACCAATCAATCAAACTGCGATAAATAAAATGCTCTATTGGAGTCAGATGAGTAGTATCTTTCCGGTAATCAGCAATATTAAATTGGTAGTAGTGCATTAGTTTTGCTCCAGATAGTCCACGATCTTCTTCACATCTTCGTAAGCAGGGCGACGAGATTCACCTCTCGCTATACCTCGAACTGTGTAGTAAGAAACGCCCGTACTATCTGAAACCTTTTGCAGATTACGATCTGCTAACTGCTTCGCTATTTCTTCAATAGTCATGTTTTTCTCCGTGGTTGATGTGTGAACAATAACTCAATGATGTGAGAAACGCAAAAAAAAGTTTGACTTTCTGAAAATTTCAAATATTATTCACATATCGGAAACACAAAACAGGAGCAAAACACCGATGACTGACTACAAAAACTTCACTGCGCCAAAGCGCCATAACTGCCGCGTCTGCCTAGACATCATTGCGGCTTGCCTACTTTTCACAGGCTTCGTTTCTTTAACCTGGTTAGTAATGGCGGCATTCTAATGAGCAACGTATTCAACGAAATTAAATTAGAACGCGCCTTTGAGGGTTATCTTGAATCAAAGGATTACGAGAACGATCTGATCGAAGCTGCTGAGGAGTGGATCGAGAAAGATAAAGCTAACCGCATAGGAGCAGAGCAAATCTTGCTTGAGAAGTTAGCCGAGTATGACCTTAGTCCATTACTTTTACGCACTAATAACACCATTATCGAAGATGTTCGCCGCGAAACCTTACTTGAAATTGGTGAGGCTCATTGCGAAGAAGATGTCCAAGAACGTTTTATGGAAGAACCTTGCTATGACTACTGATCCATTTGACTACAACCCACGCGAGCATGACCTTTGGTTGGCTATCAACGCATTACGTTTCGTGGTTAGCCAGAACTACCTACCCGATCACGAGTGGCGACTCAAGGAAGTTGCTGCGTTATTGGAGAAGCACCTTGAACAATGACAATTTAATCCCAGTCGAGGACTACCCCGACGATGAGGATCTGAACCACGCTATTGCTGCCCTGACTATGCTGCTGACCAAGTGGCATTACGTCTCGGATAAGAAGTTACTCGATAACAAAATCATGTGTGCATACGAGTCCATGCAAGATTGTTACAAAAGATTAAAGGCATTCAAAGGGGAAATCTATGAGCCTAAGTGAAATCCAAACCAAACTACACGCCCCCAAAGGGCAGACAAACTCATTCGGCGGTTACAAGTACCGCTCATGTGAGGATATTGTGGAGGCGGTTAAGCCTCACCTTGCACAACATGGTTATGCACTGCTCCTCTCAGACGAGATGGTTGAAGTCGGTGGTCGTGTTTATGTCAAAGCGACGGCTAAATTGTGTCGAGAAAATGGCGAGACTGTGGCAGAAACCTACGGCTGGGCTAGAGAAGCCGAGACTAAGAAAGGCATGGATGACTCCCAGTTGACAGGATCATGCTCCTCATACGCTCGTAAGTACGCTCTCAATGGATTGCTGGCAATCGATGACACCAAAGATGCCGATACTAATGAGCAAGCTATCCAGACCTCACCTACTAAAAACAAGCGCGTCAATCGTGAACAGAAGCAGCAGTACGTTGCCTCTATCGTGGATGCCCTTGATCGCGCAGACGAATTAGCTATCAAAGAACTTCAAGCAGAACTCAAAGAAGATAAAACAATGTTTGAGGCTGTATGGGGTGAAATGAGCAGCAAGCAGAAAGAACTATTTAGATCGTTCCTACACGGAACAACAACCACGGAGAAGTAAATGCAATACGACAACACCAATAAAGGCGCAGCTTGGATGGTAGATCACAAGCAAGAAGAATGGCACGCTGACGCTAAAGGCTCTCAAAATGTTGAGGGCAATGAGTTCTGGCTAGATGTAAAGATTAATGTCACTCCAGATGTAGCATCACGAATCACAAAGATGATTCAAGAGAATAAAGAAAATCCTAAAGCACCTGACTTCAAAGTCACTGTGCGCTCGAAGCAGCCTAAGTCGCAACCAAAGGACTACGCTGACAAAGCGCCTGATTTAGATGCAATGCCTTTCTGAGGTGGATAAATCTGTTTGGTTTTTATGGGTTGCTGGGCTAGGAATCCTCCTAGCTCACTCCCTCGAACACTGGGGAATGTAATGGAAAGATTACCACTAGAAGATGAACTCTTAATTGAGCAGTTGATCATGGAACGCCAGAACGATAAGAAGTTGCAGCAAGTCCTGACTAATGCAACGATAGCTGAGAAATTCGACACCACCGCCGAATACATAGCTAGGATCGCTAAATATGGCATACACAGAGATGAACTACACGGTAGAGGAAATCGCCTATCTTTTCGGGTTGTCACTGGATGAACTCGTAGGGATGTCCCTTACTGAAACTCCTGAATATCTAATCAGAACCGACGAAGAAACCCCAGAGGAAATCCATGCCCTTATCTCAAATGGTTATGGAGAGTTCTTTTACATTGCCGACAATATCGAATACACCCACATTTTCGTTATTAACGGTGATGCAATGGAACTACCTGGCGGGGTTATGTTGGAGGTTCTCGCAGCAATGGAAGCCATGCGGAATGGCGAATATGAAACGGTACACTAATGACCAGAGAACGATTTAAGAATAACGAATACTCCCTGACACGCTCTGTAAGCCTCTCTGACAGCGACCTAGATATCGCTAAGGCGTTGGGTGAGGGTAACGCCTCTCATGGGATTAAGATGGCTCTGAGGCTATCTATCAAACTAAAACAAGTAGCCTTTGATGAACTGCTATGAGTGTCCAGAAAGTTAAGCACGAAGATGTGCTGAAGATCCGAGAGCTGAACAAGCAAAGAATGTACCACCTAGAGAAGTCGAACGAATTGACCATCATGAACATTGCAAAGATGTTCGATGTCTCAGCTACGACAGTGTGGAATATCTGCCACGAAGCCTCTTACAAGCAAGTTAAATAATGAATTCAATGCATTTATTTGCAGGAGCTGGTGGTGGAATACTCGCAGATCTCATTCTTGGACACAGACCCATCGTCGCAGTCGAGTGGGACAAATACGCTTGCAAAGTCCTCAGAGAGCGAGTCGCAGACGGATGGTTTGATGGAATGTCAGTGTGGGAAGGTGATGTCCAACTGTTCGATCCATCCGAATACAAAGGACGAGTGGATTGCATCCATGCAGGATTCCCTTGCCAAGATATTAGCACAGCCGGAAATCAAGCTGGCGTTACAGAAGGCACGCGGTCTGGACTTTACCGAGAAATACTACGCATTGCAGACACAGTTCGACCTGACTACTTATTCTTGGAAAACGTCTCAGCAATCGTTACTGGAAATGATGGAGAATGGCTCAGAACAGTCGTTGGAGATCTTGCCTCGCGAGGCTATGATGCAGTCTGGACTTGTCTTTCCGCTGCCCAAGTTGGAGCCAAGCATAAGCGCGACAGATGGTGGCTCTTGGGTTACACCAACAGCAGCAAGCAGTCAGTCAGCCTCAATGAAAGCATCAATCAAAGAAGCTCAGAGGTTACATCCAAAAGGTCAAAATCATTTAGCAGCTCAAGTAGCATCAATAATGTTTCCAACTCCGTGTGCAAACGAGGATGCAGCCGGAACGCCGAATGGAAAGATGCAAAGACAATTAGCGAACTGCATCGAGGTGAGAGGAGAGACGCCAGAAGAATGGGCTTCTGGGACATTGAATCCAACGTGGGTAGAGTGGCTAATGGGATTCCCAATAAAACACACAGACTTAGAGTCTTAGGCAACGCGCAAGTGCCATTGCAAGCAGCTACCGCCTTTAAATTGCTTTGGGAATTAAAGACCCAATAAGGGGACGATTGTCCCCAAATTAGGAATGTTATAACAATGTTATAACTTACTTCTGGTAGTAATACGGACGATCTTCAGACTCACCACCGAAGATGTTCTGCATCATACCGTTGTGATCGAAGTCACCAGTGGTATTAGCTGAAGCAGAGAAGTTCATACCGAAAGTAGCTACACCACGACCTGTAGCATTAGCAGTAGACTTAGACTCAGCAGAGCCGTTCTGGTTAGCTGCTGAATCAATGAAAGCAAATGACTGAGTTGAAGCCAAGATTGCTGCGATTGCGATTACGTTTTTCATGTATCTATCTCCTGTATATACATTGTTGATACATACAGTATATTAGAAAACTCTTATAGAGTCAACCTGTGGCAATGTGCGACAGAATATACATTTGAATGTACATGACCAAATGCTAGGTTTTATACAATGTCAGAAACTTGGTTTTATTATTTACAGGCAAAAAGAAGCCCCAGTGAAGGGGCTAAAATCCACCAGAGGCGGGAGGTCGATGAATTACTTACCGTACCACATCATATCAGCAAGGTCACTACATCTTTGTCCAACCTGACCACACCAATCTGAGAGGTACATTTCTGTAGAAGCTCTGATGTAGTCTCTCCGCTCAATGTTCATCCACATACGATCAAACTTAGATAAGCCCTCTATGCCCAAATTATAAGCCATGGAGAGGATTACAGCGTATCGGGCAGAGTCTAGGGTCTCTACCACTGGAAAACGCTTAGGGAGCTCCTTTTTTAGCCTTTCTAGGTCATTTCTCAGCAGGTATCTTGCCTCCTCTTGGGAGAGTCCACGACGGGTCAGGTTAGTGCCATGACCGATAGCGATTCCCTCGCCATCCATGTAGGGCTTTTTGGAGTACCCTTCGTGACGTATGATCAAGTTCTCATAGTAAGTCTTGTCACGTTCAATCTGGATAACCAATGCGTCGTCTTCAGGAACTTCTCCAAAACCCAGAGTGGAGCAGCCGCTTAGTAACAGTGGGAGTGCTATCAGTATGGATTTCATTATTTTCTCTGCATAGCTGCGCTACCGAAATAGAAGCCGATGATGTTCGTAATGGCAAACGGGAGCCAGTCCGGTGTAACGAAACCCTTCATCTCTATGTATTCAGTGACTGTGTTGGTGAAATCAAGAAACAGGAACTTGAAGCCGGACGACACCTCTACGGGTACGAACGTTGAGTGATCTAGGATTGGAGCAAGGAATACAATACCCAGACCGCCCAGCATTGCAGACACAACAATAAAACGACGAATCCAAGCCGCATTAGGATTTTGCATTTGTCGAGCATTCTGTACACCTTCCTCGATCTGCTGATTGCGCTTCATCATCATCTCGAATTGATCTTGCTTGTCCTTAGCAGCCTGACCCCACATGGTCATGACACCGCCGAGAACACTCGACCCCAACATTGTTAGCGCTTCTAAAGGAATACCAAACATCTCAGCTCTCCATATTTGTAACACTAGCACCGCGCTTAACAGTGACTTTGCCATCAACAACATCAACTTGCATTGGATCCTCTTTTGAAACCTCAGAGATCAGCTCACGAATGATCGTGATTTCTGGCTTTTCCTCTTTGTCTTTAGTACCTGTAATACCCATTAGAATGCCTATTACAGCCATCACTACAGTAGATATCATCGACATGACTACCGCTAGGGTACCTGCCTCCAATG
>JGI10211J34971_10001532_pt1 | contig 19015 bp, 13 predicted proteins | sample Etolagsediment_FD_34971 | JGI IMG/M metagenome (IMG submission 34971)
CCACCAGGAAATTTGGGCGTCCGGAATCAAAAGTCTGTTTTTTAAAAAGCCCAGGAGACTCGATAGAAGTCTTTTAAGATACCCACCCCCTTTTTCATAAAAGAGCCTCTTTTTTGTTGCATAATTCGGTTCTAATGTTCTTGCTGTAAATATCTTGCAGTCTGGTGGAATATCAGAACGCTGCCGTGTATCAAACAATGGGACAGACGGATTCCTTACGGTCAACGCCATTGGTTCCCAACCGAACTCCCGCAGATATTTTATAAATTTTGAACATCTCTGTACACCAGCGCCGCCTACCGGTGGCAGCGTATGACTTACAATTAACACTTTCTTAATCACTGTCTGCTATTTCGCTATTAAGTGCTACTTTGTTGACACGATTTATCTTTCAACTTTTATCCAATTTGGTGGTACAATTTCAATTTCTTTTCCGTCTACAAACCAATTCTCAGGCGTCACAATAATTTTTCCTTTATTTTTTATAAGCCAAGCTCCCCACCAATGGAAAGTGCTGTTTGGAATAATGGCATGTTTACAGGCGCCCATCATTATAAGATCTTCAATATCACTCCCATGTAAACGATTGTAACGATAGTTAACATTAACACCAAAGTTGATATTTTTCTTGACCCATTCCACAGAATCAGAAAATAAGTAATAAACCGGATTGTCAACTCTCTTTTCAATTTCTATTATTGCTCTTCTGTAATAGCTTTCATTAAGAATTCCAAATATTCTTCTTGTTGATCTATTCGCTAAATAATCACCACGTCTAAAGCCAATGAAAACTGAATTTTCTCTTGAAACCATGCTAATTATTTCTTTATTGGAAGGACTAATATTGAATCTTGGCTTCAACTCTTCCCTAAGTATGTCTTCAATGTCATATACGTTCTTCCAGTATTGCCAATATCCATCAAAATAAACATGTGATATTATTTCCTGTATATTTATAGGTTTTCGTGATGGTTCCAAGAAATAACTTCTATTCAGCGTCTTTTCAAAATACAAAATTGCTTTATATAAGAGACTCAAAGGATTTCCGATTCGAGGAAACAGACATGTTTCTCTTATGTCTTTACGACTGGTCTTATTGATAATAGTGTTAAAATGCTCGATTTTCGGACGTCGGACTGTATCTCTTGAAAGGGAGCAATAATAGAAAAAATCCCCTTTAACATTTTTGCAATCAAACCTTTCTTCTAAATTACGCAAAAAAGCATATTGAAAAAGCTGATTTCCTAGACCTCCTTTGAATTTTACTATTTTCATCCCAATGTCAATGAATTAACAAATTGCTTTGAAATTTTCCGCCAAGCCTTATGAATTCAACCGTTTGGGCAAGATATTCGCGCAGGGCAGCGAGGATTTCATGAGGGGATCAAGAGGGCATCATCAAAGTGTGAAAAAATCAGCCCATTCTGCTAAGTTTAAGGGCACGTCCATCCTCATATAGCATTTGATTCATTTCACAAATTATATAAACGCGCCAAGCTAGGACATTAATATCCAATTTCGGTTTTAGCATGTTCATTCGAATCTTCCTGATTGTCCTAGGGATAAATGGTTTGATTAAAGGCCTGATAATCCTCCTTCTTGGATGAGGGTCGTCAACGGTGGTGCTAATATTTTTGAGAATAAAATCCAAAAAAGTATCTGAAAACAGCTTTCGAGCATAATTGCCTTCTAATTGCTTAACTAACAAATCTACAACTGGTTTAGTTTTAAAGATATTTTCATGCTTTTCAGTAGCCTCATATTTTGCAAACGGTATGTCAGGGCTTATTGAATAAGCAATATTTTTTAATATTTTTTTGTCATTTCTTAATGAATCTGGAATATTTCTAACTTTCTTGACGATCCGGTTTGTCAGGAAAGGATTCACTATCTCAACGTAACAACATTTTAAATCATTTAGGGCCGAATTCCCGGTTCCAACACGAAAAACTTGATAAAGCCGGTCTCGCCACGTTTCCAAGGTCTCGTTGTGTTTTTGAAGTAATTCGTCAGGCAAGGAGTATTCCTCTAATCCGAAAACCTTAATATCCGGCAGATTACTGTAATCAGATGGGTAAAGACAATCTACATAAGATCTGGCCTCAAAAGGAACAGAAATATTTGGATCGGCAACGCCAAAAGGCTCATCGCCTCGTATAATGCCTTTTATTCCTTGCCTGTATAAGAACTCCCAAATTTTAAAACCATCCATATATCCAGCGATTTGATCAAATCTTCCCTCTCCGGCCACAAGAAATCGGTTAAAGATTTGTTCAACAGGCTCGTTTGAGATATCCGTTTCAAAATATTGGTGTGAGACGCCAAGACTTTTTGCAAGTGATCTAGCAACATAAGCATCATTTTCCGGTTCATTTAAAGAAGATTTAAGTCCCCACGTTATAGTTTGGGTATGCTGGCGATTTTTGAGTTTAAGAAGAATTGTTCTGCTGTCAAATCCCCCGGATAAAGGCAGAACCCATTTGGAATAGTCTAAACTAAAATGTTCAAAAACATAATTGATTGCTGTTCTTAACTGAGATTCATGGTCTCGTTCAGATAGATTTAGCGGCTTGAATCTAATAGATTCCTTATCGACATTAATCTTCCATGAGGAACGATTCAATAAAAGGCGAGAATCTCCGCTTAACCATCTAATTCTTCTGTCCCAAGACAGACCATATCCGAGCGTACCTGAAAACAGCACCCATGGATAGGCGGTTGTGTTTGGATGATAATCCTGGAGAAAATAAACAATGGCTCTCTGGGAGGTTGAAGCAATAAAAACAGTATTGGTTTGAATATACCAGATCGTCCGAGAAGCCAATGGATCAGTTACCAACTCAAGGCTCTCTTGGTTACTTCGGAACAAAGCGAAAGAGCCTTCAGGAACCGCCGCACCAGGTTTCCACCAGTCAGCATTTGGATTAATAAGATTCCCTATACATATACTGCTGCTCTTTACCGGTACCACATCATTGTAATTGAATATTCCAATAAATGAACCATTTTCATCTATCACATGATTTGGCACGGGAAAAATATTGTCCGGAGTCAACCTCTTTGACAATACTTCAATATCTTTGCTAGTATAAAGTTTCGTGTTTGGATCTCTGAAGTATAAAAAGACGGCGTTAGCCATTATGAGACCTTTGTAGAACCTCGATTTGGGCAGAATTTCTCAAGATTTTCACGCCTCTAAACTTCTAAAATTTCCGGCGGTTCGACTGCCACTTCGCTCTCTTCAATTGGCTCCGAATCTAATTGTCCATCCACTTTTTTTGAAAGTAATTTCCGAAATTGGACTTTATCCTCTATATTGTTGAACGTTTGCAAAGAAGGTTGAAATGTGGGTACTGACGATTTTGATCATTTTCCAACTCTTCCACAAAGGCATTCAAAGTCTTAATATCCGCAGATTCCAGACCTTTTTCAATGATGTGCAATTTAAAACCCAAATCAGCTAATTGTTTAAAGTAAGTTTCTGCTGGAGTACCTGCGGCTTTCAATGCGTAAGGCAATATTTCTGTTACCAAAACAACATTTTCATTCTTCTTTAAGATCCGGTCCATGCCATTTAATGCTACGGCTTCAGCGCCCTCTATATCCATCTTTATAAAATCAACTACCACATCATTCTTCAAAAAAGAATCCAATTGAATGCTTTCAACCTTAACAAATTTGCGTTTTTTTCCGGTCGCCACAATTGAATGACCACCAGAAGCAATATTTTGTGAATCGGCTTCTGGATCCAAATATAGCCTTATTTGACTATCTTCATTCCAGACTGCTTTTTGTTCAATGGAGACATTTCGAAATCCATTTATATTGATATTGTGTTTCAAGAGGAGAAAATTGCGCGGATTTGGTTCAAATGAAAACACATGACCAGATTCTCCAACAATTTCAGAAGCAATCAAGGAAAAGTACCCTATATTTGCTCCTACATCCAGTACGCTCATCCCAGTTTTCAGATAACTAAAAAAAATTTCGGTGATTGCATTTTCGTATATTCCATTGAAATAGATGTGACTCGAAACACCTTCGTCTTTCATATCCACACACATTCTGAAATTGAATCCTGAAACATGCAGTGCAACATAGCGTGGCAGCAATTTACGAAGGATATTTCTCAATTTCCAAGGACTCTGATACAATAGAGTTGTCAACATTCTGGGGAGATAGATATAAAACAGTCTTTGTTCCGACTCAAATCCAGTACTGCTAGTCTCACAAAATGACTTCATCCATTTTTCCTTTTATCGCTTCTTCGCAATTGCCAACAAATGTTCTTCAATCGCACTAGTTCTTGCCTGATGTCCAAACCGCTCTCTTACAATTGAAACTGCTCTTTTTTTCTGGCTTTCCCACCAGTCTTTGTTTTCAAAAAAGTAAGATACTTTCTCGTACAAAGAATCTTCGTCATTCGGAATGCAAAACAAACCGCCGTCTCCATTATCAAATATTTCAACTATTCCTCCCACGCGACTTGCTACAACTGGTGTTCCGCATGCCATGGCCTCCACCACAACACGTCCAAAAGGCTCGTGTAGGGACGGTACAGTCAGCAAATCCAGCAGGCTCATAATATCTGGAATATCCTTTCTGTATCCTAAAAACCTTACCTGGCCGTCTAAATGCAGTTCACTTGAAAGTAATTTGAGTTTTTTGGTATAGGCGTCTTTCTGAACATTATCGTCGCCAACTATAATGTATTGAGCCATAATACCATTGCAAGTCATTTTCTGAGCCATCTTCAAGAATAACTCCTGCCCCTTTATTTTCTTTAGTTGTCCTACGATTCCAACAATCGGAAGAGATGACTTTAATCCAATTTCTTTTCTTAGAAGACTTGTATCTCTAGGAAAGAATAAATTTAAATCAACTGCATTGTGAATGGCAAAACAAACATTAGGATCCAACCAGGGAGAATGGGACATGACCTCTTGCATCAGGGCGTTGGAACAGAACAATATTCTTCTGGCGTGCTTAATCCCAGACCAGCGCAAAGAAACGTCTGTTTCATAACTTTGTATATCCACAAGTACAGGGATATTAAACAACCTCGCTATCGGGATAATGTATTTTAAAGCAAAGACGCCGTTTGAATAAATAACGTGGATCTTCTCTTTAAAAATAATTAAATAAAGCTTTAATAATAAATAAACTATACGAACAATATTCTTCTTTTCATATTGAACCCATTGTACGGGAAATAGCTTCGCTTCTTGAATATATTCGTCCATTCTTGAAAGCGGATGATAGGCCAAATGGCATAAGAACTTTTCCTGGTCAATGGTTTGAATCAAAGAAACCAGATTAATTTCCCCACCTGCTACGTGCGAGGACGATGATAAAATGAGTAAATTTAGTCTTTTACGATCGCGGGTCTTTCTCATAAATTCTTGCTCCAATTTATTCGAAGAGTGAAAGCGGTCTTATTTTGGATGTATAAGATTCTCAGTATGATGAAGTATCTTCCGTTTGAAGTTCATTTATAATCAAATGACGAGTTTTTACTATTCCTCGCAAAAAATCTTCTTTTCAATAGATACCAGAGTTTCTCTCGATCTTGTTTCGGTAATAAGACAAAAGGGCCCAGAAGGGCAAGCCAAGCTGTGTGTATACCGACTATTGAAAGTACTGAGCCATATGTCGCCTCCACATTTCGCCCGAGAAAAAACCAAACCGGAAAAATCAATATGACGGTAAAAACCAACGTAAGCAACATTTTTGACCGAAAAACGAGACTATTTAATTCTATCTTCTTGCATGCAAAATAGGGCCATATCAACCCAGCAAAAAACATCGCCGGAATAGATGTGCCCAAGGCGACCCCTTTTCCACCATAAAAATATCCCAGCACCAAACTTAGAACCAGTTTAATGCCCCCTTGCATAACCTCTAAATATGCTACAAGCCGATGTTTTCCGGTAGAGTTCAGTAGGATCAGACAAGGATGAAATCCGAATATTAAACAAATCGGTATGAAGAAAATAACAATGTACGGGTAAGAAGCAACAAAGTTCTCTCCTAGCCACCGGATAAGAAACTGACGTGAATAAAGGATGGCCATCGCTGACATAAAAGTAGACCCGATTACCGTTATTCTTGTGGTAAGTACTATTGCTTTTGCAAGCCTTTGCATATCTCCTGAGCCTTCTTTTTGACTTATCAACGGAAACAAAATGCCTAATGTTGCACGAATGAACTCTGAAGCCTGTTCCCTCAGGGTAATCGCAATTCCGTAGTACGTGACCAAGGTAACATTCACATAAACGGCAATAATGTATGGATCAATTTTACTGATCACCAGTCTGGCCATATTCTGAGCTGAAGTAGAAATACCGTATTCAAACATCTTCGCGATTTTTGGTTTGCAGAAGAATTTTTTGGAGATCGTTACTTCAGGAACTACCTTAAAAACAATCCATGTCCTAACAATACTGCTGGTTAGTGTCGCCAATATACCCGCGGCAACCAGCCCGTATATTTCGTATCCCATCCTGAGGAACACGACCGTTCCAGCAGCCCGAAGAAGTGTTTGCCCCATCTCAACGTATCGATTGAGATCGAGACGAAGATTGGCGTTAAGAACACCGATAAAAACTTTGAAAGGAAAAGAAATCCCAACACCGCACCCCATGGTAAGGATGGCGAACCTGAAAATACGATAGTCCTCACTGAAATCAAAATAGACTTTAGCTATAAAAAAAGCAGCGGCTGAAACAACGATTATTAGAGCGCCACAAATGCACATGACCCAGAAGGCGGTGCTAATGTATTCCCTGATATCTAAACTATTTCCTTCTCCAACAGCCCGCGAAACAAATCGCAAGACGGCACCGCCAATACCCAGATCAAACAAACCATAATATGCTACAAATGCGACTACAAGAAGCCAGACACCATAAACCCGTTCACCCAGACATTCTATAATGAAAGGCATCAGGAAAAACGCCACAAGAATTTCAAGAATTACGGTTGTGGCATTCAGACCTGATCCCCTGATGATTAAAGCCCATCTGGTCATTTATATTGCATTCCGGTCAATTTGTATTAAGGTCCATAATCCGAAAAAAATGATTTCAGACAGGTCGCGGTGTCATGAAAAACCATTCCATGATATGAGGGCGATTTTCCGAGAATAACTTTCTTCGGTCATCCAAGTTGTATTTGGCTATTTCACTATAGTGATAACGATGTGCTTTTTCGATATCGTCGATGCTTTTTATTCTTTTGATTATGTGCGTTTTACCAAAGCGTTCCAAGAGTACTGAAGATATCTCAATATCAATAAAATCGTGGACTTCAACTAAAAAATCATGTTTTCTCAAAGAAAAAATTAATTTATCGGTAAAGAGATACTTTTCATATCCTTCACAATCGCTAATGATTATAGCCTTATCGGGAAAAGGAATCGATTTCAAGGTGATTTCATCACAAAAGGCCCCTGTACATAAACGCTCATCTACGCCGTTTAGAACGGCCATCTTTTCACAAAAGGAAATCGCCTCTTTATTGATGTCATATGCAAATATTTTGGCATTTGGTAATCGCCTTGCCAATCCAACGGCATAATAGCCTTCATCGCAGCCGATATCGACTATTGCGGCATAATCCGTAGCGCATATTTGTTTCACTGTTTTATGAAGTTCTCTTTCATAACAACCAATAATCTTAGGCGAAATCGAACTGCCCAAAGTTTTGATTCCTGGATAACGCATACCCCTGAAAGGACCGTGCATGACTCGAAGTTCTGAAGACAAACTTAGAATTTCTCGCTCGATAAAATTCCGAGTATGATCATCAGTTGCTTTCTGAATATATTGGTCCCTCATATATTTTGTAAAAAATGCAACTGGCAGAATTGTATAACTAAAAACTGACCATAAATATTCATTTTGAGCAATCAGTGAAAGCAATTTCTTAAATATTTTTTTCATTATCCAAACCCTGTCACTTCCAAATCCAGTGCAGTGCCAGTAGACTGGCAGATGCATCTTCTTCAAAAATGCAATAAGACCTTTTGGAAGTTACATTAAGCCCTGTAGCGGAAGGTCCCCTTGAACCTCGTTCAGCTCAATATTTGAGTCAAGAATACGGATTTGTTTGACGACGGTCTCTACAATCCGCCCAGGAGAAATCGATCGTATACACTCGTACCCCTTTGTACATTCAAAATACATACAAGGCCGACAATCTAAAGGATTTGTGATTACTGTATATAAATCAGAATCAGTCCAAGGATGCGCAAACTCAAACAATTCATTTCCCCAAATCACAACAACAGGAACTTTGAAAGCCGAAGCCAAATGAGTCGGTCCCGTATCCTGTCCTATGAACAGATCGCATTTTTTAAGCAGTGCTCCCATCTGTGAAACCGTTGTTTTCCCAGCAAGAGAAATGACATCAGGAACTTCCGATATTGCCATAATCGCATTGGTTCTTTCAACATCGCTCGAACCCCCAAAAATAACAAAGCGGATATTTCCAGACATTTGCTTGAGTTCTTTCATAACTCTGCCAAAATTGCGAACATCCCAACGGCGAGACTCATTTCCCGCCCCGGGGTGAATTCCAATCACAAAATCAGATTCTAATACTCCGGCTTTCGAGAAAGTCTCTCGTGCGAACAAGAAATCCTCTTTCCCTAAGAAAATACTTAATTCGCTCTTGTTTGCGGGAATGTCCATTGCCTCAAGGCACGCCAGGGACTTTTGTACGCTGTGCAAACCAACGCTTTCGGTTCCGCGGGCAACATTTATTGCCTTCGAGAATACACCCAATATCAGAAATCCAAGTGTCGTCCGAAAATGAAAAATCAAATCAAAGTCCTGTTTGTGCAATGAGCTAAGAATACCGATCCTCTGGCCGAAATGTTTTCCCTCGCCCATAGGGGCGTATCTCCAGGTATGATAAGTGAAAACCCTGGATAATCTTGAATCGTGTTTCAGCAATGAAGCCCCTGCGGGAGATACCACGGCGGTTATTTCCGCATTCGGAAACGCCGCTTTCAAATTGGTTATAACAGGCGAAGTCCAAATGAGATCACCCAATCTATCAATGCGTATAATCAATATCTTTCTTACGGTACGCTTCTCCAATGCCTTTCTCTTCCTTCTCATGACACAGGAAATATTGACCAATGACGAGACGTAATCAATAATATAAGCAGCAAGTTCTCTTGCCCTGTCGCTCAAGATATAATCAGGTTTACGGTTGATGCAGTCCGAAATAAGTCCCATTCCTTGATTTGCCACAAACAAAACCGGACCCAAACAGCATTTCACTAAAGAGCCATTTTTTGCCATAATATCAAAAGGATCTAAAAATATTGGTCATCTTTTCCTCACCCGGTAAAGGGAAACACGGAAAAATGAACTGGGGATGTACAAGCATAAACAAATTCTTCTGATCAACCTCCATGCATTATCAAGCATATTGCTCCCTGCTGGGAAGGTACACATATCGTGGAATCAAAAAATCTCGATAACAACCTGCATTTCCTTTCACGCCGGCCTCCGCGGCCTTGATAATATTATACATTTCTCTCGCGGACACATAGTGAAGGCAATAATTCACCCCATCATTGTACCTGGTTTCAAGATAACTGTACATTTCTTCGATCTCCCTGCCCAAAAGAGCTTCACGGTCTTCCGGATTGGCCGCCGCCCCATGTCCATGAATCTTCACAAAAATCCATTCAGGCCTTCCTTGAACACATATACCTTTATTGATCCAGTAGTCGATTCGTTCCCGGAATGGAACATCAGTCCTTGATATATTCGACTGTTCAATGCTCGGTTTTAGAAAATGTATACGGGATTTCCATCGGATGCCCATAATCCCCTGAATGAACATCAAGTCTGGCGTTCCCTTGCGGCCATTCATAACGGGTATTGCATGCCTGTTGTATCCCTTTGGATAGTAAGGATGGCTTTGCCCATAAAACAACATGTTCACCATTTTAGGCTGCGCTTCATTGGAAACCGGAAAAGTAAAATCCGCATAGCAGCCGGTTTGTTTAAGAATTGAAATCTCATCATTAATACCACAATGTGCACCATGTTTAAGGGAGTTCGCAAGGGCCCAGTCACCATGAATAAAGGCATAGGTTTTTCTTCCATCTGGCAAGCAAAAAACACCATATCTTGAAAAGCGCTCGATACAATTTAAAATTTTATTCCTAAGAGACAACTCATTGTCCGGCCACGGTTCAAGTCTGTCGTGATGCAAGTGCATTTCCACTTCGCCAAAACCCTCGGCACACAGACCGACAATTCTTTCCAAATGATCGTGGGTATCGTAATGAGGCGGATAAAAAAAAGTATGCTGAGGGCTTATGCCGTCACTGTCCTTGTGCTTGCGGACCAGTTTCGGATATCGCTCCACCCAGGCATCTACCCTCTCTTTTTGCTCTTTCACACCCGCATTGCCGTTTCCAGGTTCAAAGTGGTCAACAAAACAAAACATGATATGGATAGGCCCCTTTGGTTTTGGCAGAAAGATTCTTATGATGTCTCTTTTGATATCCGATAAGATCCAATACTGCATCTTCTTTCGAAAGACGGAAACCAAACCTAGAAGGGATGTCAAGAGAAGGGTCAGCCCAAAAATGGCTACTAAATCAACAATTTTCACGCCTCAATCTCTAAAAGTCTACTCGACGTTTCTTTCGGGATCCGATTTGTGAGCTTACCACACCTGCCGAAGGAAGAGATACCACCCTATTAAAACAGCGGTGGAAAGACCGAAAACATATTTGTTCCTGAGATGAGCATCTGGAAACAGAATCCCATCGCTATTCACCTTATCCGTCCCAGCAAGGGCCATTCTGCCCAGCACACCAAGCAACGCAATGGTAATCAGAAAGACCAGGTCGTAAGTTCGAGTTGAAAAGAGAGAGGCTATAACGTACGAAACCACAAACCCGCCAAAACCCGCATAATAAGGCCTCCATTTCCTGCTTTCAGGCATCCTTTGTATTTCAAATATGGTGATAACTGCGTAATAGACCATGCCCACGAAAGCGTACAAACCAAACAATCCCAGTTCAGCACCGGCGCGTACAAACGAATTGTGCGAGTCCACATTGTGGTGCTCTATGAATTGATCCTTTCCCACTCCGACTAATGGCTGGCTCTTGATCATCTGCCATCCTTCAGCCCATGACTCTATTCTTCCCATGGCTGATGCATCTTCACGGTAACCTGCTGTTTTAACGCTAAATATAAGAAGCAAAAAAACGCCGCCGGCGAAAAGCATTCTTCGTCTCCATTTTGGATTGTTGATCCAGAGATACATCCAGGAGCCCAGAGTTGTAAAAAGTGCAAGCTGCCCACCCCTTGATCTTGTTAAATAGATACAATAGATGGAAGTCGAAAAAAGTATGAGTGCAACAATCCGAATAAGAAAACTTTTTGTCTGAAAAAGAAGTCCCAGGGCAAATGGAACAACCAGAACAACCGAATATGCCAGATCATTCGGATTATCAAACATACCTATGCCTCTGATCTGCCACACGCCTTTATGTGGAGCAAAGGTCATGCCGCCACCCGAAATATCATAACCATGGTATTGCAGTATGCCCATCAATCCTACAAACCACATCAGAACAACGGCTGTCCATGTCGCCTTTTTGAACTTTTCCTCGTCATTGACAATTATCACCACAAAGTAATACATCACTGCGGTCCTTAACGCATACATGGTTATATTAACAATATTCGTAATCCAGAACAGGGTAAGGCTTGAAAGAGCAATGGAAACGAAGAATAGGCCTGCAAATTTGTCTTGAGGGCTTTGAAATGGCCTTTTTTCAATGGGAGAAAACAACAGAACAGTTAGAAAGAAAGTCATAGAATACTGAACCAGCGACAAGCCTTTCAAACCGGGAACAAAATCCTGAGGCCGGATGATCTGGAGAAAAATAAGGACGAGAACACCTAAGAAAAGCATTGTTTATCAACTCAGATATGTGGAAGGGAGGGGTTCAAGCTAAGTTCGAAATAGACTCTGTTCAGATGGTTTCCAAATATTTATACAATGCCACATATTCTTCTATCATCCTTTGAAGAGAGAACTTCTCATCAACGGTTTTACGTGCATTGGCTGCAAGCTTGGCCCTAAGTGCCGAATTTTCTATCAACATTTCGACTGCTTTAACGAATTCTTGCTGATCATTGGAAGGAAAAAGAATACCATTGTTCAGATGGCGAATAATCTCAGGACAACCACCAACATCGGAAGCAATCACTGGAATTCCAGTACTCATTGCTTGAAGTATAACATTCGGAAGCCCCTCCCAGAGCGAAGGCAGAACCAGTATGTCAATAGCATTCAAATAAGCTGCAATATTTCCAGTATAGCCAGTAAAAACTATTTTCTCTTCGATGCTCCTTCTTGATACCCATGACTTGGTGTTCTCAAGATGCGTGCCACCTCCGACACAGATTAGTTTTAGATAATGGTATTTAGCAGAGAGCTTTTCGAAGGCCTGCATTAAAAAAGGATAGTTCTTTTGTCTTCTAAAATTGGCTACGATTCCCAAAACTATTTCCTCGTCTTTCAAATTTAAATCTAGACGTGAAATATTCCTCTTGTGTAAATCCTTTCTAAAGAATTCCTTATCAACGCCATTATAAATTATTCGAGTTTTCTTTTCAGGCATAAGCGCACTGATTTCAATCATCGAAGCTTTCGAATTACATATAGAAATATCACAATATTTCAAAAGAGATGACAAGAGTGACAATTTAAGGCTAGATAGCTCATATAATGAGTTAACGTTGTTATATACAATCTTAATAACATTGCATCCAAATAACCTTTTAATAGAAACGGCAATTATAAGTGATTTGAAATCAAATACATTAATTATTCTAATGTCTCTAGCTTTCACATATCGAAATGTCTTCCATATCTTTCTAACACTAAAATAGACTTTGCGAATCGGAACAACTGTCACTTCTACGCCACAAGCTATGAACTTTTCATAAAGCTCTAAATGTTCGCTGGTCACGCAAATGTACATTCTCAAGTCTCTTGGAAAATGCTTTGCGAAATCAAGGAGCCGCAGTTCAGGGCCACCCCTTTCAAGATCGTAAATAATAAATAGGACTCCTAATTCATCATTAAGCATAAATTGTCTTATTGCTGGAGAGGCCTTCTAAAGACGAAATAATGAAAGAAAGGTGCGAACTCGCAGAGAGAACATTTCGCCATCCTGCCATGAGCTGGCAATAGATGGAGCCGAGGTTGAAACAGAGCCTGTATCTTCCCATCGTAATTGAAAAATCTTGTGATCGTATACGATTACTCCTTATCTTCCATTTTTATCATCTTGTTTCGCAATATCTCTGCTTTCTTAAAGGCGCCTTTCGACCGAAACTCGTCCAAATTAAGATAAAAGCTGCATTCCATGCAAATGCCAGGATAATCACCTCTGTAAAAACGATTATGAACCTCCTGAACCTTTTTTGAAGTCCAGATATCTTTTAAAGACTTGTTTAAAATATTGTCGATAACGAGTTCACTATTCCCATCAAAATCAGCGCATCCGCACAAGCACAACATTCCATTAGAAAGAATAACGGGTTGATAGAGCCAATAGCAGGGTTCAGTTTCCAAAGGAATATTCGGTCGCAGCCACATACCAGGTAGTAAATCGGTTCCCTTTATTCTACCCCTCCAAGAATCAAAATCTGAATTGAATCCAACACGATGCGGATAGTGCGAAACTTCTCTATAATCGGGTAGTTGTAATGTCTTCCTCATACTCAAATTTGAACGAAAATCAATTGCTATTTCCACAGGCTCACCCAGTACCTGATTTCTCGAAAGCAACTCGGTCACGTTCCTTCTCATCAATGCATATTTTCGTACACCATAGATCTGCTCATAGAGCTCCTTTTTCCAAGGACCGGTACTAACCGTGATTTCAGAAATCCCAGACTCTAGAATTGCATCAATCCCCTGGATGTTAAGATTAAGACCATTCGTAACCGTTATTACCTTGTCTATTTGCTGTCGCCCCAACGCCATACGAACACGTTTAACAAACTTTTTGTCACACAGAGAATCCCCCATGGCCCCTGAGAATGAAAATATGCCACCTCCCAAAGCACAATAATCATTTAAAGCCTTTTCAAAGATCCGGTCAGACATAACCAGCTTTTTCCGTTTTTGATATTTATAAACACAAAAAATACATCTGGCATTACAAATGTTAGTCAGTTCGAGACGCAAACTCCATGGGCGGTTTAGCAACACGTTATAGTTTTCTTGAAACGCATTTTCTGAAATACGATCCCAACAATTGAAACGTGCTTTTGCAACATGCCTCAATTTTTTCCAGAAGATCGCATCAAGCATTTCGTGTTTCCGATGGAAAAAAAACTTTCCGATTCTCACAACATTTTTGCTGATTTTCATCTTTACCTTCAATCTCACCTAATCTCTAGACGTCCTATTCCAGTGGCCCCGAAGGTTTCCCCGGCAAAAACGAAGGAACCCAAAGAATAGCGCCATTTGCATACTAAGGAAGTAATCGCACAAGTCTAAGGGTTTAAAAATTTTTCTTTTCATATTTATTGATAAAAATCTTCTCAAGAAACGCGCCACAGTGGCGCTTAAAAAAATGAGCAATGGCAAAACCAAGGTGATACAGAAACTCTGTCCGGATACGGGTGAGTTGGCGGTTCCCAAAGAGATAGCAATTGCAGATGAAACAACTGCAAGTATGACCATGGCTATCAAAAGGTGCGGGGTAAACCATCGAAGCACTTTGTGCGACCAGAACATCCAGGCAAATACTCCATGGTTCGGCGAAAGACATCTTCTACAGAGTCCAAGGGCCTGATAATCACCCGAACCTATCCTGACTCTGCGTACCCATTCCTGATCAGCGGTGGGATAATCCTCTTCGGCCAATGCCCGCGGTTCGTAAACCATTCGAAAACCTTGCTCACGTACTTTCATCCCGATCACAAAATCATCAACGATGGCATTATTCGGAATACCTAGCCAGAAAAGATTCCGCCTGATGGCGTAGATCGCCCCATTTGCTCCGAGACATGAATCAAGGTCACTCTCCATGGCCTTTAATTTAGTTTCCCATTGCCAATAGAGTCCTTCCTTTTCGTCTCCACGGAAGGAAAGTTTTCCACATACGCCTCCTATGCGCTGGTCTTTGAAATGTCGCATAAGCTGTGTCATCGCATCCTTTTTGAAAACCGTATTGGCATCGGTGAAAACAAGAATCTCTTCCTTGCTAATAGCAACTAGATCTTTCAAGACAGCAACTTTACCACGTCTTTCGGGAAAGACAAAAGTCTTTACATTTGAAGACCTTTCCATCCAATGCATGGCAATTTCAGCGGTCCGATCTTCCGATCCATCAACACCGATGCGAATGGTTAGTTTTTTTGGGGGAAAATCGATCTCGAGGAGATTCTCTATTCTGCCACTAATACATTTTTCTTCATTGTGTGCCGCAACAATAACGGAAATTGATGGAAAATCTGCCCCAGGCCTGGGGGCTTCTTCTGATTTGAATTCAAAATCATCATTTTTTTCTGCGTCAGCCTTTTTCCAGGCATGACCAAGAGGAAAAAGATGGTAGCGTATTCTTACGCTTGTGAGCAGAACTAATAGAAGGGGATAGCCTATCCAAGTATACAATAGGATTATCCAGCAAATGATAAGAATTGATGACAGCATCGCCGAAAGTGCAACAGACTATTTCGAAGCACAAAGAGACCTTTGCAGAACCCTGATTGGGACAAAATTTGTCAGTCAGCAATGAAAAATAGTTTAGTTAGATTTGGTTATAGTATGCTTGGGCTAGGCCCAAAATTAGCGCAAGTCAAAAATTGCCGAGTTTTTCAAAGGTCTCAACGCATACGGTGGCAAAGCTCCGCACGGTGAGTTCCAGATTGTTTGGAAATCCTGAATAAAAACAAATTCCCATCCCCTGACTCAGTAAAAATTCTTAGGCGTGCAGTAAACGTTGTTCAATATAAAAATAAAAGGCCTTAAAACATCCAATTCATTAATCAAAATGTCGACCCTGATTCTGAGCAACGATGATCAAATCCTAAGTTTACCCATTGACAAAACTCCTAGAAATATCCTACATTATTAGCCAAATAAATGCAATGTAGCTTTTCGGTTGAACGAAATAAATCATGACAAAAATACAAATGGGAAGGCTGTCTTAAAGAGGAGGAATCCCTGCAACCCGAAGTTGCTGTTCCTGAATGCATTTTTGTTATTCCCGCTCCTCCAAAATTCAATTCGTATCGACTCAGGGCTTGGAGCTTATTAGTCAAAAATTTTACATAAATAAGAGGGGTGAATAGCCAAATGAACAAGAACAAGATTCTGAATGTGTTGTTCGTGTTTTTTCTCTCTGCTCTTTTAGGTTCCAATGTCTACGCTGATGTTGCTTTGATGTTGGGCTCCTTTAAGAATAAAGACAACGCAGAGAAGTATATTAAGGCCTTCATGAAACAACAGAGTAACGGGCGGGAAAATGCTTTCTTAGAAGAAATCCATATGCCCGGAAAAGGGATTTGGTATAGAGTCTGTTTAGGACCTTTCAGCGACCGAGAAAAGGCATTGAATAAACAGAAAACCCTCCAAAACAAAGGGAACGACAGTGTTGTTGTATCTGTCAAGACAGAAAATACTATAAATCGATTTACGAACTCAAGTGGATCAGATGCTAGGGCAAAAGTAGTGGAACCGAGTTCGGACCCTTTGAAATCGAAACCACCATCTCTTGTGCCGCCCGATGGAGCCTTTACTCGGGTAGCAGAAGTCCACTCACAAGGTGCGCTTCAAAAAGCCCCTATTCCATATAAGGCTGTCGATGAAGTAAAATCTAAGGCTGTTCCATCTGAGACGAATAGTAAATCTCTTACGAAAGACCGGATATCAAAAGACAGGTTTATGGAAGCTTCCCGAGAAGATCCAATTGTCTACGCAGGGGATGTGCTGAAAATCAAGATCCCGGAACAAAAACAGATGAGTCGTGAATACGACGTTGACCCCGACGGAAGAATTTTTTTCATTTCAGTGGGGGAGATCGAGGTTTCCGGTTTGAGCATATCTCTTGTTGGACAGAAAATCGCTCAAGCGCTTAAACAGATTCTCCCTAAAAGCGAAAAACCGGTGGTGGATATCGTAGAGAGCATGCGTTACGTGAATATCAGTGGCGGAGTCAGCTATCCGGGATGGTATCGTGTTCCTCAGTTATCGAATCTAGACGATCTGGTGGAGATGGCCGGCGGTCTTGTTGGGGGCGTTGATTTTTCGGCAATTAAAATCAGGCGCCAAACAAAGACGGGTTCCAGAGAACTAAGGGTGAGCAGCGCACGTGTTTCATTGGAGCCTAATGATACGCTGGTCGTGCCCACACCAAAGAAGTACGAAAGAAGAGTTGATAGCGGGGATCTCCTGTTTATTAATGCGCCAATGAAGACAGCTGAAACTACTTCTTTGACTGATCTTTCCGAAATTGAGAAGAAGGTGAGCCAGAACAAAATCGAGGTCGATCAAACGGGTTACATATATGTTCCGGATTATGGTCACATATACGTGAAAAATCTGTTGCCCAGCGAAATCGGTAAGATTATCGCCAGCAGACTTCCCAAATACCTGGCGCGTTCTGCAAAAGTTCAAGTCAATATCATTGAGAAAAAACACTATGTGCAGCTGAGTGGTCATGTGGCAAGACCTGGATGGTACAATATTCCAGAATCCGACAATATTCAGGGTGCTCTTAGTGCAGCTGGCGGAGCGGAAGACGGGGCAATTATGAGCCGTGTGATGGTGACACGCAAATGGGGTGGACAAGTCCGAAAGGTAAGGGTGAACCTGTACCAATATACGGTGACTGGAGATGTCCGGTTGCTTACGCCCATTCATGAAAGCGATTCTATCTTTGTGCCTATCTCATCTGCTTTTGGAGACGTAAAGCGAACCCTCAGCGCTTGGATGCCGCCCGCATCAAAACTGGAAGAAGACACCGGCACCAAGGTACGTATCTTTGGTGCCGTCACGAACCCCGGGGTTTACGAGCCGACAGAGGATATGAATATTTTGGACCTCATTATCAAAGCGGGGGGAAATAGTGTGCAAGCTGATTTAGGTAAAGTCGTGCTAATCAGAGAGGACAAAACTAGAATTTTTGACCTCAACGACCTAATAACGCAAAGTAGCCAGGGGATGAGTGCCATCCCAAAGATCCAGAACGGAGATGCCGTATATATCACCTATTTTAAACAAGCGGGCCAGGAAGCAACTGAGCCTAAGAAAATGGTCAGAATTTTTGGAGGCGTCAAGGACCCAGGGGTCTATGATCCCGTTCAGAATATGAACCTTATGGACATCTTTTCCATGGCAAAAGGGGGTACCTATGATGCGGATTTGTCCAAGGTGATGGTGTTGCGCAGAAGCGGCACTATGGAGCATTTTGATTTGCAGGAGTATCTTGACGCAAAGGATCCCAACCCATCAAAACTGCCGTCAATCAATCCCAGTGATACAGTCTACGTCGCCTATTTGCAGCATCTTAATTTGGAGAAGAAAGAGCCAATTTATCTTCTGGGAAAAGTGAAGACACCTGGACAATATGATCTTGCTGAAGGCGGTATGACCGTTTATCAAATGCTGGCATATGCCGGTGGGCTGGATGAGTGGGCGGACACTGAGAATATCAGAATTATTCGGATGGTTAGCGGGAGGCAGCGCAATATTCCTTACAATCTCAGAAAAGCCCTTTCGGGGAAATATCCTGAGCTGAATATCAGGTTGAGGTCTTTTGATACTATTTATGTGCCTTGATGTAGGAGTCAGTTATCAGTTGTCAGTTATCAGCACTGGAGGTTATTTTGAAATTTGAGGATTTGGAAATTGGGCTTGACTATCAATCATACATTACCGTTGAAAAATCTCAACTAATTGACCATGCTCAGTTCTTAATCCATATCAGGATACCGAGATTTTAAGG
>JGI10211J34971_10001533_pt1 | contig 19011 bp, 19 predicted proteins | sample Etolagsediment_FD_34971 | JGI IMG/M metagenome (IMG submission 34971)
TGGTAGTCGAATTCAGGGGTTGGTCAAAGTCATCTTTGATGCTTGGGGATGCAAGGGTGGCGGTCTTTTATTTCGGGGGCGTCGATCGACAGAGATGTCGATCGACGAGCGAGCCATGGATGGCCTTGAGCGCTCCCCGAAATAAAATGCCAGCGACCTTGTATTGTGGGCTATGAATCCTAATTCCAAACCAAATCTCGTATTGCTGCACGGCTGGGGCTTTACCGCAGCGGTGTGGGATGCGTTATGTCCTCATCTTGCACAGCACTTCAACGTTACCGCATTGAATCTACCCGGCTATGCCGATGCGGCGCCGATCGAACAGATGCATGACCTTGCCGCGCTGGCTGATGATGTAGTGCAGCGCGCACCACTGCATGCGACGTGGTTAGGTTGGTCGTTGGGCGGCATGGTTGCGCTGCAGGCCGCAGCGATGTTTCCGCAGCGCGTGCAGCAGTTGGTGTTGGTGGGCAGTACGCCGCGCTTTGTGGAAGAGGGCGATTGGCTCGATGCGGTTCGTAAAAGTGTGTTGCACAACTTTGCGCAAGAGTTGGTGCACGCGCGCGATAGCGTGATTGGCCGTTTTCTTTCCTTGCAGTTTTTGGGGGTGCCTGGAGGGCGAGAGCAAGCGCGTACGATTTTGGCCGCACAGGCACAAGATCCGGAGACCGGTGTGCTCGAAGGTGGTTTATCGATTTTAGAGCATGCGGATTTGCGCCCCTTGTTGCCTAGAATCCATCAACCCACGCTATGGTTGACTGGCGAGAAAGATCGATTAACGCCGCCACAAGCCGCGGCACATGCAGCTGCATCCATGCCAAACGCGATCGCAGAGGCTTGGCCTGCAGCGGGGCATGCGCCCTTTTTAGTTGAGCCCGNAANCTTGGCTCGAAGGGTCTATGACTTTGTGTTGGATGTGACAGCGGAGCAGGATCCGTGACGGATACCGAAGCGCNTTATCACTTGCCCACGACCAAGGTGCGGCGCGGTTTTGAGCGCGCCGCATCCGCCTATGACGCGGTTGCGGTGTTGCAGCGTGAAGTGGCCGATCGTTTATTGCAGCGTTTGGATTATGTGAAGCTCAAGCCAGAGCGCATTCTCGATTTGGGTGCAGGTACCGGTTATGCCCTGCCAGATCTTCGCAAGCGCTACCCCAAAGCCGAACTCATTGCGCTGGATCTTGCGCAACCGATGCTCTGCGCGGCCTGTGCGCGCATGCCCGCGAAGAAGAATCGATTGGCGCGGGTTTCGCGTCATGCGATCTGTGCTGATGCGCAGCGAGTACCACTCGCGGATGACTCGGTTGATTTGGTGTTCTCCAGTTTGATGTTGCAGTGGTGTAACGATTTGGATGCGGTGTTTGCTGAAGTTCGGCGCGTGCTGCGTCCCGATGGCTTGTTTCAGTTTGCAACGCTCGGTCCGGATACGTTGAACGAGTTACGAACCGCTTGGGCCAGTGTCGATGAGGCGGTGCATGTGCATCGGTTCATCGATATGCATGATGTGGGGGATGCTTTGTTGCGCGCAGGCTTGGCCGAACCGGTCTTGGATGTCGAAACCCTGACGCTGACTTACCGTGAGGTGACTACTTTGTTGCATGACTTGCGTCAGTTGGGTGCAAGCAATCGTAGTCAAGGGACGCGTAAGGGTCTGACAACACCCCAAAAAATGAAGGCGATGCAGCAGCATTATGTGGAGCAGTTTGTGCACACTGATGGCACGCTGCCAGCCTCATGGGAAGTGGTCTATGGCCATGCGTGGCGGGGCGTGAAGGCGCCGCCACAGCCGAAGCCGGGACAGCGTATTGATGTGCCGATTGATGTGTTCCTTCAACAAACGGGCGTCAGTAAGACGACAAAGTGAACGACTGTGCTCAATGAATTCGTGGCCGCGGTTGAGAGCGTGCCGGTGTTGTGGGCGATCCCGGTGTTGGTCGTTGCCTATGTGATTCGGGGCATTACGGGGTTTGGTTCGGGGCTGATCTCAGTGCCGTTGCTAGCCTTGCAGTTGCCGTTGACTACGGTCGTTCCACTCATTCTCTTGACCGATTTCACCGCTTCGTTGGCGCTGGGTGGGCTGCATTTCAAGAAAGTCGCATGGGATGAGATCCGGCGCTTATTGTTTGCGGGTGCGATTGGCGTCTTGATGGGCGCGTACTTGCTGGTGAACCTGCCGCGTGAATCACTGCTGATTGCGCTGGGAACGGTGGTTATCGCGTTTGCGTTGCGTAATCTTTTNGCGCGACAGACGCAGTTGCCGCCAATTTCACAACATTGGACGTGGCCNACNGGCCTGATCGGTGGAACCATTAGTGCCTTGTTCGGTACCGGCGGTCCGCCTTATGTGATGTATCTGTCGCGGCGGATTTTCGATAAGGGCGTAATGCGGGCGACCCTCTCGGGTTTGTTTTTCTTCGAGGCCTTGGTGCGGGTCGGGGTGTTTACGGTAACCGGCGTGCTCGGCGTCGAGACCCTGTGGTTGTTTGCGCTGGCCGTGCCGGTGACTTTGCTGGCGCTGTGGGGCGGGAGTCGGATTCACACCAGCCTGTCCAATGAGGCCTTATTGCGCCTGGTCAGTCTGATTCTGCTCGGGAGTGGGGTGGCGCTGTGGGTGCGGGCGCTTGTGAATAGTTAATTGCGAATATTCATAAAAACAACTATTGATAGATTTTATAGAAGATATTCGGATTTTCTTTTGAATTTTATCTATGGCGGTTTGCTTGGCTTCAGGGCGACGCGCATAATCCGCCGAACGAAAAAATTGATCTAAATCAATTTTTTAGAGAACACTAATATTCATCAGCGCGTTACGCCGGAGTGCCCCATTGATCCTGCGTGAAGATCGCTGCGTCGATTCCGGCGCAGACCTACAGACAGCCTACTGGCTGCAACCAAACTGCTCCATGAGTTGGCGCGGCCTGCAGTTTGTCATGGGACTTCTTTGGGCGGTGAGCGCAGTGGTTGCCTATTGGGCTTGGGAGCTCGGCGCGTGGATGGTCATGCCGTTTTCAGGTCTGGAAATGCTGCTGGTTACGGCGGCGTTTTATTACTGTGCCGTGCGGGCGCGGACGTGTGAGGAAGTGGCGCTTGACGCACAGCAGATTCGGGTGCGTCGTGGTGCGCGTGAGTTGAAGAGCGAGGCGTTTTTGCCACGGCATTGGGCGCAGGTGGAACTCCGCAAGGATCCGCGCCGCTGGTATCCAACGCGGTTGCTGCTGCGCTCGCATGGTCGTGCAATTGAGATTGCTCGGAATTTGATGGACGAAGAGCGTGCCTTGTTGGCGCGAGACCTGCGCCACACCTTGGCGCAGGATCCTGCAACGCTCGCGGAACAGGTTCAGGATCAAACGCAGCCGCGCATGATTGCAGTGGCCAAGCCAGTGATCTAACGCTACGCAAAAGTTTAGAAAAAACAAAACCAATGAGGATGAAGTCGATGTTTTCACGCAAAGGAATGCCGAAGGTTGCAACGGCCGCGGCTGTGCTCGCAAGNGCGCCGGCTCAGGCTGAATGGGGGATCAATTTCCCGCCACCGGTCACGCCAATTGGCCAGAGTATCTACGACGTGCACATGATCACGATGCAGATCTCTACTGTGCTGATGCTGATTGCATTCGCCTTCATTGGGTATTCCATCTATAAACATCGGAAGAGCAAAGGCTATGTTGCCGATCAGAACTTTCATAAGTCGTGGTTCGGGAGCTGGTCTTGGGTGTTGGTTCCGGCCATGGTGTTGGGCGTTGACTTGACCATTGCAGGCTCGGCACAGAAAACCTTGGAACAATTCTGGGAGTCACCGCGTACAGAATGCTCACAGCCGGGCGCCGATCCTGAGTTCTGCTTTGATATGCAGCTGAAGGTGATTGGCCACCAGTGGTGGTGGGAATATGAATTCCCGGACATTGGTGTGGAATACAAAGGCCAGTTCTATCCGCTCAAGGTAGAGAGTCGTGCGGTTGAAGAAGATAAGGCCGGAAGTGATTACCTCCGCGAGGTGGATCATGCGCTGATTCTGCCGGTGGATACCACGATGCGTATTTTGAACACCTCGGTGGATGTGAACCACGCGTGGTGGGTGCCTGAGCTTGGCTTTAAGCGTGACGCGATTGCTGGCTACATCATGGAAACCTGGGCCAAGATCGATGCGGATAAGGAAGGCACGTATCGCGGTCAGTGCGCTGAGTTGTGCGGCACGTGGCACGCCAAGATGCCTGTGGTGGTGAAAGCGGTTAGCAAAGATGAATTCAATGCTTGGGTTGAAAAAGAAAAGGGCGTGATGCTGGCGTCGCTCGAAGAGCAGTTCGCAGTCAAGACGTGGACCATGGAAGAAATGATGTTGAAGGGCGAAGACGCCTACAACAATAAGTGTGCCGCTTGCCATCAGGTGAACGGTACGGGTCTTGGTGCTGCTTTCCCCGCCTTGAAGGGTAGCAAGATTGCGCTCGGCGCAGCCAAGGATCACATCCTTATGGTGCTCAATGGCAAGGGAACAATGCCGTCATGGAAGCAGTTGTCGGATCTTGAGATCGCGGCCATCGTGACCTATGAGCGTAATGCTTGGGGTAACAACGTTGGTGACGTCGTCCAGCCGGGCGATGTTGCGGCACTGCGCTAAGGCGCCACGGAATTGCGTTTTAAAAACAGGAGAGAACAATGAGTACTGCGGATCTAGCACACGACGCGGGACATCATGACGATCACGGTCCGATGAAGGGCTGGCGCCGTTGGGTGTATTCCACCAACCATAAAGACATCGGCACGATGTACTTGATCTTCGCCTTGATCATGTTGTTCTTGGGGGGCGCCAGTGCAATGGCGATTCGCGCCGAGCTGATGTACCCGGGGCTGCAACTGTTGGATCCGGATACCTATAACAACATCCTGACCAACCATGCCTTGATCATGATTTTTGGTGCGGTGATGCCGGCGGCAGCAGGTCTTGCCAACTGGATGATTCCGCTCATGATCGGTGCACCGGATATGGCACTGCCACGCATGAACAATTTGTCGTTCTGGATGCTTCCAGCTGCGGCGACCATGCTGGTGTTGTCCTTCTTGGTGCCGTTCTTTGGAATGGGCTCACAGATCAACACGGGTTGGACCATCTATCCACCGCTGTCGATTAAAGTCGGCCCGGCGATGGACTTCCTGATTTTTGCGATCCATGCCTTGGGTATTTCTTCAGTGCTGGCATCCATCAACATCATCGTCACCATTTTCAATATGCGTGCTCCTGGCATGAAGATGATGAACTTGCCGATGTTTGTCTGGACGTGGTTGATCACAGCATTCCTGCTGATTCTGGTGGTTCCTGTCCTTGCTGGCGGCGTGACCATGTTGCTGTTTGATCGCCACTTTGGCACCAGCTTCTTTGATGCGGCTGGCGGTGGTGATCCGGTGTTGTTCCAGCACTTGTTCTGGTTCTTTGGTCACCCGGAAGTGTATGTGTTGCTGCTGCCGTCGATTGGTGTGTTGTCGATGGTGATTCCGACCTTTGCGCGTAAGCCGCTGTTTGGCTACCACTCACTGGTGGGCTCAATGTTGTTCCTGGCTGTGCTCGGCATGGTGGTATGGGCGCACCACCAGTACACCATCGGCATGTCGTTAGCCGCGGTGAACTACTTCATGATCGGGACAATCTTGATCTCGATCCCGGTGGGGCTGATGAAATTCAACTTCATTGCCACCATGTGGCGTGGTTCGATGACCTTCGAAACACCGATGTTGTTCGCGATTTCGATCATCATCATGTTCATCTTCGGGGGGCTGACGGGTGTGATGCTGGCGGTAATTCCGGCAGATATGCAGTACCACGACTCGATGTTCGTTGTGGCCCACTTCCACTATGTCTTGCTGCCGGGTGCGGTGCTGGCTTTGTTCGCAGGCGTGTTCTACTGGCTGCCGAAGTGGACCGGCAATATGTACAACGAGCGTCTGGGTAAGTGGTTCTTCTGGACCAACATCCTGGGCTTCAATTTGACCTTCTTTGTGCAGCATTTCCTCGGTCTTGCCGGTATGCCGCGTCGTATCGTGGATTACAACGTGCAGTTTGCAGAGTTCAACTTCGTCTCCTCCATTGGTGCCTTCATCTTTGGTTTGAGCCACCTGCTGTTCCTGTACATCATCATCCAGACCATTCGTGGTAAGGGTACGGTGAAGGCAGAAGCGCGTGCGTGGGAAGGTGCAAAGGGCTTGGAATGGGAAGTGGCTTCGCCGCCGCCGTTCCATACCTGGGAAACCCCACCGCAGACCCAGAACGGAATGTTGGTGAGCCGTTAATGGATGACGCTGCGCGTAAACGCCGCATTCGCTTCATGGCCTGGGGGCTGGTGGTGTTTGCGGTGTTGATCGCGATTTCATCGATTCGCTTTTGGTCGAATTTGGCAAAGATTGCTTTGCCCTGATTGGACCAAGCAGAAAGTGGAAGATGGCCTGCAGCAACGGAATCGCCGTACCGGCGTGATGTTGGCGCTGGTTGCGGTTGGCATGCTGGGGTTTGGGTTTGCCTTAGTCCCACTGTATGACCTGTATTGCGAGATCACTGGCTATAACAAGATCGGTGAGAGCGAGGTTGCGCAGGTCGGGCCAGGCGAGGTTGACCGATCGCGTACCGTGGTGGTGACCTTTGATCAGACCATCAACGCTGATCTGCCTTGGCAGGTCAGTGCAATGCAGCGCCGACTGAGTCTGCATCCGGGGGAGATCAAAGAGGTGATCTACCGGGTGCAGAACCGTTCTAATGAAACGGTGGTGGGGCAGGCGATACCGAGTGTCACGCCTTGGCAGGGCACGGGCTATCTGCACAAGATGGAATGTTTTTGTTTCGAACAGCAGCCATTGGCGCCGGGCGAAACTAAAGAGATGCCGCTGCGCTTCTATGTCTCGGCGGACATCCCTAAGGACATGGGTTCTTTGAATCTGTCCTACACGTTTTTGCGAACAAAACAGACGGCGGCGATTGAACCGCAGTCCTGAATAAAAACTACCCGTCAGCGATTGTTGGCGATCCAAAAAAGAGAGGAAGTTGTATGTCCAATGCACATGGCCCATCTGATTACTACATCCCGGAACCAAGTCGTTGGCCGTTCGTCGCGATGTTCTCGGTCTTTCTATTCGTGCTGGGCGCTGCCATGGGTATGAATGGCATGACGATTGGGATTGTGACCATGTTTGCAGGCCTCGGTTTGCTGGCCTACATGTTCTTTGGCTGGTTCGGAGATGTGGTCGAAGAAAACCTGACGGGCAAATACAACGCTAAGGTCGATATTTCCTTCCGTCAGGGCATGTTCTGGTTCATTGCCTCCGAGGTGTTTTTCTTCGCAACCTTCTTTGGTTCGTTGTACTACATCCGTGAAATTTCTGTGCAATGGTTGGGCGGCGTGGGTTATCTCGGTTCGACCGCAGAGTTCTTGACCAATCAGTTCCAGCCAGTATGGCCAACGGCGGGCCCGCAAAATTTGGGCGGTGGTTATGAGCAGATGGGTGCCTGGGGGATCCCTGCGCTGAATACCGCGATTTTGTTGACGTCAGGTCTGACCGTGACCTGGGCACACTGGGGTCTGAAGAACGACAACAATAAGCAGTTAGTGAATGGCCTCATGCTTACGGTCATTCTGGGTTTTATCTTTGTTGGGATGCAGGCTTACGAGTACATGCATGCTTANCAGGCGCTTAACCTCACGTTGGAGTCCGGTGTGTATGGNTCCACCTTCTATATCCTGACGGGCTTCCATGGTTTCCACGTGGTGGTGGGTTCGGTGATGTTGTTGGCGGTATTGATACGCGCACGGAAAAAGCACTTTAGCTCGCATAATCACTTCGCCTTTGAAGCGGCGGCTTGGTATTGGCACTTCGTCGATGTGGTGTGGCTGGGCTTGTTTATCTTTGTGTATTGGATGTAAGTCACCCGAGGCGCCAGCCGTAAAAAAGGCGCTGACCCTGTGGGCCAGCGCCTTTTCGTTTCTAGACGAAGTGCTTACTGCTTCGCTGGAGCTTCAACCTGAGGTGGCTGTGCGTTTGGAACGTTTTGGTTGGGTTCAATTTGGCCAAAGAAGTAGCCAAGGATGAGCATCACAAACAGCATGAGCGACAGGATGACGCGGAAAGTAAGGCTGGTGACGACGCGGTTGCCTTTGCCGTCATCGCGTGACAGGAAGAACATGCCCGAAGCAAGCGAGAGTACGATCAGGGCGAGAATGAGCAGAATGGGAAACTTAAAAATCGGGTCCATGAATGTGATCCTCCAGATCTTGTTGTACCCCGGCTTCAGCGCCGGTTGGAGTGATTATAAACAAGCTACCTCTTGCGCGGATGCTCAAGCGTGAAGCAATTTCATCCGGGCTGGATGTTGACCGTTGTGATGTTGGTGTTAGGTGCGATATTCCTGCGTTTAGGTTTCTGGCAGTTGGATCGCGCTGAGCAGAAGCGAGAGCATTGGCTCGCGATGCAACAGGATGCTGCGCAACCGGCACTGGATTGGGTGGGCGAGCCCGCGGTTTTACATGAGGCGCGTCAGGCCCTTGTGCGTGGCGTTTGGCAGCCAGAGCTCGGATTCTGGTTGGATAACCGCAACCATGCCGGTAAGCCAGGCATGCAGCGAATTGACTTTTTGTTGCTGGAGTCGGGAGCACTGTTGGCCGTGAACCGGGGTTGGCAGATGCATCGAGCGGATCGCGCTTTGCCGGAATCTTCGCCGAAGTTGCCTGATGTACAGGCCAAGAGCGGTTCGGGGCTGTTGGGCCAAGTCCACATTCCGGAAGGACAAGGCTTCAAATTGGGTGATCCAACCCAAGGTGCATTGCGGTTGTATTTGGATCTGGCAGCGCTCGATGCGCAGTTGCCGCAGGTCGTGCTACCGGTGGTGTTATGGCAGTTGAGCGAGACCGAGGATGGCTTGCTGCGCGTGTGGCCACAACCGAAACCTGAGGAAGGTATGCACTTAGCCTATGCAGTGCAGTGGTTTGGCTTCGCGGCTGCGTTGGTCTTGCTATGGCTGTGGGTGGGCTGGCGTCGTGGGCAAGGGCATGACAGCTAATTAAGAAAGAATGGAAGCGACATGACGCAAAAAAAGAAAACGCACGGAATTTTCGAACTGTGGATGTTGATGGCCGTGTTCGGTATTCCGATGCTGATTGGCTGGGTGCTGTATTTCAATCCCGGCTGGCTGCCGGAAGGGCGTAAGAATCTAGGCGAGCTGGTGGATCCGCAGCGACATTGGCCCGATGAGTTGGTGCTGCAAACCACGCAGGGTACGAGTTTTGGAAAAGCCAACCTGCTCGATTTCTGGACCTTGGTGTGGGTAGGAAGTGGCGAATGCGGGGATGCCTGCATGGAGGGGGCCTACCAGATGCGGCAGCTGCGCAAAGCATTAGCGGATAATGCGCCGCGGGTACAGCGACTGCTCGTGTTGCGCGCGCCGGCAAAGGGTATTGAGAAGTTGCCGGAGGCCTTTGAAGGAACTGAAGTGATTATTCTCAGTGATGCGCAATGGGCGGACGTACAACCGCAGTTGTTTGCGGAATCAGCGGGTGCGGAAGGGCATCGTTACGTGATTGATCCTCTGCAAAATCTGATGATGCATTACACGCCTGAGCAGACTTTGGAAGAGTGGCTGAAAGATATGACGCATTTGCTAAAAGTGAATCGTTGGGGCCCGGGGCACTAATGAGTACACCGATGACAACGGCTAGCGAAACACCTATTGCCCAAACCTCTTGGCGTGATTACTACGATCTCACCAAGCCGAAGGTGGTGTTGCTGATCATCTTCACGGCGGTGGTCGGCATGTTGTTGGCCAGTCCAGACGGCTTGCCGGGGAAGGTGCTGCTATTTGGCACCCTGGGTATTGGTTTGGCGGCTGCAGCGGGTGCAGCGATCAATCATGTGGTTGATCAGCGCATTGATGCGTTGATGGCACGTACACAAAATCGGCCACTTCCGCGCGGAGGCTTGGATCGTACGCGTGCCTTGGGGTTCGCATTTACGCTCGCGGGTATCGCGATGTTTTTGTTGGTCTGGCAAGTCAATCTACTGACCGCCGTGTTGACCTTTATTTCGATGATCGGTTATGCCGTGATCTACACGGTTTACCTCAAGCGTAGTACTCCGCAGAACATTGTGTGGGGTGGTGCGGCGGGTGCGGCGCCGCCGTTATTGGGTTGGGCGGCCGTGACCGGTGAAGTCAATACGGAGGCGCTGTTGCTGTTTTTAGTGATCTTCATCTGGACCCCGCCACATTTTTGGGCCCTCGCGATTCGTCGCCGGGCGGAATATGCCAAGGCGGGTGTGCCTATGTTGCCGGTGACACATGGCGTTGAATTCACCAAGCAACAGATCTTGCTCTACACCGTGATGTTATTGTCGGTGACGCTGTTACCGTTTGTGATTCAAATGAGCGGACTGATTTACTTGGCTGGTGCAGTCGCTTTGGGAATCGGTTTTATCTGGCATGCCTGGAAACTGTATTCGCGCCCGGACCCGAACGATCAGCAGGCGATGAAGACCTTTGGCTTTTCGATTCTGTACCTGAGCCTGTTGTTCGGCTTCTTCTTGCTGGATCACTACGCACGCATCGTGATACGCACGTTCTTCTGACCGGCTTGGCTGGGCGATGATTGCGTACTAACGACGCATCGCGCGCCAGCAGGCCCAGAGAAACAGAATTCCACCAAGCACAGCAATCCCACCGCCCCAGCGCGTGAGCTGGGTCGCCAGTGCACCAAGTGCGTCGACCTCAACGCCTACGGTTTTGCGGGGTGCAGCTTGGAGTGCCAAGCCAGCGACATGCATGAGTTGTCCGAGTGCATACACCGCCGGTTGCCAAGCGGCGATATGCCCGGACACTGGCGCGTAACCTAAGCGCGGCATCAGGCTGTAGATCAAGCCCATCAGCGCCAAGGTCACTCCAACAATCGAGCCATGGTAGTGCGCAGGCACAACGGTATTGGTTTCTTGGATCGCATAGCCGAGTCCACCACCCACCGCGAATACGACAAATGAACTCAGTAAGGCCATACGGATCGGGCGTTGGTGTGGGCACAGTCTATTGGTGAAATTGCGCAGGCTTTGCCACACAAGCGGTAGGCCGATCAGGAGGGGTCCCCAGGCATTGCCCCAACGCATCAATGCGCTGTAGCCAAGACGATATTCGCCGCTGAGTATGGGCGCTGTTAGCTCGAGCCATGCGGCATAGCTGAGCGGTGCTAGGCTGAGTACTACAGCAATCGCAACGGTGCCGTTTTGTGGCAGTGGATAATCTAAAGCCATAGCTAGGCGTAGCCATGCGAATAGCAACAGCAGGCCATACACAAATTGCAGCACATGGCCGGTGCCCCAGAACAGCGTTTCAAAATACTGTTCAGGAATGAGTCCATGTGGCACGCGGGCGAAGGTGTGCACGAACACGATGGCAGCAATCCCCGTAGTGAATGCGGCGGCACGCAGAATCCAGCCTTCTGCAATCGCTTCGGTTTGGCTGGCATCGGCCTGCATGCCGCGACTCGCTGCAGATAACATGCCCAGTGCGAATAGACCTAGGCCAAAAAAGAACAATGGGTGACGCAATACCGGGATGTAGTTGTTCAGCACCGGTTCAGCGCCACCAAACAGTGGTGCTGCGGCAATGCAGAGTGCGCCGATTGCAGCGAGGACCCAAGGCGTTTTGGGTGTCCTCATGCCCGGCCGCAGCGACCAAAGCAGACCCGCGACGGCCATAAACCACACAAACACCGACAGATCGACGTGGACCACGAGGGCACTGCGGAAGATCGCGGTCCAGTTGCCGACATCCACCGCCAGGGAACGCAGGGCAACCAAGAGTAATGCTGTCAGCCCTGGAACGATCAACGACAGGAGGGCGAGCCATAGCCAGCTGCGCGGGCTGCCGAGTTGCTGGTTGCGGGCGGCTTGTGGCGTACGCTCTTCGAAATAGGTCTCAGACATGGGCAGGATCTTTTTAGGTTTTTGGGGAGCTTTACGTGGCTTTGCGGCGATTGTAGGTCTTTCTAGGCGAGCCTGACTGAATCTGCGAGAATGCCAAAATACGCCGGCCGAGAAGCCAGTCTTCGCGGCCGATCTTTTCATGCGCATTGCTGCGCAGCTGAGTTGGACGACATGCCCTACAGCGGATTTGGCCGCCTGGCCTGGTTTACCACGTTCTTCACGTTGATCGTGTTGCTGCTCGGTGCCTACGCCCGATTGACCGATGCGGGCTTGGGATGTCCGGATTGGCCAGGCTGTTATGGTCATCTTACGGTACCGATGACTGAGGCACAGCTTGAGCGTGCTGCAGCGTTGCATCCGGAGGCGTCTATCGATACAGGCAAGGCCTGGCGCGAAATGATTCATCGCTACTTCGCGGGCACCTTGGGTTTACTCATCTTGGCCCTAGCCGTCTTGGCCTGGCGCAATCACCGTGATCCAGCGCAGATCTTGCTGATCCCGACCCTCACAGTGCTTGTGGTTGGTCTACAGGCGGCACTCGGCATGTGGACGGTGACCCTATTGGTCCAACCCGCCATCGTCACCCTGCATTTATTGGGGGGCATGCTGACCTTCTCATTGGTGTGGTGGATGGCCTTGCGGCAAAACGATCGGGTTTCGCAAAGCGTGTTCATGGTACGAGGCTCACGGCTGCGCGGCATGACGCGGCTGGGCATTCTTTTTGTGTTTGCACAGATTGCTCTGGGTGGCTGGGTCAGTACCAATTACGCGGCATTGGCATGTACCGATTTCCCGGGTTGTTATGTGGGCGATCCTTGGCCGGCGATGAATTTTGCCGAGGGCTTTCATTTGTTCCCCGAGCTCGGTGTGAATTATGAGGGCGGGCATTTATCGCCGGAGGGCCGTGCCGCTGTGCACATGACCCATCGCATTGGAGCTTTGGTGGTTTTCCTTTATTTGTTTGTGCTGGCCTTCCGCGCGCGCCTCGGGCGTGAACCAACCTTGCGTGCCGCGGGATCGTGGCTGTTCCTTGCGTTGTTCTTGCAAGTCGGGATGGGCATTGGCAATGTTTTGTTCACGCTGCCGCTCTGGTTAGCGGTTGCGCATAACGGTGGTGCTGCTTTGTTGCTGATGGCGCTGTTGTACATGAATCATGTGACGCATGAGCGCCGCGCCGTCTGATTCGAATTGTTATCACTGTGGACTTCCGGTCCCGCCTGGTGCGGAGTACCAGGTCGTTATTTTTGGTGAACCGCGGGCCATGTGTTGCCCGGGTTGCCAGACCGTGGCGCAAGCCATCGTCGACAACAATCTCACCTCATACTATCAGCAGCGAACCAGTGCGCCACGTACGCCACAGGAGTTGGTGCCAGACGCTTTGCGTCAATTGAAGTTGTATGACCGCGAAGAAGTCCAGCGCAGCTTTGTGCAAGTGCAAGAGGGCGACATCCGCGAGGCTTCATTAATCCTTGAGGGCATTGTTTGTGCTGCCTGTATTTGGCTTAGCGAACAGCATGTGCAGTCCCTGCCGGGTGTGCTCGATTTCCGCATCAACTATTCCACCCATCGTGCGCGTCTGCGCTGGGATGTTTCGCGCATTCAGTTAAGTGAAGTGCTTGAGGCAATTGCAGCGATTGGGTACGTCGCACATCCCTTTGATCCCGGTCGGCAAGAAGAGCTCTACAAAAAAGAGCGAAGTAAAGCACTGCGTCGTTTGGTGGTTGCGGGTCTTGGCATGATGCAGGCGATGACGCTTGCGACCTCGATGTATCTCGGTGTGGGTGAAGATATGGATCCAACCATGCGCAGCTTTATGCGTTGGATCAGCCTCATCATCACGGTGCCAGTGGTGTTGTACTCGGCTCAAACCTTCTTTATTTCTGCTTGGCGCGATCTGAAACGCCGTAAGCTGGGGATGGATGTGCCGGTGTCCATTGCGATTGGCGGTGCATTTCTCGCCAGTGTTTGGGCGACGGTAATGGATACCGGCGAGGTCTACTTCGACTCGGTGAACATGTTCACCTTCTTCTTGCTCACCGGGCGATTCCTCGAGATGGGTGCGCGTCATCGCGCGGGGCAGGCGATGGAATCCTTAGTGCGGTTATTGCCGAAGTTGGCAATTCGCATCGATGCCGATGGCCAAGAGAAAGAGATTGCCGTAACGGATGTGCGTCCAGGGGATCGTTTGCGCATTCGGCCCGGCGATAGCGTGCCCTGTGATGGGGTGGTGCTGGAAGGACGGAGTTCGTTGGACGAATCCTTGCTGACGGGGGAGAGCTTGCCGCAGCTGCGTGGCGAGGGCGATCCCTTGATTGGCGGTACGGTGAATGTCGAAGGTCCTTTAGTGATGCGTGTGGATAAGGTCGGTGAAGATACCGTGTTGTCTTCCATTATTCGGTTGCTTGATCGCGCACAAACCGAGAAGCCACAGATCGCGCACATTGCGGATCGCGTCGCGGCGTGGTTTGTAGGTGNGATGTTGTTGTTAGCGATTAGTGTGTACGCGTATTGGAGTCTGCATGCGCCTGAACATGCATTCTGGNTTGTACTGTCGGTGTTGGTGGTGACCTGTCCCTGTGCGCTGTCTTTAGCAACGCCGACCGCAATTACGGTGGCCACCGGGCGCATGAGTCGTTCAGGTTTGTTGACTACGCGTGGCCCAGCGCTTGAGGCACTCGCACAGGCCACGGATGTTGTGTTCGATAAAACTGGAACGCTGACGCATGGTCAGTTGCAATGGGTTGCAAGTTATTCCTTAACGGAGCGCAGTGAAGCAGAGTTGTTGCGCTTGGCGGCTGCGCTGGAGCAAGGCTCGGAACATCCCATCGCCCGTGCTGTGCAGCAGGCCTATGCGGAACAGGTTTCAGAGGTCCTGCTGCCGCGTGTACACAAGCTTGATGCGAGTCCCGGTTTTGGCATCTGTGGCGTAGTCGAAGGGCAGGCCTTGCGCTTAGGTCGACAGGAATACATTGGCGCCAATATCAAAAGCTTGCCCCCCCTGAAGTCGGGTGAGACACGTATTTGGTTGGCGGATGAGGCGCAGGTCTTGGGCGCGTTTGTGTTTACCGATACCCTGCGAAAAGAAGCAAAGCACGCAATCGAGCAATTGCGTGCGGCCGGCCTCACGCCGCATCTGTTCAGTGGTGATGGTCCGTCGGCAGTGCGTGCGATTGCGGAGCAACTTGGTATTGAGGATGCACAAGCGCGGATGCGTCCCGATGACAAGCTTGCGGCTGTGCGTGCACTTGAGGCCGAAGGTCGGCGCGTGATGATGATCGGTGATGGGGTGAACGATGCACCTGTGTTGGCCGGTTCGGATGTGTCCGTCGCCATGGGCAAGGCCACCCAGATTGCACAGGCGAGTGCCGATCTTGTGCTGTTCTCGGAGCACTTGCCGCATCTTGCCGAGGGCGTGCACCTGGCCCGTCGGACTTTCCGCATCATTCGGCAGAATTTTGCCTGGGCGATTGGTTATAACCTGATTGCCATCCCATTTGCTTCGGCAGGCTATATCGCGCCATGGATGGCTGCGATTGGAATGTCATTGAGCTCCTTGGTTGTGGTTTTGAATGCCCTGCGCCTCGGACGCTGACACGAGCGCTGAATCCGCTGGCCATTTCCGAGTTTTGTGCTAGGGTATTCGCCCGATTCAATGAGCCCTGCGGAAGGGATTTCGGGGTTCGGATTCAGGGGCCTGCGCGGTATGGACGCCGCGCCGGAGCCGCCACGGATGGCTTCACGGCGTCCCCTGAGTGCGGTTCCCGGAAGCCCTTTCGCCTAGTTGATTTATTAGCCTCTACAGGAGACCCACATGAGCGTTTTAGTTGGCCGCGCCGCACCCGATTTCACCGCCCCAGCCGTATTGGCCGATGGCAGCATGGAAGAGAACTACTCGTTCCTTGAGGCTACCCAAGGTACGTATCGCGTGCTGTTTTTCTACCCGCTCGACTTCACGCTGGTCTGCCCGACTGAGATGATTGCCTTTGATCATCGCATTGACGAATTCAAGAAGCGTAATGCTGAAGTCGTTGCGGTTTCTGTGGACTCCCACTTCACGCACAACGCCTGGCGTAACACGCCGGTCAACAATGGTGGTATCGGTGCGGTGCGCTACCCGATGGTGGCGGATCTGACCCACCGTATCAGTCGTGATTACGATGTTGAGACTCCGAATGGCGCAGTTGCCTATCGTGGTTCCTTCCTGATCGATAAAGAAGGCATTGTGCGTCATCAGGTGATTAATGATCTTCCGCTGGGCCGCAACATTGATGAAATGTTGCGCATGATTGATGCACTGCAGTTCACTGAAGAGCATGGTGAAGTGTGTCCTGCTGGCTGGAAGGGCGGTGATGCCGGTATGAAGGCCTCACTTGATGGGATGGTTGAATACCTCGCTGAACACGGCGACCAGCTCTGATCGGTGGAGCCTTCTCGTTGTGCAAAACCCCGCTTCGGCGGGGTTTTTGTTTATGGCTTCGGGTTTTTGCAGAATGGGCTTGACAATAAAATGTTATAAAATAACATTTCGGGCATGAAACACATCCGCTCGGCGCACATCGCATCTGTCCTCTTCGTTCTTTTTTTGAGTTTGCCTGCTCCCTACGTCCAAGCGGCAGGGCCGCCGCGTGTGCTTGCCAGTATTCAGCCGATCCACAGCCTTGCGGCGATGGTTATGGAGGGGGTGGCCGAACCGAAGTTGTTCTGGAGCGCGACACAATCGCCGCACACTGCAACCTTGCGCCCTTCGGATGTGCGTACGCTAAATCAGGCAGAGCTTGTGGTCTGGGTCGGCCCAGTGATGGAAATGGCGTTGGAGAAATCCATCGAAAGTCTGCCGCCCCGACAGGTGTTAACGCTTTCGAATCTTGCGGGCCTGTGGCGTTTGCCAGTACGTAACGATCCTGCTTGGGGATTGCATGCGGATGCGCATGATGATCATGGTCATGGACAACAGCATGACACAACGCTGGATGCTCACCTTTGGTTGGCGCCGCGCAATGCACGGGTGATTGTGGAGGCGATTCGGGATCGTCTGCAAGACATCGATCCTGAGCATGCCGCACGCTATCGTGCGAATACCGAGTATGCGTTGCAGCGGATCCAAGCGGTTGAAAATGCACTGCACAAGCAGCTTGCGAACGTGCGTGATCTTCCCTATCTCGTATTTCATGATGCGTATCAATACTTTGAGCTGAGTTTTGCGCTGAATGCCGTTGGTGCGGTGCAGCTCAGCCCGGAGCGTGCGACCGGCGCGCGTCATTTGCATGCCCTACATGAGCAGATTCATGCGCAACGCGTGCGTTGTTTATTCAGTGAGCCGCAGTTTGAGCCGACCCAAGTGCGCGGTTTGGTTGAGCGAGGTGAAGTGGGTTTAGGTGTGCTCGATCCGTTGGGTATTCACGTGCAGTCAGGTCCAGAGGCATGGCCACGACTCATGCACAACCTAGGTAATGCCTTGGTCGAATGTTTGGGTGCTGAAGTGTCAAGAAACAGTTAAGGAAGAACGTTATGCGCGCATTGAGTCCAGAGCATGTACAGCACAACCATAAGCACTGTGTGCGTGATGGCATGGCGGCGGCGGAAGCCTATTGTGTGACGCAAGGATTACGCCTCACTGAAATGCGCAAACATGTCCTAGAGTTGATCTGGGCCGATCATCGGCCGGTTGGTGCGTATGCCATTCTCGAGCGCTTGACCCAAGAGGGACATGCGCCGGCGCCACCGACTGTTTATCGCGCGCTGGAATTCCTTACCGAAAATGGTTTGGTGCATCGCATCGAATCGCGCAACGCATTTATTGCTTGTGCGCATCCGGGAGAGTCTGGCCATGTGCCAGCGTTCTTTCTCTGCTCCTCCTGTGACAACGCCATCGAGATTGAAGATGCGAGCCTTAACCGTGCCTTGAAGCGGGATGCCGAGCAGCTGCAGTTTCAACCCAGTCATCACACTTTGGAGATCCAAGGGGTTTGTGCGGACTGCCGTGTCTGATTTTTAACTTCCAAAATAACCGAATAGGAGTGTTATGAAAAATTACCGTCGAGTTCCATTTCGTAAGGCTGCGCTTGTAGCCGGTTTGGTGATTGCATCTAGCGCCAGTCATGCGGCTGACTTGGAGAGCATGGAAGCTACATTGCGCACCTTGCAGGCGCAAGTAGCGAACCTGCAAATGCAGTTGGCTGAACAAAAAGCGATCGTTGCCAGGGTTGGCCTGGAGCATGCTGGTCATACCCCCGCGGCAGGGGTTGGGCATGACCAGCATGGGAGTGGTGATTGGACCCAGGGGATTGCGATCAGCGGTGTGGTTGAAGCCGAGATGAAGCATACCGACAACGCCGGTTCGACTGCCGATACCGAGGAGTTCAATCTCGCTACCTTCGAGTTGGAGATTCATAGTCATCTGACTGAGTTTGCCGAAGCGGAAGTGGTGCTGAAATATGAAGATGGATCGAGTGACGAGGATCAGCTGTCGATTGATGAGGCAGTTCTGACCTTCAGCCCAGCGTTCATGGGTCCGGCATCGTTCACCATCGGTAAAGCGGGCGTGCCGCTGGCGGCGTCTGAGACCCTCGCGGCATCGGATCCGTACACCAAAGATCTCGGTGATCTTGGCGGTCAGCGGATTGCGCAGCTCGGCTTCGCGTTGGACTCAGGCTTGTATGGTTCGGCGACCGCCTATCGTGTTGAAAACACGGGCACGGCAAGCAACGCCGATGGTGGTTTCGAGTTGGGTTATGCCATTGAGAATGACAGTTTTAGCGTGGATGTTGCCGCGGCGTATGTGAATGATGCAGGCGCGATTGGTGTTGGCGGCACCAAAGAATCCACCAACCTGCGTGCAAGCATGCGCAGCGGACTCTTTACGGTTCTTGCGGAACACCTCAAGGCTGACTCCAGTACCGCAGGGAATGCGGATACGAAAGCGACCAATCTTGAGTTGGGCTACGGATTCCGTATGGCAGACATGGATAGCACGATTGCATTCGGCTGGCGTGAGCTGAAGGATGCCAGTAACAATCTTGGTGCCGGCGAAACCAGGAAAGAGAAGAAGCTCGCTGCATTGACCCTCGGAGTG
>JGI10211J34971_10001534_pt1 | contig 19007 bp, 14 predicted proteins | sample Etolagsediment_FD_34971 | JGI IMG/M metagenome (IMG submission 34971)
AGTGCTATGCCGAATTTGTTAAACTTGTTGATGTGCCATGTCATTCCGCCGCTAAAACTAAAGTTGGTATAATTACTTTTGGTATCGGCATCCAGAAACACGGGGTCACCTGTTGGAGCGTAGCGAACCATAGGATCGGAGTTGGCCTGATTGAAATCAAGTCGCACAGAGGCTACCCAATCAATTTTGGAGCTAGTAACCTGGTATTCAGCGAAGAGCCCAAGGTTGTTGATTAAGGCGTTGTTCCAGAGTTCCTCAGTAAATGTCGGCATATTGGGTTGCATAATCATGGTTTTGAACCGGTTTCCATCTTTTGTAATGCTTTCGTAACTACTCCCTGCCTCAATAACCGATTTTCCCACATTGAAATTAATGGCGATACGACCTCCTGTGTTGGTGGCTGTAATGTCGGAAATAGCCACTACTGTGTCTGAAAATGGCCTGAGTTTGTTATCCATGATATGATGCACATCTGATTTGTACACATTCGCTTGTATGAAATTTATCCCTGTTCCGAAACCCGTTCCCAAATAGTTGAAATCATATATTTCGGTGTCATCAGATCTTTCGTCCATCGGAAGCGTGGGGAAATCAACATTACGACCCTGACTTTTATCGTAGCTCAGAAAGAATTTCTGACCTTTCAAAGGTTGTACACCGATTTGTCCTTTAATCATTGAAGTATTGGATGCTCCCTGCATTACATCGCCGTTGCCAGCTTTGTAGTCCCCGTATTTATTCCAGTTGGCTGAAAAACTATAGGCCAGGAGCTCGTTTCCTCCGCTGACACGTATACGGCTTTTAAATCCTTCGTAATTGGTTTGCCCACCAACTATCATGCTCACTTTTGTTTGATAAGTTTCGTAAAACTCTGGTTCGCTGGTTATAAGGCGTAATACGCCCCCGAATGCCGGTCCATATTTTAAGGCATAAGGTCCTTTATAAATGGCTATGTTTTTCAAATCGTTGATGTCGACATGGGCGGTAGCCGGATCCATTCTGTTCGGACAACCCCCTTCAATCTTCGTTCCACCATTTAATTGCACATTAAGTTGACTGTATTTAAATCCCCTGATTACCGGATCGATGCCTAGTGCTCCTTTACGAATTCCTCCAACATTGGGTTCTGACCTTAAAAACTTTCCGATGTCTTGTTGCGGAGTGCGTTCAAGAGGAGTTATACCTACATGCAATACAGGATACTGACTTTTCGTTAAGTCACTAAACACTTCAACTTCTGATAATTGTGTTTGTTTTTCGGTCATGTTGATGGTTAACGGTATAGATAGTTTGTCTTTATCAACGCTAACCCGCAAGGTGTCAAATCCCAGATGACTGAATTCAATTATCAAGGGAAGCTTTTCGCCCGCGTTAAGCCTGAACAGGCCGCTTTTGCCGGAAGTGGTAGTTTCTCCTGTCTGGATATTCTTAACCGTAACAAGTGAAATGGGTTGGCCGTTTTCCTGATCGGTGATCTTCCCGGAAATGCTGCCCGACTGAGCCAGCAGTTGAACTCCGGTAAATAAACAGATCAGGCTTAGAAGGAATCCTTGTGTTTTCATAACATGATATTTTTCATCAAAAATACGACATATCTCCAGAATATTCCTGAAGTTTTGCCTTATTTATCCAAACTTCTAAATTATTGGCTGATCATTTTGCAAGAGTCATTTACCCAATGAACGCAGGAAAGAGGTTTCCAATAGAAAAATGTGAACTTAGAAAAACATGATATTTTTCACCTATTTTTAAACAATGTAAATTCAAATAGCTGATAACCTGAATTTAATGATGCAGTTTTGAAATATCTGCTTTAACATATCTTTGGCAGAGGGTTATTTCGTAATTTTGCTAACTTAATTATAAGGAGCAATGGGTTTTAAAGTAGGTGACAAGGTCAAGTTTTTGAACGAAGTAGGTGGCGGAACGGTTATTTCGGTAATCGATCACCGTATGGTGAAGGTAGAGACAGACGATGGCTTCGAGATGCCTGTGCTTACCGTGAACCTGATTCCTGATTTTCGCAACAACCCTCCCATGGAAACAGAGCGGCGTAAATCGGCTGTTGAGGTTTTGAACGAGCCCGTAGTTCCTGAAAAATCAGCCATAACTGAGATTAATCCATGGGGAAAAATAAAGGAAGAACCTGGTGTTTATTTAGCCTTTGAGCCACAAGAGCAGCAATGGTTGCTTGCCGGACAACTGGATGTTATTCTGATCAATCACACGGGTTACGAGTTGCTATACAGCCTGTTTTTGCAACAAGACAATAACCTGCAAGGTATTGACTTTGGTTCAGTTCCAGCCCATTCAAAAATTGTTATAGAGAGCATTAGTCGCGATGAGATAGAAAATTGGAATGTAGGTGCGATACAGTTGCTTTTTCATGCCGACATGCCAAAGAAGATTTATATGCCGGCTCATATTTCACTGGATATCAAAGCAAACAGGTTTTTTAAGGAAGGTAGCTTTGTGTCAAATACCCTACTACAAGGAAAAGCACTCATGGTGAATCTGGTATCACAATTGGCTCTGGTGGTAGCTTCTGATCAGGAGGCCGTGCGAAAATACAACAGCGATATCACCAGTCATCAGTCTGATGTCAGAAAAGAAAAACCTTATGTGAGCAAATACAAAACCGCTGTTGGTGAGGCTATTGTTGATTTACATATTGCAGAGTTGGTTGATAACATCGCAGGAATGACCAGCCACGACATGTTTGCCTTACAAATGAGTGAGTTTAATAAGGTCCTCAGCAGTGCACTCGAAAATGAATACGACAAAATCACCTTTATCCATGGCGTTGGAAACGGCGTGCTGAAAAATGCCATTATAAAAGCACTGGACGATTTTGAAGGAGTGAAAAACAGAATGGCGTCCATCAGTAAATTTGGTGTTGGGGCAATTGATGTGATTATTAAAGATAAACAACAAAATAAATAAGATAAGTGGCTTCTAAATAAAAATCTAAAAACTATAAATACAATAACTACTATGAATAAAATAACCTCCATCTTTTTTTCAATGCAAACTATGGGAGTGCTTATCCTGATGTTTGCTTTTTCGATAGGGGCTGCTACCTTTATCGAAAATGATTTTGGAACAACTGCCTCAAAAGCTGTGGTATACAATGCTTTGTGGTTTGAAATCTTGTTGGCTTTGCTTACAATCAACCTCACGGGGAATATTTTTGTTAACAAGCTATACGTACCAAAAAAGTTGACTATTTTTATATTTCACCTATCTTTTATTGTGATACTCATCGGAAGTGCCATTACGAGGTATATCAGTTACGAAGGCATGATGCACATCAGACAGGGTGAGGTTGTGAATACCATTTCATCAGACAACACCTATGTCGATATCACCATTAATGATGGTGACAGAACAGTGCATGCCGATGAATCAACACTTCTCTCTGTGCTAACACCAGAGGCCTATTCCGACCGTGTTTCCATAAACGGCAATACCTACTCATTTCATTCTATAAGCTATATCCCAAATGCTCAGGAAGTTATAACTGATATGCCAACTGGAGGAAGCCCTTATCTGAGTTTGGCTGTTTCGTCCTCGGGAACAGGTAGGCAAAACGTCTTGATAAAAGAAGGTCAATCCCGGAATTTTGGCGGATTTGTGTTGAACTTCGGAAGTGATTTCATGCCAGGGGCAGTCAATATGAAGTACGAAAATGAAAAGTTGTTCATCTTTGCCGATGACAACTTGAGTAGTCTTTCGATGATGACACAAAGCCGCGACACATTGCAAGCCGGTGTGTGGCATCCCTTTGAATTGCGAACGCTTTATCAACTGCCACAACTGAGTGTGGTGATTACCAATTTCTACAAGAATGGGGGTGTTGATTATGTTATTGGACCAGAAAACGCCGGTTATATGAACGCTTTGGTGGTTGAAGCCAGTGACGGAACACAGGAAAAAACGATTGTATTGCGGGGAGGAAAAGGTTATCAGGGAGTTCCTAACACTTTTACTTTGGGCAGCGCGCAAATCACCATGCAATATGGAGCAAAAATTTTACCTCTGCCATTTTCGTTGCAGTTGGTTGAATTCCAGTTAGAACGTTATCCGGGTAGCAAAAGCCCCTCAAGCTATGCCAGCGAAGTAATTTTGCTCGATCCTGCCGACAATGTAAAAATGCCCTACCGTATCTATATGAATCATGTGTTAAACTATAAAGGATTTCGCTTTTTCCAGTCGTCGTACGATCCTGATGAATTGGGCACAATCCTTTCAGTAAATCACGACTATTGGGGAACTTTTTTTACTTATGTTGGATATTTTTTAATGACCCTGGGCATGTTTTTAAGTCTATTTAACCCAAACTCGCGGTTTGCTTCACTTGGACGTCAGATACGTAACCGAGCAAAAACGACAGTCGCGGCAGTGGCAGTTTTCCTTTTAATGGCTGGAGTGATGAGCCCGCAAAATGTTGAAGCTCAAACTATGCGGAATATGGCACACAACCCGCATCCTTCAGCAGTAAACAAAGATCAGGCTACTGAATTTGGAAAACTTCTTGTTCAGTCGCACGATGGCCGTCTTAAACCGGTAAACACGCTCACGGGCGAGATCCTGCGTAAGGTCTCACGCAAGAGCAGTTTTGATGGACAAACTTCTGATCAGGTTTTCCTGGGCATGATGAGCAATCCAACTGAATGGCAACAAGTTCCCATGATTAAAATTGGACATCCAGAAGTAGCTGAAGTGCTCGGTGTTTCAGGGAAGTATGCCTCATATCTTGATTTTATCGACCTCAGTGAGGGGACTTACAAGCTAAACGACTATGTAAGCAAGGCCTATGAAAAGAAGCCGGCCGCAAGAAGCAAGTTCGACAACGAGATTATGAAAGTGGATGAACGTCTTAACATCTGTTTTATGGTGTTTTCAGGCGATATGCTTAAAATCCTTCCCGATCCTTCCGATCCTGAACATCCCTGGTATGCACCCAATGCCGAGTTTAAAGGTATGCCGGCTGCTGATTCCATGTTTATTTCTTCTATCGTTCCAGCCTTCCTCCAATCGGTAGCCGATGGACAATTGTCGCAGGCTAATGAGCTGCTGGAGGGAATTGATGATTTCCAGCAAAAATATGGTAAAACCATACTTCCTGACCCCAACCGCACCAAAATGGAGTTGCTTTATAACAAACTCCTGATTTTTGATAACCTAAGCAAGTATTTTGGGCTACTTGGATTACTTATGCTCATCTTGCTGTTTGTAGAGATGTTTAAAACAAGCAAAGTTATTCGCTGGATCGTCCGTGTTATGGTAGTTTTGGTGATTATTGGCTTCATCTACCAAACCTTTGGGTTGGGATTGCGTTGGTATATTTCAGGACATGCCCCCTGGAGCGATGGGTATGAGTCGATGATTTATATCGGTTGGGTCACACTGCTGGCTGGTTTGATTTTTTCGGGTGGGTCAAAGATGACGCTGGCTGCCACCACGGTGCTTACATCCATCATTCTTATGGTTGCACATCTCAGTTGGATGGACCCCGAAGTGACCAATCTTGTGCCGGTGCTAAAGTCATACTGGCTAACTATCCACGTCTCTGTAATTACAGCCAGTTACGGCTTTTTTGCCTTGTCTGCCTTGCTGGGATTTCTGAATTTGTTGCTCATGATTTTCCGCGGTAAAAACAATGCCAAAGCCATCAGTCATCGGGTAAAAGAACTTACTATCATCAACGAACGTTCGGTTATGATTGGACTGTATATGCTTACTATTGGAACTTTCCTTGGAGGTGTTTGGGCTAACGAAAGTTGGGGACGCTACTGGGGATGGGATCCAAAGGAAACATGGGCGTTGGTAAGCGTGCTTGTATACGCTTTTGTGGCCCACATGAAATACATGCCCGGCATGAAATCCAATTTCTCCTACAACTTCGCAGCACTCATTTCGTTTAGTTCTATTATCATGACCTATTTCGGAGTAAACTATTACTTATCCGGTTTGCATAGCTACGCTAAAGGCGACCCGGTTCCGGTACCTTCTTTTGTATACTATACTGTTGCCATTGTTTTTGTGGTTTCACTGGTGGCTTACTTGCGTGAGAGAGGCAATATGGCCAAAGAAAATAGTTAACTCAACTATTACATCAATAAACAAAAAAGCCGAAACTCATTTCGGCTTTTTTGTTTTTTTTATTTTTCTGATCGACAGGTTATGAGTCGAACTTTGTTTTGAGGTATTTACCTGTGTACGACATATCGCACGCGATGAGATCTTCCGGCACACCGGCAAATACAAGCCCACCACCCTGATCACCGCCTTCTGGCCCGAGGTCGATGACCCAGTCTGCCGACTTGATGACTTCGCCATTGTGCTCGATAACAACCACAGAATGACCTATTTCGATGAGAGCGTTTAACGAAATAAGCAGTTTGTTGATGTCGTGAATATGCAATCCGGTAGTCGGTTCATCAAACACAAACAGGGTAGGGGAGTCGGTAGTGCCTTTTGCTAAAAAGGAAGCTAACTTAACACGTTGGGCTTCGCCGCCGCTTAGCGTATTCGACGATTGACCCATACGGAGGTAGCCTAGACCAACATCAGCCAGAGGTTGTATTTTTTCAAGAATCTTTTTTTCGGTAGCATTTGGTTTTCCTGACCCGTTGAAAAACTCGAGAGATTGGTCGATGGTCATATCCAATATGTCGGCGATATGTTTTTCGCGGTATTTCACTTCTAACACTTCTTCCTTGAAGCGCGTGCCATGACAAGAATCACAGGTAAGATAAATGTCGGCCATAAACTGCATCTCAACCTTTATAAGTCCTTCTCCCTCACACTGATCACATCTTCCGCCCGGCACGTTAAAAGAGAAAAAGCCTGGCTTATAACCTCTTAGTTTGGCCAATTTCTGCGAGGCAAAAAGAGTTCTTATTTCATCGAATGCTTTGAGGTATGTGGCAGGATTCGACCTTGAAGATCTGCCAATCGGATTTTGGTCAACATATTCAATGTCACTTATTTTTTTTATGTCACCATTTAAATGACTAAAACTACCTGTTTTATCTCCATAACCACCCAAGTGTTTTTTTACGGCTGGAAAAAAAATGTCTCGCACCAAAGTGGATTTACCTGAGCCACTGACTCCGGTAATTACCGTGAGCACATTGAGAGGAATGGTTACATCGATATTTTTTAGGTTGTTGTGGCTGGCTCTAACAATTTCGATATAATTGTTCCAACGACGCCGGCGTTCAGGCATGGGTATGGTCATGCGGTGAGTAAGGTATTGAGCGGTATAACTCTTGTTGTCGTTTATCAGCTCCTCCGGTGTTCCACTAAAAACCAGCTCTCCGCCGTGCTCTCCCGCATCTGGTCCGATGTCGATGATATGATCGGCTTGCCGGATTACATCTTCCTCATGTTCTACAACGATTACGGTGTTTCCAGTATCTCTGAGCGCTTTCATCACTTTGATGAGGCGCTGTGTATCACGGGGATGCAGTCCTATACTGGGTTCATCCAGAATATACATGGAACCGACCAAACTACTTCCCAGAGAGGTCGCCAGGTTGATACGTTGCGATTCTCCACCAGATAAGGATGACGACAACCTGTTCAGGGTAAGGTATTTTAATCCCACATCAATTAAAAACTGGAGTCTGTTAGTGATTTCAGTTAGTAGTCTTGTGGCTATTTTCTGCTCGTATTCAGGAAGTTCAAGATTGTTAAAAAAATCGAAAGCTTCATCAAGTTGCAGATGGACGATATCTGAAATAGATTTGTTGCCAATTTTAACGTAGTTTGCATCAGGGCGTAACCGTGTTCCATTGCAGTCAGGACATACGGTTTTACCCCGGTATCTCGACAACATCACACGATACTGAATTTTGTAGGTCTGTTCTTCGACATTTCTAAAAAAGGCATCTATTCCTTCAAAAAATTCGTTTCCGGTCCACAACAATTTTTTTTGTTCCTTGGTAAGCTTATAGAACGGTTTATGTAATGGAAAATCAAATTTATACGTGTTGCGTACGAGTTGCTCCAGCCATTCACCCATTTTTTCCCCTTTCCAACAGGCAATCGCTCCATCGTAAACAGAAAGGCTTTTATTTGGTATGACAAGGTCTTCATCGATGCCGATAACACTGCCAAACCCCTCACAACGTTTGCAGGCTCCATATGGGTTGTTGAAGGTGAACAGGTTGATACTGGGTTCTTCAAAGGTAATGCCATCCATCTCAAACTGATTGGAGAAATCTTCCTTTATTTCTTTGTCTTCAATGGTGTATAAAGCAGAGCAGGTGTTATGTCCTTCAAAATAAGCGGTTTGCACCGAATCGGCAATGCGTCCGGGTAAATCCACATCATCAGGATCAATTTTTACCCTGTCGATAATCAAATAGCAGGATGCTTTTTCGGTATCGCAAATAACTTCCCGGACAAGTAAGTCTTCAATTCTGATAACCTCACCGTTGAGCATTACGCGACTAAACCCTTGTTGCAAAAGAATTTGCAATTGTTGTTCCGGTTTTCTATCGCTCAGCATTACTACCTGTGCAAGTATCATCACCTGAACACCCTCCTGCAACGACAGCAGGCGTCGTGTAACATCCGAAATGCTTTGACGAGCTACCAACCTCCCTGAAATTGGTGAGTAGGTTTTCCCGATCCGTGCATAAAGGAGCTTTAAATACTCATATATTTCAGTAGAAGTACCAACGGTGGACCTAGGGTTTCGCGATTTTATCTTCTGTTCGATTGCGATGGCCGGCGAAATGCCATTGATGGCATCAACATTTGGCTTGTCCATACGCCCCATAAACTGTCGCGCATACGAACTCAAGCTTTCCACATACCGCCTCTGGCCTTCGGCGTAAAGCGTGTCGAAGGCTAGAGAAGATTTTCCACTACCTGATAACCCAGTGATTACAACCAGCTTATTTCGCGGAATTGAAACACTTAGGTTCTTTAAGTTGTTTACCCTTGATTTTACTACCTCAATGGGGCGATCTGTTGGTTTTATATGTTTGTTGTGGGACATGTATCAAAAAAATTGAAGCACAAAATTAGCATATTATTTGCTTTTTAAATTTTAGTGCTTATATTTGCATTAGTTTTTATCAACAACAACTAAAATTAGGAGGACGATTATCGATTAAACTTTACCTTTTTGTAACATAGTTTTGAATAACAAAATTGGTATTATGAGTTTAATAGTCGTATCCGAAAGCGAACTGATCAGAAATTTTCTGAACGGTAATCACTCCAGTCTCCAGACTTTAATAGAACGTCATCAGAGCAGGTTGTTCTCCTATATCTACCTGTTAGTAAAGGACAAGCAATTAGCCGATGACATTTTTCAGGACACTTATGTGAAAGTAATTAACACCCTCAAAGCCGGTTCATACAAAGATGAAGGGAAATTTATTCAATGGGTGATGCGTATAGCTCACAATCTGGTAATTGATCATTTTCGCAAACAGAAGAAAGCCAATATCATGGATAACCGAAACGGAGATTTTGATATATTCGATTCCATTCGGCTTACTGATCCATCCATTGAAGAACAGCTCATCACTTCACAAATTCACGAAGATGTGAAAAAATTGCTGGATTATTTGCCTGATGAACAGCGTGAGGTGTTACACATGAGATGTTACGCCGGCATGAGCTTCAAGGATATCGCCGATCAAACTGACGTGAGTATAAATACTGCCTTAGGTCGTATGCGGTATGCCCTGATTAATCTCCGGAAAATGATTAGCGAAAAACAAATTATTCTTACAACATAAATACTTATCTATAAGACAGATAGGGTTTATTTTTAACACAATACAATATTTTTAATGGCAGATGCGTTTTTGCATTGTTAAATGTTCATCAAATCTGCCTATGACAAAAAATTTTACGATTAATGAAACACAAAAGCTTCTTCCCGAATTTACTCCTAAATCAATCGATGTTAAGCGGGTACAGCCTTCGGGTATTACAATGAAGTTTGTTTTTGGTTACGCTGCTGCTTTGCAAGTGTGTAACACCCATCTCATCGGATCGATCCGTTTTTTGGCGAACTAACAGATCGTCACCAAAATAAAAAAAGCACCTTAGGGTGCTTTTTTTTATTTTGTCTCATCGCTTGCGAGATAAAAAAACAATTGGTTTTCTGTGATTTTCATACTGATAACCTGCATTACAACCAAATCGGATAGTAGCTCTTCCAGGTTGTGTTTCGACAGGTTGATCATGGTTCTCAGCGTTTCAAAATTAACCCGGTTTTGCTGCTCTATAACGGATAAAACTGTTTTGACAACCTCGTTGTACACAATCACCACGGCCGTCTCGTCGGTCAATTTTTTCCATACTTTAATTTGGATGCCGTGGGCAAGCACATTTTGATCAGCTAATCGATAGTATGCTTTGTAGTTGCCCTGCATGTCGGGAGCACGATGTGGCGGAAATTCACTTTTTGGCACTGTAATTTCAAGCACTTTTTTACCCGCAATCACCCATTCCTTTGATTTAAATTCCACTTCGGGATGGCAATACAATTTGGCCGCCTGATCGATCATAAAATGTTCTTCTTCTGAAGATATTCCTGCAATTGTGCCATTATCCTTCACTCCGACCAACAGTTTACCCCCTTCGGTGTTTGCGAAAGCGCTTAACGATCGGGCAATTTTTGGCGCATCAGAGATCTCAAATTTGAAATCAAGATGTACATGCTCCCCCTGGCTGATTAATTGCTTTATAGGATGTATTTTTCCTTTCTGCATTGCGGCAACAAGTTTAACCTCTTTAAACGGTGAGGTTATTAAAACTACGAAATCTGAAATGTGGATTTACAAAAACTCAATACTGCCTTTATCCATTGTCTTTTCGCAGTAATGACACCACAATTTCATACTTCCATGATGGTCGGTAATGACTTTAAATCGCGTGGGTACCTGCTGATTGTTGGTAACACACTTCGGGTTAAAACATTTCACAGTTTTTTCGATGGTCTGGGGAAGCTTAATGTTTTCTTTTCTAACCACTTCGTAATCACGTATTTCAATAAGTGTAGCTGAAGGGGCAACCAGAGCAACTTTACTGATATCTTCATCTTCAAAGAATTTGTCGCTAATCTTTATTATGCCCTTCTTGCCGTACTTGCTACTTGATAAATTGGTTCCGAAATAAACCTGATGTTTTGTGTTTTCTAATCCTAAAATTTTAAACACCCTAAAAGTATTTCCCACCTCAATATGATCGATAACTGTTCCATTGCTAATGGCAGATACAATTAATTCGGTTCTTTTATTTTTCATTGTCTTCGATATTTTTTCGATTAGTTTTTTATTTAAGTCCCAATATGGCAGCTATTAAGGCTTGTCGCACATAAACACCATTGCGTGCTTGTTGGAAATAATATGCTTTTGGGTTGTCATCCACATCCTCAGATATTTCGTTTACCCGTGGCAGGGGATGCAAAATACGCAGATTCGGTTTTGAATCTTCCAACATGCTGTTGTCCAATATAAAAGAGTTTTTCACCTTTTCATATTCCAGCGGGTCAGGAAATCTTTCACCCTGAATCCGTGTCATATAAATGATGTCCATTTCGTTGATAACAGACTTAAAGTCGGTATACTGATGGTATTTCAGGTTGGCGTCAAGTATCCATTTTTTTACTGAACTGGGCAATTTTAACGATTCAGGTGAAACCAAGTGAAATGTTGCATTGAATAAGGTGAGGGCTTGCACTAGGGAGTGCACGGTACGGCCATATTTGAGATCGCCAACCAGTGCGATATTAATGTTTTCGAGCGAGCCTTGTGTTTTACGGATAGAATACAAATCGAGTAAACACTGGGTAGGATGTTGGTTTGCCCCATCACCGGCGTTGATAATTGGAACACTGGCCACTTCGCTGGCATAGCGTGCACTTCCGTCGAGGGGATTTCGCATCACAATCAAATCGGAGTAATTGCTTACAGTGAGGATGGTGTCTTTGAGCGATTCACCTTTACGCACACTGGATGTGTCGGCACTGGCAAAACCTATGATACTGCCACCCATGTACTGCACGGCGCTTTCAAAACTAAGCCGGGTGCGTGTGGAGGGCTCAAAAAACAAAGAAGCAATCACGTATTGATCGAGTAGCTTCTGTCGTTGGTCTTTTTCAAAACCTTCAGCAATATCCAGTATGTGAAGGATATCTTCCTTGCTGTAATCTGTAATCGAAATGAGGCTTTTGCCTTTAATGTTGCTCATGGTATAACGCTTAATGATTGGGATTGGTAAAAAAAAGACGGCCATCGATTAAACGGGCCGTCTTTAAAATATCGTTGAATGCTCCTGCCGGAGTTAGATTTGACTTCTTTTTTCTGATACTTTTTAGTTGTACTTTTTGCATATCAGGATGCAAATATAGTTTCAATTCTCATTCAGTGGATGTGTTTTCAAAGGAATATTTTGCAAGTTTTTAACAGCTTACTAACTGTTTCAATGTAAGTTTTTTTTACTGATTTGGTGGTTAATTCGGTCAAGTTGGGTTAGTCAGCAAACCGAAATCTTTCAGATATCCAGCCATTTCAGTTTGCACTAAGAATGCTTCCTCACGTGCCTTGGATGCAAAATCCAATCCGTTTGATGCAAAGATTATCCCTCGTGAGCTGTTGACTAGCAATCCACATTGCTTGTTCATGCCATTTAAAGCTACCTCTTTCAAGCTGCCACCCTGAGCACCAATTCCAGGTACCAGCAAAAAATGNTCAGGNACGATTTCTCTTACTTTTCTAAGCCATTCGGCTTTGGTTGCGCCCACNACGTACATCAGCTGATCTGTTGATGCCCAGTCTTTTGAGGTGTAAAGTACCTGCTGCCAAAGCANGTCGTTGCTTTGGTTCTTACAGTTGGTTTGAAAATCAACTGCCGATGAATTGGAGGTCAAGGCCAGCACGATAGCCCACCTATCTTTGTAATGCAGGAACGGCTGAACTGTATCGAAGCCCATGTAAGGAGAAAGGGTTACCGCATCGAAGTGCATGTTTTGAAAGAAGGCGCGGGCATACATATCTGAAGTATTGCCAATGTCGCCTCGCTTGGCATCGGCAATAAGGAATAGTTCAGGATAGTTCGATTTGATAAACTGTGCAGTTTTTTCGAGTGAAATCCAACCTTTGATTCCATTGGCTTCGTAAAAAGCCAGGTTGGGTTTATAGGCAATCGCCAGATCGTGGGTGGCTTCAATAATTTGTTTGTTGAACTCAAAAACCGGATCATCGGCAAATTGCAGATGTGATGGTATCTTACCGCTATCTGAATCAAGTCCGATGCACAGAAAGCTTTTTTTAAACTTTATCTGATTGAAAAGCTGCTCTTTATTCATAGGTTAGTTCAATTCTTCTTTCAGTCGTTCCGCGTTTTCAGCCATTTGCAGTTTGTCGATAATTTCCTGAATATCGCCGTCGATTATGGGCTGTAAATTGTACAAAGTCAAGTTTATCCGATGATCGGTTACACGACCCTGAGGCCAGTTATAGGTTCTGATTTTAGCTGAACGGTCACCTGTTGAAACCATAGTCTTGCGCTTCCCCGACATTTCTTCGAGGTACTTGGTGTACTCACGGTCGTAAAGCCGGTTGCGGAGAACCTTCATGGCTTTGGCCAGATTTTTTAGCTGTGATTTTTCATCCTGACAAGTAACCACAATCCCCGATGGAATATGGGTAAGTCGTATGGCTGAATAAGTAGTGTTTACAGATTGACCACCAGGTCCTGACGAACAATAAGTATCTTTGCGGATGTCTTTTTCATTTAGCTCAATGTCAAACTCTTCTGCCTCAGGAAGTACTACTACCGACGCAGCTGAAGTATGGATTCGACCTTGTGTTTCTGTCTGGGGAACACGCTGCACACGATGCACTCCTGATTCAAATTTAAGCAGGCCATAAGCTCCTGGTCCGGTAACGTTAAAGACAACTTCTTTATAACCACCGGCAGTTCCTTCGTTAATGTCAGTAACCTCTACTTTCCACCGTTTCGTTTCACAGTACTTTTGGTACATCCGGAAAAGGTCTCCTGCGAATATGCTGGCTTCATCTCCTCCAGTTCCGGCTCGAATCTCCATTACGGCATTTTTTGAGTCTTGTGGATCTTTGGGAATGAGTAACATACGAATGTTTTCTTCGATAGCCTCCTTTTGAGGCATCAGCTCATCAAGCTCCGCTCTGGCCATTTCGCGAAAGTCAGCATCCTTTTCTGTTTTCAACAGTTCCTGAGCACTTTCAATGTTGCCGATGATGGTTTTATAGTCCTTATAAGCCAACACAACAGGCTCAAGATCCTTGTAATCCTTGTTGAGTTTTACATAACGTTTCATGTCGGCCATTACAGCCGGATCATTCATTTGTTCAGCAATTTCTTCCCATCGGTTTTTTATCACCTCAAGTTTATCAGCTATTTCCACAGTGTTTCTATTTGAATGCAAAAGTATGAAAAATAAGGATTGACGACAGCATCATGGCCATTTTGATCAAAGTCTGTCGCCAGACTTTTTTCATTCTTATGGTTTTAAAGCCCGTAAAAAGTGTTCATGTTTTAAAACATCAGCCAGGCCGATCAGTTGACAACGACAGCATTCACATAAAATGAAGCCTGTAGACTCCATTTCGTTTTTCCTATCGTATCATCTGAAACAATGCCTTCAAACATGTATTGGACTGTTGAATCTGACAGGATGTCATTGAGGTTGTCGGTAGTTAAAAATACAGGTATTGGAGATAGTACGTCGGGGGGAATAGCTCCGTTCCAGGCCACATGTTTTTGTTTGCCATCGGGTGTGACCATGTAAACATCGGCTAATTCAATATGAAATTCAGGCATCGTGTCGGCATAACTTATTTTAAGTAAAAGCGATTTCAAAATTATTTGTGTCACGTGAGAAGCATCGGTTTGGTTGGCTAGGTAAATTGAATCAGATAGGGTGAAAACAGGGGAGGAGGTCGTGCTGAAAAAATACCCTGCCAAGTTTGTTGTTTCGAGGGAGATTTCGGTTTCTTGTTCGATGTAAAAATGAGTTATTTCATCAATCTCTTTGCAAGAGAACAATAAAAGGGCAAAAAAAAGCCAGATGGTGATATGCTTCATATTATAGTAGGTGCAAAATGAAGACAAATTTAGTTCTTTTGCAGATATAAGTTACTTTGGTATGACTTATATGTATACCTATTCTTAATATGGAGATAAAAAGCGCGATCATCATGCTCATAGCAGTATTGGCCTTCAAGTCGTTGACATTGGGAGAGAATCCAACCGTCGACACAATTAGGGTCATGCAGCTTTGTGACTCCTGTTGGTTAAACCGGTTTAGTCATCCTGATAAAGCTTTGACTTTCGGTTTAAAAGCGCTCGAATTGGCAAAGCAAGCAGGGTTCATCAAAGGGATTGCTCAGGCATACAACGATTTAGGAATACTCTACATTGATCAGTCTGATTACACAAAAGCACTTGAATCGTTTACTTTTTCGCTGGAGATTCGAAAGGAGCAAAACGATTCTACAGGTATAGCTGCTTCGTATAACAAAATGGGCATTGTTTTTCAGAAACAGGGCAAACTACAACAAGCGTTGGAGATGCAAATGAATGCCTTGCAGATTTACGAACAATCGGGCCATGTTTCGAACCAGTCGATTTGCTTGAACAACATGGCCATCATACATCAAAACCTGGGAGATTTGGAAAAATCGCTTGATTACCATCAAAAGGCGCTGGATTTGCGTATTAGTTCGGGTGATGGAATGGGCGAGGGGCACTCTTATCTTAATATGGCTAACGTGTTTTTAAAAATGTCGGATACAGCCATGTCGGTTTCATTTTATGAAAAGGCGTTGCAGTTATTCAGGCATTACAACAACGATGAAGCTCAGAGTGCTTGTTTGAATAACCTGGGTAAGCTTTATCTGGCACGCGGCGATTTTGAAAAAGCTTTTCTTTTTTTAGAAGAGGCACTTCAGATCAGACAAAAGGGAGAAGATAAAAAAGCCATGGCCTCAACCTATGCAAAATTAGGTCAGGCGTACATGGGCTTGAATGAACCGACACTGGCGAAAAGCATGCTGCTACAGGCCGCTCATCTGGCTGAGGAGTCAGGCGTGTTGGACGAAAAACTGGAGGCCTTAAAGTCGCTGGGCGAGCTGTATGACAGGTTGTTCCAATTTGACAGTGCTTACTATTACAGCGAAAATTATCGTTTCTGGATGGATTCGGTGTACGCAACGAGGTTGAACCAGCAAATTGTTGAAGCCCAAATCAAGTTCGATTCTGAGCGTCAATTGAATGAAAACCAACTACTAACACGCGAGAATCAGCTGTTCGAATCACAACTCTTGCAGCGCAGAACGGAAATATGGCTGCTGATTTCGATGATTATATCGGTTATAGGAGCGGCCATTTTTTTCTATTACCGTTATCGCCAGCGGCAGCAGGAATTGCATGCCATGGCTATGATTAAACTGAATGAAAGTCGGTTGGCTGCTGTAATCGAAGCCCAGGAATCTGAACGCAGACGGATTGCGCGTGATCTCCATGATGGGGTTGGTCAAAAGTTAGCGGGCATGCGTTTATTGTGGGAGGCAAACAGAGACAACGAATCAGTCAATACTGCTGAACAGTTTTTATCAATTAAGAAATTAATGGATCAATCGGTGCAAGAGGTACGCAGTATATCACACCAAATGATGCCCAAGGAACTGGAACAGTTTGGCCTGGTAGCCGCTATTGATCAGATGCTTAGCGAAGGAATTGTGAAAGATACCATATGCTGGAATTTCGAGCATCTAAACCTCACCCCCCGACTCAACAGTGCAATTGAGTTGGCTTTGTTCAGGATAACCCAGGAGCTGGTCTCAAATATTATTAAACATGCCAATGCAAAGCAAGTTAACGTGCAACTGTTAAAAACCAATGACCACGTCGTGCTCATGGTGTCAGATGATGGTAAAGGAATGACTCCTGTTTCCGATAAAACTCGCGGAATTGGTATGGTGAATATCGAAAGCAGGGCTACATCATTGGGAGGGAAAGTCCATGTTGAAACGGCGTTGGGAAAAGGAACTGTAATTACCATAAGAATACCGCTATGATAAAAAAAACCAGGTTGGTCATTGTTGATGACCATCAATTAATTATTGATGGAATAAAGGCCTTACTCAGGGATGAGGAGTCGATCCAAATTGTCGGTGAAGCATCAAATGGAAAAGAAGCAATAGAAGTAATTGATTTGCTGGAAACTGATGTGGTGCTGTTGGATATCGACATGCCTGTGATGGACGGTATCGAAACTTCAAAGATACTCCATCAAAAATATCCAAAACTGGCCATAATTATTCTGTCCATGCACGCCGAAAAGGGATTGATTAAAAATCTGGTTGAAATTGGCGTGAAAGGCTATTTGTTAAAAAACTCCAGCAGAGCGGAAATCCTTAAAGCCCTGAATGAGGTTATGGAAGGTAACAGCTACTTTTCACCCGAGGTCACGCTTTCACTCCTTAACAAATCTATTGAAAACGGTCGCCGCCAAGCAGAAATAAATCTCACCGACAGAGAAGAGGAGGTTCTTTGTCTTATTGCCTCCGGATTCACAAACAAAGAAATTGGAGAGAAGTTGTTCATCAGCCACAGAACTGTCGACACCCACCGCACAAACCTGATGAAAAAACTGGACGTAAACAACTTAGCCGGGTTAGTTAGTTATGCCATTAAACACGGTTTTGCAGGCTGATCTTGCATCATAACCATTCTCTATTTTTATTATGTAAAGACCAATAATCCAATTAAATATCATGTGTAATATCCATTATACAGAAGATTATTCTACGGGATTCCCTTTTTAGAAATACGACTTTTACCGTAGTTACATTCAGTTCAAACACGGAGTTTTGCATGAAGACGACAGCATACTTTTGTTTTCGTAAAAAATATGAATGCACTTCATGTAAAAAAAACCAGATCCGGAGATTCGATTTTCTTTTGTGCACGAGGGTAGAGTTCGAGTACCGATCAGTATAAAAAAGATAAAAAATGAAAACAGTAAAATTTTTTTGGATCATCTTGTTATTTTTTGGTGTCATGCTGGTATCGTGTGAAAAAAAGAGTGATACAGTTAACCCTGTGGGAGGCGGTTCCGTTAGCCTGAAAGTTAACGGCGAATCATGGAGTGCTACGCTTGCCGTTCAGGCTGTAAAAGGCGCTCAGGGGCTTGTTACCCTTACGGGAAGTGACGCCAATGCGAAACAGGTTTCGTTTACGCTGATGAACGCACAGGCTGTAGGGACTTATACTATAGGTGGACTCACCAATCCAAATCAGGGAAGGTGGACACAAAGCACCTCTGCTTCTGAAACGTTTCTGGCTTCTATGGTGCTTGGATCGGGAGAAGTTAAGATTACCGAGTACTCTGATTCAGGTTTTAAAGGTACTTTTCAGTTTGAGGCCTATAATACTGATCAAGTAAAAGTAAACATTACAGATGGGCAATTTGAGGCCAGTTTTTAGTGCCGAATAAAGCTAAGTCATCTTATAACACGGGAATGCCGCTTGATATCAGGCGGCATTCTGCGTTTTAGAAAAATTTACCGACCGAGTAACTCGTGCCCTATGCGGCATTCAAGGCAACGTTTTTTATCGCAATATTGGGTTTTCAGTTGAATCATTGCTTGCGACTCCAGAGCAGATTTGGGTTGCAATCCAAAGCTTGTGAACAGTTGACTGATCGCGTTCTTTTCGGCAGGAAGATGCTCCATCCAATCGAGGAGCAGCTCATGGTTGGCGTTTTGGGTTCGGTAACGGTTGTGCAAAAAAACAAACGGAACAATTGTGTTAATAATGAGAAGGTTGGAAGAAGAAACACCCAGCCATTTTTGTCGAGTTGGTTCAGTTTCCTGATCAAAATGGTAGTGGTTGTCCCAATAGGCAGAAGCTTTGACTTTTAAGAGCGATTGGACGTGACTAAGTTTTTCGGTGTCAGGAAGAAAGTGTAACAGTCCGGGTAT
>JGI10211J34971_10001535_pt1 | contig 19003 bp, 17 predicted proteins | sample Etolagsediment_FD_34971 | JGI IMG/M metagenome (IMG submission 34971)
TCGCCGTTATTGGTCACCACGCCCGGCACCGAGGTGGTAAACGAGGCCACCGACAACACATCCCCAAACGCGAGATCGGCATCGGTATCGTTGGCTAAGACATTGCCCGTGTTGTTGGCAATCAGCGAATCTTCCGAGACCTGCAAGAAGGGATTTGCTCCGTTCGGACCATCGTTGTTGGCGACCGGCAAACTATTGATGACCTCGAAAGTGTGCGATCTGCAGGTATTGGTATGCGGGCCATCACCGGTACAATTGAAATCACCATCGGTCGGATTGCCACACACATACAGGGTGTAATTGCCCGGCGTACCAGGGGCCACCCAGTTCCAGCTCCATGATATGCTACCCGCTGTCGGTGTATTGCTGGTGGCATTATGGGTTGCCGTGTAGTGGGTGNTGGCATTGATGATGGTGACCGTTGAGTCACCCGTNAACGAGCCTTCATCGATGCGCGCGCCCATGCCTCCCAGGCCAATGTCACCGCCGGCAGTTTTGGACAGGGTGAAGGTGATGGGCGCGGTACCACCGCGCACCACCTGGGCGGCGCTGCTGATGGCGCCTGTATAACTGAACAGGCCAAGATCGGTATCGTTACCGCAATTGAACGCGGCGCCCGCACCGCCCGCGTGGCAATAGCTGCAGGTCTGACCATCGCTGGGATGGCCACTGAACCCGCTGATTTCAGCCGCCGCCGGCGGCGTATAGGTTGTAATACCCGTTGAATAACCCCAAAGCGGCACGCTGACAAGGATCAGTCCTGCCGCCATCCAGCTGCGCAATACAATATTTACAACCGTCACTGAGTTCTCTTTGGAAGCCGATTGACCCGAATGCGTTAAGCCAGTCACGTTTCGATTTGATAAAAAATCAAATAAATTGACCGGAACACGGCATGAGTCTAGTCTTTTACTTGACTTGCATCAATTGGTTTAACCCCCGTTTATGTTAAGCCCGTCAAACTCCGAGCCGATAGAAAATGGATGAACAACTACCACCCGAAGATGAATTACGCCGCCAGATTCTCGTTCGCCTGTTGACCGTGGGCGCCTTTTCCAGCGTGCCGCTGGGACTGGTGGAAGCGGCCTGGTGGGGTAGCCGACCGAAGAAAATGCCCGAGGGAAAATCGATTTTTACGATCGAGGGTGACGTCAGCGTAAACCGCCAGAAAGCAACCCTGGATACCATCGTCCGACCCGGCGATACCGTCGAGACCGGACCCAAAAGCCAGGCGGTTTTTGTCGTCGGCGCCGATTCGTTCCTGATGCGCAGCAACAGCACCCTGGAGATCGAGGGCAGTAATTTCCTGCTGGATTCGCTACGCCTGGTCACGGGACAGGTTTTGTCCGTATTCGGCAAGCGCAGTTTTCGCCAGAAACTCGCCGTGACCACGCAGACCGCCACCATCGGCATTCGCGGCACCGGCATTTATATGGAATCGGACCCGGATCTAACCTACCTGTGCACCTGTTACGGCTCCACCGAGGTACGTTCGAATGACAACCCGGACGACGTTGCCTACATCAACGCCACGCATCATGATGACCCGAAATACATCTCGAACAAACCCGTCAAGGGTTCGCAGATTCGTAGCGCGCCCTTCATCAATCACACCGACCCCGAACTGAAGATGCTCGAAGCACTCGTTGGCCGAGAGGTGCCGTTCGGTCTGGAGGATGATATCTACCTCAACCCCCGGCGCGACGACTACTGAACCTGATTGTCTCAACCGGGCAGCAGTTGCACGTCTTCACCGGCCTGCTGACTGCAGTAACGGCTCAGGCAGGTGAACAAATCCTGACTGCGATCGCTATCGAGCACCCAGGTTTCAGTATTGGCGTCATAATCGAAATGGTATCCGCCGGAACGGGCGGCCACCCACAGCTGCGAGACTGGCGCCTGCTTGTTGATGATGATCTTCGTGCCGTTTTCGAAGTCCAGCGTCAGAATATCGCTGATGGTGTCATAGTCGATTTCGGCGCCACTGGCATCGATCGCCTCTTCAATGGCGATCATGGTCTGTTCGGCCAGTTGGTTGAATTGTGATTCATTCATGCGTAAGCCCTGCTATTTTTTATCGACAAGTTTGAGCGAAGCCGAGTTGATGCAATAACGCTTGCCAGTCGGTTGCGGACCGTCCTCAAAAACATGCCCGAGATGACAGCCGCACTTGTCACACATGACCTCGATGCGCTGCATACCCAATGTGCTGTCGGTTTCGTAGCGGATATTGTCATCCTGTAACGGCTGGTAAAAGGACGGCCAGCCAGAGCCGGAATCGTACTTGGTATCGGAGTCGAACAGTGCTTCGCCGCAGCACTTGCACACATAGGTGCCATCATCCTTGGTATTCCAGTATTGACCGGTAAAGGCGCGCTCGGTGCCTTTCTGGCGACAGATTCGGTAATCTTCGGCGCTCAGGCTGGTGAGCCACTTGTCTTCGTCTTGCATGGGATACTCTCCGTTATTCGAGATAAAGGGGCTTGCCATCCACCAGGTAGATCCAGCCCCTGGCAATACGGTAAATCAGCCAGAACGTGAGCACAGCTAGCACCACCCAGCCGATCACCAGCGCAGTGGTCAGGGTGCCCAGCACCGTCCATAACAGACCGTACCAGAAAGTGCGTTTCTGCCACAGGAAATGGCTCTCCAGCCAGCTGCCGCGGACATCATCATCCTTGATGTAATTGATGATCAGACCAATCACCGAGGTCACCACCAGCACAAAGGACAGCGCCTGCAGTATGTACACCGCAAACACGTATTTCTTGTTTCTGGCGTCAAGCTCGTCGTTTACATTGATCTGCATTGTTATGGCTCACCCAGCAGTTGTTCAAATTCGTTTTCGTTCATGATGGTGACACCCAGCTGTTGTGCTTTGTCCACCTTGGAACCGGGTTTATCCCCGGCGATCACGGCAGTGGTTTTGGCCGACACGCTGGATGACACCTTCGCCCCCAGCGCCTTGAGCGCCTGCGTCGCCTGTTGTCGGCTGTAGTTTTGCAGGGTGCCGGTCACCACATAGACCTTACCGGCCAGCGCCAGTTCAGTGCTGGCTATTGTCGCGATAGCCGGCCAGTGCACACCAGCGGCCAGCAATGCATCGATCACCTCGTTGTTATGCGGTTGCTGAAAGAAGGTCACCAGCTTCTCGGTGAGGGTGTGGCCGACGCCTTCAATGCGCAGCCCGGGTTCGTTAGCCAGCGCCTCGGCGCCGGCGTCGAGCACTTCAGCCACCGTCCCGAATCGTTGCGAGAGCAATTGCAGGTGTACCGGCTGGAACCAGGCCGGCGCGCCCAGGCGAGCCAGATCGAGCGTGGCGAGCGCCTGTTCGGTATCGGGATATTGGCTAAACGCGGCATACAGGTTTCTGGTCTGGCCGGGTTTGATCTCAATCAGCTGGCCCAGATCCAGACCGCGTATGGCCTCCAGACTGCCTAGCTGGTTAGCCAGGGTTTCGGCCATGGTTTCGCCGATACCCAGTATGCCGAGCGCATGGATAAAACGGGGCAAGGTGGTTGACTTGCTGCGTTCCAGCGCTGCCAGCAGGTTACTCGCCGATTTTTCCGCCATGCGCTCCAGTCCGGCAAGCTGCTCCAGGCTCAGGTGATATAGACCGGCCACCGAATCGATCAAACCCAGATCCACCAGTTGCTCGACCAGCTTGTCGCCCAGTCCCTCGATATCCATCGCCTTGCGCGAGGCGAAATGTTTGATCGCCTCCTTGCGCTGCGCCGAGCAAAATAACCCGCCGCTGCAACGCGCCACGGCCTCCCCCTCGGGCCGGATCACCTCGGAACCACACACCGGACAGGCCTGCGGAATACGCGGCGCAACAAAATCGTCGCGGCGATCGTCGAGGTACACCGACACCACCTCGGGAATCACATCACCGGCGCGGCGCACAATCACCGTATCGCCAATGCGCACATCCTTGCGTGCGACCTCGTCCATGTTGTGCAGCGTTGCGTTACTTACCATGACGCCGCCGACATTGACCGGTTTCAGGCGCGCCACCGGGGTCAGCGCGCCGGTTCGTCCTACCTGAAACTCAACATCGAGCAGGCGCGTCATGACCTCCTGCGCGGGAAACTTCCAGGCGATGGCCCAACGTGGCGCACGCGCCACGAAGCCGGCCTTTTGCTGTTGCTGCACACGATCCAGCTTGTAAACCACACCGTCGATTTCAAACGGCAGCGTTGCGCGTCCTTCACCCAGTTCACGGTAATACGCGGCACAGGCATCGAGCCCTTGCAGGCGACGTATGTAGGGGCTGATCGGCAGCCCCAGGCGTCTGACCAGCTGCATCTGCTCGTATTGCGAGTCTGGCAGCGGCACACCGTCGATTAACGCGATGGCATAAGCGCAGAACACCAGCGGGCGTTTCGCGGTAATCGCGGGGTCCAGCTGACGTAACGAGCCTGCCGCCGCATTGCGCGGGTTGGCGAATACCTTGCCGCCCTGCTCGCGCTGCGCCTCGTTGAGCGCGTTGAATCCCGCCAGCGGCATGTAAACTTCGCCGCGAATCTCGATACGCGCGGGCAACTCGTCACCGTTCAGCGTGAGTGGCACCGAGCGCAGGGTGCGAATATTGGCGGTGATATTTTCGCCGCTGCGGCCATCGCCGCGGGTGGCGGCGGTTTGCAGTCTGCCCTGCTCGTACAACAGACTGACGGCAAGCCCGTCCAGCTTGGGCTCAGCGCAAAAATCCAGCGCCCCCGCCTCGCCCACGAGTTCGCCCAGACGTTTGTTGAAGGCCGCCATCTCGNCCTCGTCGAAGGCGTTGTCCAGCGACAGCATTGGCGATTCATGCTCGACGCTTGCAAACGGGCCATCGGCAATGGCGCCNACCCGCTGAGTGGGTGAATCGGCACTGATCAGCGCCGGGTATTGCGCCTCCAGCGCCTGCAATTCGCGCATCAACTCGTCATAACGCTGATCGCTAATGGCTGGCGCATCCTGCACGTAATACAGAATATTGTGATGATTGATCTCATCCCGCAGCTGTTGCAGGCGTTGTTCGATGGGATCAGTCATGGCCACGCGCCCGCAGCCGCTCACGGGTGGATGTCACGTGTTCCAGCGTCAGCAACTGAAGATGCTCGTCGTAGACCTTGAGATCGAGCAGGCGCACCAGTTCATCGACTTTCTTCAGCATAATCTCGTAACAGGCACGCGGTTGCTCATGCGCCGAGATATCGAAGAAACACACGAAGCCGCTGGTGCTGAACTGATCGTCAGCGAGCGCAAAGAAATCGCCTTCCTCGCTGAGATTGGCGATGGTGAAACATTGCAGATCCAACGGAATGATCAGGCCATCATCCGACAGGCTTAATCCAGCGTGGGCAAAGGCCTCATTGAGTTCGGCCGCGGTCAGCAGGCGGTTGTCTTCGTGTTTGAGAATATGCCCGATCAGGTTCTCATCGGCCACGCGTTGCATCACCAACGGCAGGCGCAACGGTTCGGGTCGCCGCCGCGAGACCTGCAGGCTGGCATCGATGGCCGGATTGATACGAATATGGCTGACATCGTCCCTGAGTACCTCCTGACCCAGCATAGTCGTGATGCTGGTCAACTCTTCGCGCAGATTTTCATCTTCGATGATGCCCTGCTCAACCTCGTCCTGGGTCAGCGTTTTATAGGCGTGGCGACGACGCATGCGGTTCTGATGCACGGTAAACAGGTACACCCCGACAATAACCAGCAGGCCAATGACGGCCAACACCCATCTCAAGGCGCCCGGGTCCATAATCGCTCTCGACAAATCAGCATGGTGGAATCAATCAGATCAGAAAAATCCGGGCTTGAGTTTCCATCAATCAGGGGCATAAAAGCAACGTCAAATTGCGTTCGAACGAATCGTCAACCGGCTTCGGCCAGTGCTGCGGCTTCATCTATATCCACCGATACCAGACGCGATACACCCGGTTCATGCATGGTCACGCCATTCAGGCTCAGCGCCAACTCCATGGAAATCTTGTTATGCGTGATAAAAATGAACTGCACCTGCTGCGACATTTCCTCGACCATGGCGCAGAAGCGCCCCACATTGGCGTCATCCAGCGGCGCATCGACCTCGTCGAGCATGCAGAACGGCGACGGATTGAGTTCAAAGATCGCGAAGATCAGCGCCACTGCGGTCAGCGCCTTTTCACCGCCGGACAACAATTGCAGGCTGGTCACGCGCTTGCCGGGTGGGCGCGCCATGATGGTCACGCCGGTGCTGAGCAGATCGTCCTCGGTCAGCTCCAGATGGGCCTGACCACCACCGAACAGCTTGGGAAAGCGAACCTGCATACGCGCATTGACCTCGTCAAAGGTCTCCTTGAAGCGGTCGCGGGTTTCCTTGTCGATCTTGCGTATGGCGTTTTCCAGCGTGGTCAGGGCAGCGACAAGATCATCGTTCTGCGCATCCAGGTACTCTTTACGCTCCGACTGTTCCTTGAACTCGTCGATCGCAGCCAGGTTGATCGGGCCCAGACGATTGATGCGCTGGGTCAGTTCATCGAGCTGGGTCTGCCAGGTCTCGATGGTCGCCTGTTCATCCATTTCCTGCTGCAACTGCTCGACCGTGTATTCGGTCCTGGCCAGCTGCTCCTCGATGGTGCTGCGCCGAACCATGACCTCCTGGCGCTGCATCTTCTGCTGCTCCAGATTGGAACGCACCTCATCGACCTGGTTCTGCTGTTCATTGCGCTGGCGTTCAAAGCCACGCTGCGCCATGTCCAGCGAGGTGACGCGTTCCTGTGAGGCCGACAAGCGCTGCTGCACCTCGGTCTTTTGCCTCAACGCCTGCTGCAAGGCCTGCTCCAGATCCTGCATCGGTTGCTGCGCGGCGGCGATGGCCTGCTTGAGTTCATCGACCCGGCCCCGGTATTGCGCCGATTGCTGCTCGATACGTTCCAGGTTGAAGCGCGTCGAATTGCTCTCCGATTGCAGGCTCTGCAGGCGCATCTGCGCCTGATGCTGACGATCACGGCTGGCGTGCAACTCGTCACGCGCCTTTTGCAGCGCGGCGCGGTATTCGTCGCGGCGGGCTTCCAGCATATGCCGGGTGGTTTCGAATTCGTTGATCTGCTCCAGATCGCTGTTCCGGCGTTGCGTGGTTTTGTGCAGGTCATCCTTCAGGCCCTGCTGACCCGCATTGATCTCGCCAATCTCCTTTTCCAGCGTCTGAAAACGCTGCTGGGCCTGTTCGGCTCGCGCGCGGCGCTGCGTACGCTGGCTGATCAGCTCGCTGGTTTCACGCTGCGCCTGATGAATACCGCGCTGAATCTCGTCGCGCTGATTTTCTTCCTGCTTCAGGCGTTCGCGGTCCCCATCATTGCGCGACTTCAGCAGCATCGCGGCTTCGGTGATCTGCTCCAGCTCCTGCTTGATGGTCTGGATTTCCTGCTCGCGCTGCAACAGGCCGCTGCGCTCATCCTCATCGCCCAGCTGCAGCATCCAGTTGGCCCCGCAGTACAGGCCATCGCGACTGACCAGACGCTGGTCTGCGCTTAACAGGACGCGCTTCTGCTGTAGCTCGGCGCGATCCTCGCAAACATACACCGGACCGATCAGCGCGCTCAGGTCGAAGCCCGCATGCGCGACCTCGGTCAGGGCCTTCCAGCCGTCAGGCGCGGGGGCCCCGGCGCGCACCGGGGCCGTGGTAATCAGGGCCACGCCCTGGTTGGCAATCGACTGCAGGCTGGTCGCGCCGATGTCACCGCTGGCAGCGAAATACGCGCCCAGCAAGGGCGACAGCACCACCTCGACCGCCTTTTCATAACCCGGCTCCACCTTGAGCAGTTCAGTCAGGCGCTTACCCTCGGCCAGGGACTGGGTCTGCAACCAGCGCTTCAATTCATCGCTGGTTTCATTCAGCACGTTCTGCTGCAGGGCTTCCAGTGACGACAGGCGGCCGCGCAGGTTCTGCACCGTGGTGCGGTGACGGTCGAGTTCGCTGGCCTGCTCTTCGATGAGCAGGCGCAGATCGTTGATGGTGATGTTCTGTTGTTCCAGGCTTTGCTGGCGCGCGGCAAATGCCTGCTCGCTGACCTGTACCTTTTCATCCAGCTCGGCGATCTGCTGGTCCCAGGCATGCAGATCGAGGCTGTCCTTTTCCGCATGCAAACGGTTCATGCGCTGATCGGCCTGCAGAATCTGGCGTTCGATATGCTCGATGGCCTTGTTCTCGACCTGCACAGACTGATGCGCCTTGTGGTAATGCTGATTGAATTCGTCCCATTCGCCCTGCCACTGGCTCATCTGGTTTTCAGCCTCGATCTGGGCCTGCTGCGCCTGTTCGTAGGCCTCACCCAGCTGCGCCAGTTGCGGGGTCAGTTCATTGACCTCGCTCTCGAGCTGGCGCAAACGCGCCTCGTCGTTGTGAATCAGCGAACTTGATTCATCCGCGGCCTGAACGACCTGGCTGAGTTCCTGCTCGTTGCGTTCCTTCAGGCTCTTCTGATGGCTGATCTCCTGCTCGCGTGTCGAGATCTCGGCGCCAATGGAATAGAACTCACCCTGCACGCGATTGTGTTCATCATTGGCCTCGGTCAATGCCTGGTGGCCCTGTTCGATCTCGTTTTCGGTCTTGCGCAAATCCGCAATGGCCTTTTGCAATTCGGTTTCGGTCTGTTCGAGACGATTCTGATGACGCTCCAGTTCGGCATTGAAGGCATTGCGCTGCAATAACAGCAACTCGGCCTCAAGGCGGCGTTGCTCATGTTTGAGCAGCTTGTATTTTTCCGCCGTTTTCGCCTGGCGCTGCAGGCGCGCAAGCTGCTTGTCGATCTCATCGCGCAGGTCGTTCAGGCGGTCGAGGTTCTCGCGCGTATGACGAATGCGTGTTTCGGTTTCGCGCCGACGCTCCTTGTACTTGGAGATACCCGCCGCCTCTTCCAGATACACGCGCAGATCCTCCGGTTTGGCGTCGATGATGCGCGACACCATGCCCTGCTCGATGATCGAGTAACTGCGCGGACCAAGCCCCGTACCAAGAAAGATATCGGTGATGTCACGGCGGCGGCAGCGGCTGTTGTTGAGGAAATAATTCGACTGGCCTGCGCGGGTTACCACGCGTTTGACCGAGATTTCATTGTACTTGGCGTATTCGCCGGCAATGCGTCCCGATGAATTGTCGAACACCAGCTCCACCGATGCCTGGCCGACCGGTTTGCGCGACGACGAACCGCTGAAGATGACATCCTCCATCGACTCGCCGCGCAGATTCTTGGCCGAACTCTCGCCCATGACCCAGCGCACGGCATCGATGACATTGGACTTGCCACAGCCATTGGGGCCGACGATACCGGTCAGGTTTTGCGGGAACTGAATCTTCGTCGGATCGACAAAGGACTTGAACCCGGAAATTTTTATCTGACTTAGGCGCATGGGAATGTGGCAAATGGCTTGTGTAAAATGGCGCCGGATTATAGCATCCGCGCGGCTATCGCCACCACAGGCTAAAACCGCAATGGTGGTAAATTTTTACAATCCAATCGGAGCACAAATCTGTATGAGAAAATCGGCACTGTTTTTGATCTTTGTTGTATTCGCCCTGCCCGCGCTCGCTGTCGAACCCCTGGTCGATCACCGCTGGCTGGCACAGAACCTGAATAACAAGGATGTGCTGATTGTCGATCTGCGCCCGGCCAATATCTTTGAATATGCGCATATCAAGGGCTCGACCAATACCGATCTCAACCTGTGGCGCACCAAATCCAACGGCGTCGAGAGCATGCTGCCGCCCAAGACCCATCTCGAAATGCTGTTATCGAAGATGGGCGCCACCCCGGAACATCATATCGTGCTCGTCGGCTCGGGTGATTCGGCTGGCGATCTGGCCAGTGCCGCGCGGATTTACTGGACCCTGGAGCAGGTCGGCCATGCCAAAAAATCGATTCTGGATGGCGGCATTATCAGCTACGCCCAGGCGCGGTTGCCGCTGGAGCGCGGCCCCAACGCCATCAAACCGACCGATTACAAGATTTTTCGCATGCGCAATGACCAGATCGACGCCAACCAGATTCAGCAGAAGAGAGACCAGTTCAACCTGATCGATGTGCGCTCCAAGGCCGAATATCTGGGCATTTACCAGGGCGCGCCCGACGAGCGGGCTGGCACCATTAGCGGTTCGCATTCACTGCCTTACGACTGGTTCAGCAAGAACGGCGGCGGCAGCTTCATCAGTAAAACCAATGCCCAGGTCCTGCTCGACACGCTGGATATCGACCCGGCCAAACCCAAGGTCGTGTTCTGCCATACCGGGAATCGCGCATCACTGTCATGGTTCATGCTGCATGAAATCATGGGCATGCAGGATGTGATTATGTATGATGGATCGACGCGAGAGTGGGCCAAACGCAACGACCTGCCCATCGAGCAGAAACTGCCCATTAAACATTGATGCCAACCGATGAAGTCCTTTCCTGCCATCGTTTTCGTATTGCTGATCTGGGCGCTGGTAGCCACTGCATCAGCGCGCGAAAACGAGTACGAGTACGAGGACGACACGCACGCGCTACCCTGGGTCGAAATAAAACAGGCCGACAATTTTGACGCCCTGGGCCGCGATGCGCGCGACACGGGCAAGGTCATCATGCTTGAGATGTCAGCCCCCTACTGCGGTTACTGCCGCACCCTGGAGGAGGAAATCATCAAACCCATGCTGCGCAACGATGATTTCGACAGACAGGTTTTTATTCGCAAACTCGACATCAGCAGCAACGACAGCATCATCGATTTCAACGGCGTTAAAACAACTCCGGCCCGTCTGGCCAGTCGCTATAGCGTGTTCGTGACCCCAACCCTCATCTTCATCGATGGCAATGGCCGCGAGGCCAGCCAGCGTATTCTCGGCGTGAACACCCTGGAATTTTACGGCGGTTACGTCGATGAGGCCCTGAACGAAGCTTACCGCAAGATAAACAGTCAGAAATATGTCAACCAAACCCGATAAATCCCTCGAAACCTTCGACAACCCGCAGCCTGGCCGCGACTACACGATTCGCATCGACGTACCCGAATTCACCTGCCTGTGTCCCAAAACAGGTCAGCCCGATTTTGCCACGCTGCACTTCGAATACATCCCCGACCAGCTGTGCGTCGAACTCAAATCGCTCAAGCTGTATGCCTGGTCATTCCGCGACGAGGGCGCCTTTCATGAAGACGTCACCAACCGCATTCTGGATGACCTGGTGCAGGCCATCGCCCCCCGATTCATGCGCCTGAATGCCGAATTCAACGTACGCGGCGGCATCTACACCAGCGTCATTGCCGAACATCGTGCCGAGGGCTGGCAACCACCACAACCCGTCGTACTGCCCTGATCCAAACCGATGTATCTGGGCATCGATTTTGGCACCTCCGGCTGCCGCGCCAGTGTCATCGATGCCAACGCCGACTGCATCGCCGAGGCCGCTATAGCGTTACCAGCCCCAGTACGCGACGGTCAACGGGTATCGCAGTCGCCACAAATCTGGTTAACGGGTCTGCAGCAACTGCTCGAACAACTCGCGCAACACAGCGAACTCGCGGCAATTGAACGCATCGCCGTGGACGGCACCTCGGGCAGTGTGCTGTTGAGTAACGCCGACGGCGAGCCGCTTGGCGACGCCCTGATGTACAACGACGCCAGCAGCGAACAGGCCCTGGCCGCACTCAAATCGACCGGCCCCGAACCTGAACACCTGTGTCTTAACCTCGGCTCCGGTCTGGTCAAGGCCCTGCAACTGGCGCAGCAGCCGTCCTCCACATCCTACCGCGTGCTCAACCAGGCCGATTTCATCACAGGCCATCTGAGCGGCCTGTGCGGGCATAGCGATTATCACAACGCGCTCAAGCTCGGTTACGACCCGCTGGCCGAACGCTGGCCCGACTGGGTCGAAGGTCAGTTCGCGACCAACAGTCTGCCCGAGGTACATGAACCGGGCAGCGTCATCGGCCGTATCAGCCCGCGCATTGCGCGGCAAACCGGCCTGTCAGTCGACTGCGACATCTGCGTCGGCAGCACCGACGCCAATGCCGCCTTCATCGCCGCCGGAGCACGGCAACCGGGCGAGGCAGTCACCTCGCTGGGCTCGACCCTGGTGTTGAAACTGCTGTCGACGAGCCCGGTCAACGATCTGCAATCGGGCATTTACAGCCACCGCCTGGGTGACTACTGGCTCAGCGGCGGCGCATCGAACGCGGGTGCGGCGATTCTGCGCGATTATTTCAGCGATGAGCAGATCGCCGCCCTATCCAGGCACATCGAACCCCGTCAACCCAGCCCACTCTGCTATTACCCGCTGCGCTCGGCGGGTGAGCGTTTTCCCCAATACGACCCGAACAAACAACCCGTCGTCGCGCCACGCCCNGCCTCGGACGTGGATTTTTTGCACGCCCTGCTTGAAGGCCTGGCGCGAATCGAACGTGATGGTTATGAAAAATTGATGCAACTTGGCGCAGCGACCCTGAACAGCGTCAAAACAGCGGGTGGTGGGGCAAAAAACAGGCAATGGACAGCGATACGTGAGCGCCTGCTGGGGGTACACGTCAGCGCAGCGTCTAACACCCAGGCAAGTTACGGCGCGGCACTGCTGGCGCTGCGAGGGCTGGCTGATTTCAAGGCATCGGGCAGGAGTTGAAGTTACCCTCACCGTCCTCCCACACCACCGGGCTTACGGCTCCGTACCACGGCGGTTCCACCTCACGATGGACACCCCTGGCGTCCGGCTAACTGTTCCCCTTAACGGGCCAGTAATTGGATTTTCACCACCTGGTCATCCGACCGCCACCACGCGTACCGGAACAGTGCCAAGGCTATGGCGCACAAAAAAAAAGCCGCCTCTTACGAGACGGCCACAACACACATAACATCTGGTTTCTCGTGGACTTAAACCACAACAACCGGCTGAAGACCGGAAAACTGCAAAAACCATTGCACTGCATTGGCTGTAGTCCAACACACTTGTACAAGCTTATGCAGTTATCGATCCGTAGTCTTTAATCATCTGTATTTCAACAAGTTAATTCATTGTGCTGACGCTGCTTGTCAGTTTTTTTTACACAACAGCATTCACAATTGTTAAATCTATTGACAGGTAAAACCCGGCATTGATATCAGCCCCACCTCGTGGCACCCTGCGCGCTGTTCAGCACAGCGACAGGAGTTTCCATGTTATTCGATATCGGGCGCGGCGCGGGTTACCTCGCCAAAGGTTTTTCCATCATGAAAACCCCGGGCATCCGTAAATATGTCATCATGCCGCTACTGCTCAATATCCTGCTGTTCGGCGGACTGATGTGGTTCGGCTACACCCAGATTTCGCAACTCATCGACTGGATGCTGGCTGGCGTACCCGCCTGGCTGGGGTTTCTCGAAGGCCTGATCTGGCTGCTGATCTCGTTCATGGCGGTATTCATCGTGTTTTTCACGTTCACGCCCATCGCCAATATCGTCGCCGCCCCGTTCAACGCGATCATGGCTGAAAAAATAGAGGAACAACTCACCGGCGACGACATCAACTCCGGCGTGCCGCTGAGCACCATCATCATCGACAGCATTAAAAGCCAGTTTGGCAAACTGGTGTACATCCTGCTGTGGTCAGCGGGCCTGTTCCTGTTCAGCCTGATTCCGCTGATCAACCTCATTTCACCCGCGTTATGGGTGATCTTTGGCGCATGGCTGCTAACACTCGAATACATGGACTACCCCATGGGCAACCACGACCTGAGCTTTGCCCAGCAGAAACAGCAGGTCAAATCGCGCCGCGGTCTGGCGCTGGGGTTCGGCGGCAGTGTGATGGTCATGACCAGCATCCCGCTGATCAACTTCCTGGTCATGCCCATGGCCGTGGCCGGCGCTACGGTAATGTGGGTGGAGCAAATGCGTCCGCGCGGCAAAAAGCTGGAAGGCACTGAAACGGCCTGACCTGCGCCAGCATGGCGGCTGACAGAAGCATCAACTCAGCGGATATCGAGCAACTTGTGGGTTTGCAGACTCAAAGACCAGCGCGGATGCTGCAGACAGTAGTCCAGGGTCAGGCGGGTATTTTGCTCGACCTCGGGACCGTCCATGGGTTGCAGGTAAAAATGGCGGAAATTGAGATCGCTAAATTGCTCGGGCGACAATCCGATTTGCGGATAGACCAGCTTCAATTCATCACCGCGCTGCAGCCGTAATGTGGTCTGCCCCTTGGGGCTGACGCACAACCAGTCGATGCCCTCGGGCGCCGCCAGCGTTCCATTGGTTTCCACCGCCACCTCGAAGCCCTGATCGTGCAGCGCATCGAGCAAGGCCTTGTCCAGTTGCAGCAACGGTTCACCGCCGGTACATACCGCATACGGTCGCGCCTGCCCGCTCGCCTGCGGCCAATACCCGGCAATCTCCTGCGCCAGCGCCTGTGCGCTGGCGAACTTGCCGCCACCTGCACCATCGGCACCGACAAAATCGGTATCGCAAAACCTGCAGTCGGCCTCGGCGCGGTCCTGTTCACGGCCGCTCCACAGGTTACAACCGGTAAACCGGCAGAACACCGCCGGCCTGCCGGCGCGAGCGCCCTCGCCCTGCAGGCTGTAGAAAATCTCTTTAACGCTGTACATCCGGCGCTCTCACACCGGCAAAGCCGGGGCCGTGTCGCCGCGCTGCACAATCACACCGCAACCAGGAGTCTGAAACAGGTCAACCCGGTCGATCTGGGGCAGGCTTTGACTGGCATGACGATAGATCCAGCGTACCAGTTCACCCAGCTCGGACGAGGCCAGGTCATCAATTTCGTCAAGACGATGGTGATCGAGCTGCGCATAAATCGGATTGAACAGCGATTTGACATCGCCGTAGTCCACCGTCCAGCCCATGACCGGGTCCAGCGCTGCCGACAGGTGCAGGCGCAGCAGGTAGCTGTGGCCGTGCAGACGCCGCCGGACATCCCCCTCTGGCGCCCGACCCAGCGACAATGCCGCCTCGAAACGCTGCTCTTTCCAGATGCGGTAATCACTGCCGTTAAAATGGCAACCGGCCGTCGCCGTTTCATACACCGTGACGCAGGACAACGCCGGCACGCGAATGACCAGACGCCGCCACATCCAGGCCGCCAGCACCTCGCTGGTCGGGTTTTGCAGACCCTCGATATCGTTCAGGCAGGCATGATCGAGCAGCGCAAAGATATCCTGCCAGGCCTGGTCGAGCAGCAAATAATCGACCTCGCTCTCCTGCTGATGGGGGTCGCGCTCGACATGCAGAATCACATCGAAGCCGTGGCCATGCATACGCCCACACTGATGACCCGCAGGCACATTGGGCAGCTGGTGCGCCGCCTCGAAACGATAACGCCGCCAGACATGCGCCCGCTGACTCGCATCCAGATCCACCCCTTGATCGGGTTTGCTGGTGATACCGGTCAGGCTCAGACCCGGCACATCGAGATGAGATGCAATCCAGCGCACCAGGCGCTCATCACTGGGATTGGGCAATTGATGGTTTAAAAATTCGTAGTCCAGCGGTTGCAGGCAGGCCTGCAAATGGGCTTTCAGCGCATCGGCCTCACCGCCCGGAAAACTGCGCCAGCCCGCTGGCAGCGCCGCGCGTATGCGCGCCTGAAAACTATGCCCGTGCAGGCGGAGCGCCGGGTTGGCCTGATCCAGATCAGACAACTGCCGCGCCGCTTCGAAACCGGCCGTCGCCGTATACAACAGGTTTTCGTTCATCAATCGTCAGCCGACAACGACTGCAACAAGGGGTCCGGCGCACCCGCCTCGGCAAAACCGCGCGCGCGCAGCAGGCAGGAATCGCACTGACCGCAAGGGCGGCCATTGGCCTGTGGGTCATAACAACTACTGGTCAGGCCGTAATCCACACCCAGCGCCAGGCCACGCGAAATGATTTCGCCCTTGGTCAGATCGATCAACGGCGTGTGCAGCGTCAGCCGATCCTGGCCCTCGACACCGGCCCGCGTCGCCAGATTGGCCATGCGTTCGAAGGCCTCGATGTATTCGGGGCGACAATCCGGGTAACCGCTGTAATCGACCGCGTTGACGCCAATGAAGATATCCACCGAGCCCAGCACCTCGGCCCAGGCCAACGCGTACGAAAGAAAGATAGTATTACGCGCCGGCACGTAGGTAATCGGAATGCCGGCATCCAGATCCTCCACCCGCTCATGCCTGGGCACATCGATGCTGCTGGTCAGCGCCGAACCGCCGAACTGACGCAAATCGATATCGACGATACGGTGTTCCAGCGCGCCCATTGACCGCGCCAGACCCGCCGCGCGTTCAAGCTCCATAGCGTGCCGCTGGCCATAACGAAACGACAGGGCATAAGGCGCATACCCCGCATCACGCGCCATGGCCAGCACCGTGGCGGAATCAAGGCCACCACTGAGCAGAATGACAGCTTTTTGCGGCATGGAATCGATCATCTACCCATCAAAATTCAAAGGATGGCAAGGCTACCAAGTGCATCATGCAGCGGCAACGGGTTTTTATGAGCGCCAAGCCCCTCGGCGATAAATTCTCAAACACCGCACCACCCGAAAAAATCGGCCACAGGGCTGGCCTACACCGCCTGGCTCCGAATCGGTTCGCGGTCGCTGTGGGAGCCGAGCCCCCTCGGCGATCAATTCTCGAACATCGCACCATGCGAACGAATCGGCCAGAGGGCTGGCCTCCTACCCGCTACCAACCTCAGCGCTTTCCGTGTCTTTCCGTGGCTAATTCATTTTTCCACTTGCAACTTGCCACTTGCAACTTCCCCCACTTCCCACCCTCAGAGATCAAGACGCAAATTCCGCCTGATCTCTTCAATCAAATAGTCAGGCACGCCCCATTCACCGGCCAGCCCCGGCCAACTCGACACATGCTCAATCGTTTCATTAATGATGTGGTCGATCTTGCGCCGGGTGAACAACGGGCTGAGTTTTTCCAGGCCATAGATATCCGCGCGGGTGAAATCATCCCGTTTACCGTTCAAGCTCATCCAGTGACTGTTAATCCATTTGCTGCCCGGTTTATAGCTGTAAGCCAGATCATATGCCGGGGCAAGCGACCACTTGTCATCGTGCAGAATAAAAGCAAAATTTTTCGAGTGATCGTCGTGATTTCTTGCAACGATGTTAAAGATCATACGTTTCAGTATCTGCTCTGCCTCGGTCGCGGACAGCTTGAGCTGGCGCGCTACGCTAAATAACTCGGCATAGGAAAACGACCCCGGTTTTTTATAATCGACATGCGCTAACCCGTTCAGGGTTTGCATATGGATCTTGTTATTCGCGACCCGGTCAAAACGTCGGGTCACAAAATGCCGCCTGTCACCCTCATCAAGCAGTCGGCACGGCATCATATCGATGCCACATTGTTTCGCCATCAAGTGATAAACGAACTCCATCGCGCCGTAGCCAAGCGGATCACCAAAGGTTTCCTGGCTTTTGCTGTGCTCGCTGACGCCGTCGAACTTCAAGATATAGTGGCTAAAACCATCCGGCACTGTAGCTTGCCCAGAACGCACCTGGCTAAAATCCGCATTGAAAGCCAGCACGGCCTTGGGTCGGGCGCCGCCAGCGCTCATACCGACGGACAGTAACGCCATCATGGCCTCGCGATCCTCCTGACCATTTTGTTTGAGACCTACCGAAAAATTGCCGCGAGAATCCAGAATCTCCTGCGCGATCGACACCAGCGATTCAATTTCCACGCGCTGCGAAGCATTCAGACTGCGCATCTGTGTGGCCGGCGCGTATTCCAGCGCACCCATACCCCGCTTGCCCGTAAATTGAAGCCGTTGTAACGGCGTGATGTCGTTCGGCGATTTACCCTGCCCTGCGACCCAGGCGTTTAACACCGCATTACCAAAATCATCGGGCAAAGAGTCGGCGACCAAACCGGGCAGCCCCTTGAAGGTTTCAAAATTGAGTTCGGGAAAGCTATATATTTGGCTTGATAACGGCATCCTGAGCGGAGACAACTCGACACCCTTGTGGATAAAACCTGGCGCATATTCAAAAGCGCCGACGCCTTTATCCGTATCAAAGCTCACCGCCCCAACCCGCTGTTGTTGATACCGGATATTGACGACCTCCATTACCATTCGGATTGATCCTCGTCGCGATCTCGACGCTGGCCCGATGCCCGCTGGCGCTTTTTGCCCTGCAACCTCGCCAACTGCACGGGAGAGATTTCCTGCCGGGGAAGAAACCGATCCAGATGATCGGTCAAATCCAGCGCGATCATAATCGCGATGAAAATGTCGAGTTGCGCCTTGCCTTTTTCGGCATTCAACACCGTTTTGCGCGCCACACCGGCAAGACTCGCCACTTCAGACTGGGTAAAATCGCGGTTCAATCGCGCCTGCTTCAAGCGCTCGCCAATCTCCTGCGCAAGCGCATATGCGGTTTTTTCTGTCATACATCAAAGTCCTCAAACGGATACATAAAGATGATTTAAATCGATAATGTATTCCATATTGGACTTTAAACTTCACATGTCAACAATTATTATAATGATCAAATATAGTTACATTAATTGGCAAATATTCATTTAATGTAATCAATACGGCATCTTCATAACTACAGACTCGCATAACGCGATTGGTTCATATCCTGGCCTGAGTCGAACCTCATGGCGCGAATATCGNCTCACCGCCAAGGCCATGCTTTTGCGACTCATATTTCGCGCGAATTTCCCGGNACACCTGCTCCATTGAAATCGCATCGCCGGCCTCGATCTGGCGGATCGAAACCCTGATGTCGTCGCTCACCCGGGGGCTGTTTACGATTNTCGATGAGTCCTGTGAAGAAGGCGTGTCGAGGCATCGCCTCGGCATCGGGGTTAGATCACGTGGCATGGTTGGTATCGGGGTCTGGTTGGCATCGGTGGCATCGGTGGCATCGGGGTCACATTATTGGCCAATATTAGCGGATTCTGTGCTCTGACCCCACTTCTCAGGGATTGAGCACCTTCACCGGAAAGCTGGCAAAGTCTTTGACGTTACGGGTCACGAGAGTGAGGTTTCGAACCATCGCCGTTACCGCCAGCAGGG
>JGI10211J34971_10001537_pt1 | contig 18990 bp, 21 predicted proteins | sample Etolagsediment_FD_34971 | JGI IMG/M metagenome (IMG submission 34971)
ATTCATTTTAAAGATGCTGCAAAACAGCTTAATCTCTCCATAGACGCATTAAAAAAGATTTTTTCCTGCCGCCCGCAATTGCCGACATCAGAAGGAAGCCCGGATGTTATCGTAATCCTGCGTTTTGGTTTTAGCCCCAAGGAAATCATTTTTGAAGGAGGGCTTAGTTTCCACTCAACAATTTCCAGGGAGCATCTGGAGGATATTGCCCGCTACCTGGAACTCCGCTCCAGCATAAGAGCACGAAGTATAGTTCCAGTATCCAATGCACTTCCAGGTGGAAAAGATAAAAAGTATATGGTGCCCCTGAGAGATTTTATCTCAACTCATCTTCTTCTTCCTCCGGAAGCCAGGATTCCCTCACTTCTTTTTTCTCCCAAGTTGCCCGGATTCAGGATACCTTTAGAGGAATTCAATGAAAAAGTATACTGCAAACCAGAGTTTTCTGAAGGAATAATTTTTGCTTCCCGCATCCAGAATATTTCACAATATGCACTAAATAGGCAGATGCATGCTCTTCAAAAGGAGGTGCACACGTATTCTTCCCCAAAAGAAATCCCATTTGGGCTGGGCCTGAAGCTCTGGATTGCAAATGCCTTTTATCTGGATAATGCCCAGGGAATTTCCCCCCTGCTGGAGAAGGTTGTTTCAGATTCGCTTGTAAGAGAGTTTTTTCAGGAATCCCGGGCACAGTATATGGACATTTTTTTGGAGATGGACCGCTTGGGGAGAGGGCAGGGCCAGCAAAAATTCTGGAGTGAAAAAACTTTGGAAGAGAAACTAGCATATGCAAAATGGCTAATCAGAGAACATAAGATATCTACCCACACTCTTTTTGCTGCAAGAGCACCCCCCGCCATTCTAAAGTTCATCAGGTCAAGGGCTTTTGGCTGGGATGAGATTGGCCTTCAAAACATGAGAGGCGCACATTTGAAGGGGCGCAAGCGCAAGGAGGATACTTCACAAAATAACCATTATATAGAAAATGCCCCTTTTCCTTCAGGTGAAGATTTGCTCAGAGAAAATGGAATTGATGGAGTCCGGGATTCCATGCCTCCCCCTGCGTTTCAGGGAGGAAGCCCGCTTTTTGACTCTATTGATTCCGAAGAGCTCGAAAGAGAGCAATTTGTGTCCCGGAGCAAATTCCCCGGTTCTCCCCCTAAAATAATTGGCTCGCGATTTAGTTCCAAAAATTCTACAGAAGCGCATGAAGCTAATATACAAACAATTTTTGGCAAACTCATCACATGGAAGCACTGCCGGAAAATTGAGCGCGGGCAATTGAAAAAAATAATATTCCGGGAAATCAAGACTGGCCAGCGCAGGAGGATTGCGCAGTTGTTGCTGCAGACTGGAATGCCAATGCGCATTCATGATGAATTGGGAAGGACCCCCCTCATCATTGCTGCAGAAAAGCATGAAACCGGAGCCCTCGAAGCCATACTCAATTTCTGGGAAAAACCGGATTTAGAGCAAACAGACAATTCTGGGGACACAGCCCTGATGGCTGCAGCATCTGAAGGAAATGCAAATTCCATAATTCTTCTTGCAGGCGCAGGTGCAAAACTGGACGCCAGAAACATTAAAAACAAGAAACGGACTGCCCTCATTTTTGCAGCATTTGAGGAACAGGCTGATACTGCAAAAAAACTAATTTCTCTGGGAGCAAACCCCGCCCTGAAAGATGATTACAAACGAACTGCAGCAGATTATGCCAAGCTGAATGGGGATACAAAACTTGCCGCTTATTTGCACAAACAGGAAAGGGCCTGGAGAAAAAAGCACTGAGTTTAAATTCCCTGCCTCCCCATATTCCCTAGATTTTCATGTTTATAGCAGTACTTTCAGATAACCCTGCAAAAAGAAAGGATTTTTGCAAACTGGTTGGAAAAGAAACCGGAAGTGGAGACATAACATTCTATACTTCGAATTTTCAGGGGGTAATCCGCACACTCATAGAGCCCACCCTGTATCCGGATAAGCTCCAGCCTCTTCTTTACTCTCTTTCAATTGCAGATTACATAGTAGTGCTTGCAGATGCACCTACTCCCCATCTTGGAGAGATAATTGTTGCCCTTGACATGTTGAAAAAAGAAAAAGGCATTATTCTTTCTTCAGTAGAACTTCCCCTAAAGGGAACTGTGTTAGAAGCATATGGGCGCCCTTCTTCTGCAGAAGAAGCAAAGCAGAAAATCCTCTCTTTGGAGGATGCAGAGCCTTCAGTAGAGCCCTTAGCTCTTGTGGACAGCGCATTTACCGTAAAAAGTGTCGGGAATGTAATGCTTGGGGCAGTAAAATCCGGCTCCATAAAAAAACGCGATAAGCTGATTTTCCTTCCCTCTAAAACAGAAATAGAAATCAAAAGCATCCAGCTCAATGATAAGGATGTGGAAGAAGTTTCCGCAGGGGGGCGCTTTGGAATGTGCTACAAGGGCGGCCCAATTGAGCGCGGAATTCTGGCTTCTCCCTCAAATTCTTTTTCCCTCTCCAAGAGCATTCCCGGAGAATTCATTAAATCCCCCTTCTACAAGGCAGAGCTCCCAAAGAAAATCCATGCGTATTCCAGCCTCCAGTTTACTGAAGGTGCAGTGGAGGGCGCAACCCTTAATCTAGAGAGGGAGTTTGCATTCAGGCCAGGAGAAAGGATACTCATTACTGACCCCGGAAGCTCAAAACTAAGAATTTGCGGAGTATTTGCCCCAAAATAAGTGCACCTAATTCTAATTTATGAAAAAGTGAAAGGTCCCACCCACTTCACTCAAATTCTTTTTCCCAAGTCCAGTCCATTTACGAACACCAAATTAATTTGGAAAATTTCCTTTATATACTCAAAGAAGCAGTGCCTTTCCGCTGTTTCCACTACTCCCTCCCCTTCCCAAGCATTTTAAATATTCACGGACCAATCCATCCTTATGAAGAAAAAAGAGATTAAATTTACTGCTAACTTCCATGAAGATGCAGGAGCGCAGCTAATTAGGCAGGATGCAGAAAAAATCCAGGAACTTACTCCCGGATTTGCGCCCCCCCTTATTGTAAAGCCCCTAGAAACCCTGGAGAATTCCGCACCGCGGAAGATGGAAGCAAAAACATTTCTTTCCATGCCGATTAAAAAGGATAAAAAGGAGTAATCTCTCTGAAGGTGAATTCTAAAATGGACTCTACAACCCGCACAATCTACATTCTTGGGGCAATAGTACTTCTCCTCTTTGCAGGGGTACTGCTTTTGCACTCACCAGCCCGCACAACTATTGTTGAAGCCAATACTACTGTGCCCGAAGCAATTCTTGCGCAGGAAGTCCCCGAAGTTCCGCAAGAAGAAGAGCCAGCCCCTCCAAGCACCGTTGCCCCAGAGAGGGTTGTAATTGAAACAAGCAAGGGAATAATAGAAGTAGAGCTTGACCGTGAAAATGCCCCCATAACAGTAGAAAATTTTGTGACGTATGTAAATGAAGGCTTCTACAACGGAACCATTTTTCACCGCGTAATAAACGGATTCATGATTCAGGGGGGAGGCTTCACTTCAGAGGGGCTTCCTAAGGAAACCCACAGCCCAATAATTTTGGAATCCAACAATGGGCTAAAGAACACCAGAGGGACAATTGCAATGGCCCGCACAATGGAATCCAATTCTGCAACTTCTCAATTTTTCATAAACGTAGAAGACAATTCTCTCCTGGACTATGGCCCAGGAAACCCAGGCTATGCAGTATTTGGAAAAGTAACTTCCGGAATGGATGTTGTAGATCAAATAAAAGAAGTAGAGACCACCTCCAAATATGGCGCATCCGACTGGCCCACCCAAGATGTGCTCATCCTTAGGGTGTACCTAAAAGAATAGAATATTTCTCTATTTTTCTATTTCTTTTTTACTGCAGCCTCTTTTTCTTCTACCTCATCCCTGATTACTTTTTTTACTACCAGAAACACGATTAATGCCAGTATAAGAAAATTGATAATTGCTGCTAAGACCGGCCCCCACCCAAATACAAATGGACCCAATGCAACAGTAGCAGTCTCCCAGCTTCCTGCCGGAAGAAAAGGGTCGCTCAGAGGCATGATGAGATTGTCTGAAATCGACTTTACCAGCTCATTAGTGGCAACACCCATAACAAATGCAATTGCCAGCCCAACGACTTTATACTCCCGAAGGAATTGCTTAAACTCTCCAGTGAATTTCTTCATCCCCACGCCTCATTCTCCTGCAAACTTTGTTGCAAGCACATCCGCAATAAGCCCATATGCTGCTCCGGCAATTATCATGATTTCCATTCCACCATAAAAGCCAAGCCCTACACTCATAACTGCTCCGAGGATTGCCCCTCTTAGTGCTGCGTTCTTAAGTTCTCCATTAATTATGGCAACCCCTCCTGCAAGCCCCACAAGAAGCCCAATCATAAGCCGCCCATAAAAAATGGTTGCCAGAAGCGGAGTATCTACTATGAGCCCGGGGATGTCCGCCATGGTGGTTCCATAAGCGCATAAAGCTCCCGCCAGTGCTGCAATTACCAATGCAATAATCAGTCTTTTCCAGTTCATGGTTTGCACTCTCGCAAAAACTATTTTAAGCTGCCGTTTAAGGCTTACACAGTAGAAATTCCGCCCATTCCACGAATTAGGTATTCTATTGAGCGACCTACTTCGCCAACCCTTTTCTTATAAGTTTTTTCCAGTACCCTGGCCCCTGCTGAGTGGTATTCTGCTACACCACTCTTGGATTTTTCAACTAATCCCATTTTAAGCAGTTTATCCAGTCCGTCATAAGTTTTTGACCTGGCAATTCTCAATTCCCTAATCATTTTTCCGGCAGTAGTGTTAGGATGTGTGCAGATAAATAGATAAATGCTGGATTCTTTTTCTGAGAGGCCCAGAAATTCCAGAGAATCCTTGACGTTTTCAACCATATTATGTTATTTTAGCCAGGAAATCCTTAAAAAGCTCCCTATTTTGCCCATTTATTGCTTCAAAGTGGCAAAGTCTCAACAATTGGTGCCTTAAACTGTGTTAAACTTCGGAAAAAAGCGTAGGTTTAAATACTGCCGCTTCGTAATACTTTCATGCACTTTAGCAATATCTATCTGAGCCCAAAGGTGGTCCTCTAATGTACCATGTTTGTGCCCATTGCAGGGTTCGCGGAAGAGACCGCTCCTACTCTTACCCGAAGGGTTGGAGGTCTCACAGGACCACAAAAGGAATCCTTCTTCTTTGTCCGGAGTGCCAGGAAAAACTTAAAAGCGGCACAATTGTCTAATCCTTTTCCAGCTAATCATAAAGAATAAATTTCTTGCTCCAGTACTCCCTCTGATGGAAAAGAATATTTGGGTAATAAAGGAAGACGGAACAAAGGAAAAGTTTGACTCAAAAAAAGTAATGCGTGCAGTGCGCAGGAGCGGCATGAGCGCAAAAGAATCCGAAGTTGTTCTCAAACTCCTGAAGCCCCACCTTAAAGAGGGGATTACTACAAAACAAATCTATTCTCGCGTATATGGAATAATCCGCCAGCTCCGGCCCGAAGTGACACATAGGTATAACCTTAAGCGCGCCCTCCAGCTTTTGGGCCCCTCAGGGTACGATTTTGAGGACTTTACAGGAAAGCTGTTTGAAGCACGGGGATACAAAACTGAAGTCCGCCAAATCCCAATTGGAAAATGCGTAACCCATGAAATAGATGTAATTGCACGAAAAGGAAGAGAAAAACTAATGGTTGAATGCAAATTCCGCAATGAGCCAGGCACCAAATGCCGCATCCAGACTGCGCTCTACATCTATGCCCGCTTTTTGGATTTGCGCGATGGGGCAAAAAGGTATAAAAAACAACCCTTCACCAAACCATGCCTGGTTACAAATGCCCGGTTTTCCCGCGATGCAAGGGATTATGCAAAGTGCATGGGAATGCGCCTTGTAGGCTGGAGATATCCATTTAGTGAGAGCCTTGAAGTGCTAATTGACAAAACCAAGTGTTACCCAATCAGTGTAATAAAAATGAATTCCCACACCCTGCACACTCTCCTTAAACGAAACATAATCACTGTGCAGGATGTTCCTGAGAACCCAAAGGAATTTGCTGACCTGACCGGAATTTCGCTTTCCAATGCACGCAGGATCTGCAAGGAAGCCAAACTAGCGCGCAAATAAATTGCAAAAGCGCACCCGTGTTCTTAAACTTTTTTGGGCAACAACCTCCAATGTCTTTTGGACCCAAAGCAACTATTAGGAACACTCCCCTTCCATTCATTCCCAAAAGCAGGTTTCGCAAAAAACTGGAACTTGCCCTAAAAATAGCCAAGAACCACATCGAGGAAGAATTTACTTCTGAAGAGTTGTATGCACATGCACAAAAATTGCGCAGGCGCTGTACCTTTTCCCTGGCTAGTGAACCTGCCCAAAAAGTGCTCGGTGGGCTCTGGGGCGATGCTCACCTGCTGGATATAATTGGAGTGATCTGGGACCCGAATTTTCTTTCCACAATCTCAGATGAGGAGGCTTTTCACCACCTTCGCAAGCGTGCAAAGCAAAGCATGGTAACTGCAGGCCAAATCTCCGCAATTGAAACCCAGGGCTCAGCTCAGGCGGCATTTTGGAGCGAGTCCGAATTACGGCAGTTTTCCAATGCATCCAAACTGATTGCGCAGGCAGAAATTCTCCTAGAGTTTGCCCGCGTCCGGGAAGAAGCACACTCACGCAAGCCGTAGCTATTTAAACGTTCTATGCAATTTTGTTTGCACATGGCAATAGACCTGGATGCAATGCTGGTTAAAAAAGTCAATCAGGCAAAAAAGACCAGAATAGGGAAAGCGCTCAATGGATTTGCCCACACAATAGGGGGCCCCTCAGTTGCAGCAGGCATGAATTTTGTGTGCACCGGAGCCCTGGGTTTCATAATTACATTCCCAATCTACGAGCTTGCAGGCCCCTGGGCCGCCCTCCCTACAGGAGGGTTTACAATAATTCTCCTTGCAATAATCTCCCTCACAATTTTTGTAAATGAAATTGGGCCCAATCATTTGCGCAAATTTATGCGTCCGCTCCTGATTTTTGCAATAATGTTTTCACTTCCCTTTGGGCTTCTGAGCATTCCGCTCCTAAACAGCATTTCCCAGCCCCACCGGGAGGCCTCACCGCTTAAAAAGCTCGAAGGAATCAAAAAACCCTAAGTTTAAACCTTCCTCTCCTTAGCCTTTCCAATGGCAATTTGCCCCCTTTTGCAACGAGAAGCGGATTCCAAAGCTTTCTGAATACATAAAGTAAAGCATAAATATTATCAAGTATTTAGTGTGGGTATGGGAACTGCTTTCAGTAAGCTTGCCCAGCTCTATTCCAAATTGGGAGAGACTTCTTCTTACAACAAAAAGCGCATAATCCTCTCCTCCTTTTTCAAAAAGCTAAACCGGAAAGAAATACTCTCCGCAACTTACCTGACTTTGGGAAGAATCGGTCCAATCCATGGAGATATAGACCTGGGCCTTGCAGGCAAAATGGTAGAGCGTGCTATTGCCCAGGCCTATAGGGCACCTCAGGAAGAAGTGCACAAACTAATGCGCCAAAAAGGGGATCTAGGGTTAGTTGCAGAGGAATTAGATTCCAAAAAAAGGAGTGCCCTGACAATTGCCCAGGTGCATGCAGCCCTCTTAAAAATAAAAGCTGCCTCAGGTGCGGAGAGCCAAAAAAAGAAACTAACCCTTTTTTCCTCCCTTCTCAAAAAAGCCAGTGCGCTTGAATCCAAATATATTGTGCGCATTGTGCTCGGCCACCTCCGCATAGGAGTAGGCGCGGAAGCCCTGATGGATGCGTTTCCCACTGCATTTCCCAAAGCCAAAACAAACCGGAAACAGCTTGAATCCCTTTACCACTTGAGTACAGATATGGGCTTTGTTGCAGAATTGGTATCCAGGAATAAGCCAATTCCCCCTAAAAAATCCGCGGTTTTGCTCGGGTGCCCAATCCGCGCGATGCTTGCCCAGCGCGTAAAAACAGTGGCAGACATCCGCAAAAAGATGGCAGAATGCAAAGAGTTTGCTGCAGAAGAAAAATATGATGGAGAGCGCATCCAGATACACAAGAACGGGAACCGCATAACCGCATTCTCCCGCCGCCTCACCAACATTACCCTCCAATACCCTGCAATAATGGAAGCAGTCAAAAAGCACCTGAAAGCAAAAAGTGCAATCCTGGATGGCGAAGTAGTTGCTTACAAAGGAGGCAAAATCCTCCATTTCCAAAAACTAATGCAAAGAAGGCGCAAGCATGATGTGGAAAAATACGAGTCCGAAATTCCTGCAGCCCTCTTCCTCTTCGATATTCTCTACATGAATGGAAAACCCTTAATGAAAAAACCTTACCCCAAGAGAAGAAAAATCCTGGAAAAAGCAGTAACTCCCTGCAGGGAAATCCATCTTGCCGGCCGTTTCGTTACTCAGGATTTTGGCAAGATACACCCATTTTTCGAAAAGTGCATAAAGCGCGGCCTAGAAGGAGTAATTGTAAAGTCCACTGTACAGGATTCAATTTATGAGCCGGGAGTGCGCAGCTGGCTTTGGATTAAATGGAAACCAGAATATTCTAAAGGCATGCGCGAAACCTTTGACCTGGCAGTAATAGGAAGCTATGCAGGGCGCGGAAGCAGGAGCGGGCACTTTGGAGCCCTCCTCTGCGCACTCTACAACAAAAAGAAAAAAATATTCGAGAGCTTCACAAAAGTGGGCACAGGATACAAGGATTCTGATTTTGCAGAGTTAGAAAAGCTCCTGAAAAAATACAAATGCTCCAAAAAGCCTTCCAATGTGCAAATTTCTTCCGCAATGAAGCCAGACATCTATTATAGGCCGCATGTAGTAATTGAGGCCCTGGGTGCAGAAATAACCAAAAGCCCAAGCCACAGCTCGGGCTATGCATTGCGCTTTCCGCGCTTTGTCCGGCTGCGAGAAGATAAATCTGCAGCCCAGGCTACAACCCTAAAAGAAATTGAGGCGATGAAAAATGGGAAATGAAGAATTTGTAATGCTTCTCAGGCAGGCAGCCGATGCCCTGGAAATAGAAAAAGTGGACTGGAAGCCTCGCGCCTACAGGAGAGCAGCCCATGGAATAGAAAACCTCCGCAGCTCCCTTAAAACAATCTATAAGGAGGGCGGCCGCAGGGGACTGGAAGAAATTCCTGGAGTGGGCCCTGCAATTGCCCTGCACATAGAAGAGTACCTAAAAACAGGCAAAGTAAAAAAATGGGAAAATTTATTCAGGAAAATTCCCAAAGGCTCAACCGAGCTCCTGAATATCCAGGGCCTTGGCCCAAGCAGAATCAAAATCCTAGAAAAGAAGCTCGGGATACGCTCAGTTGCTGAGCTGAAAGCAGCCCTGAAGAAAAGGAAACTCCGCGGAGTTCCGGAATTAGGTGCCAAATTAGAAGAGAATTTGCTCAAGTCCCTGGAAACCTATAGTAAAAGCCGCGGGCGCATGCTTCTCTCCCAGGCCACTTCAATTGCCTCAGATGTGCTTGATTACCTGGAGAAGAATGCCAAAGTGGAAAAAGCAATTGCTGCAGGTTCCCTCCGCCGCATGAAGGATACAATAGGGGATATAGACATTCTTGCCCAGTCCAAAAACCCTTCCAAATCCATGGAGGCTTTTGCAAAAATGCCTTCGGTTTCAAGAGTGCTTGCAAAGGGCCCCACCAAAACAAGTGTGCTCCTGCAGAGGGGAGTGCAGATAGACCTGCGCATAGTTCCCCCGGAAGGCTACGGTGCCGCACTTATTTATTTTACCGGATGCAAACAGCACAATATAGAGCTCCGCAAAATTGCCATAACCAAAGGCTACAAACTCTCCGAGTACGGAATCTACAACAAGAAAACTCACAAGCGCTTTCTTTCCCGCACTGAAGAAGAAGTATACAGGCGCCTTGGAATGGAATATATCCCGCCGGAATTGCGCACAATGCGCGGAGAGGTCCCGGCAGCCCAAAAATACAGCCTTCCCAATCTAATTGAGGAATCCGACATTAAGGGAGATTTGCATATGCACACTACTTACAGCGATGGAACAGAATCCGTTGAGTCCATGGTGCGTGCTGCAATTGCCCGCAAGTACAAATACATTGCAATTACCGACCATTCTCCCTCCCAGACAATTGCCAATGGGCTCTCCCCCGAGCGCCTTCGCCTCCAGCACAAAGAGATAGATAAAGCCCGCAAAAAATATGGGAGCAAAATAAAAATCCTAAAGGGTGCGGAAATAGACATCCTAAAAGATGGAAGTTTAGATTATCCCAATGAGATTCTCAGGAAGTTGGATATTTGCATTTGTGCAATTCACTCCAGTTTCCAGATGCCAGAAAAGCAGATGACCGAGCGCATTTGCACTGCCCTTGAAAACAAATACCTGGATGTCTGGGGCCACCCCTCGGGGCGCATGATTGGGAAGCGCCCGCCCTGTGCAATCAATTTCTCCAAAGTTTTTGAAGTTGCGCAGGAAAATAAAAAAGTTCTGGAAATTAATTCCCAGCCCGTGCGCCTGGACCTAAGTGATTCCAATGTTTTTAGGGCCCGCGGCTACAACAGCCTTTTTTCTATAGATACGGATGCGCATGCTTCTTCTCACTTGGATTATATGCGCTTTGGGGTTGCAAATGCAAGGCGCGGCTGGCTCACCAAAAACCCCATAGTAAATACTTATCCCTTCTCCAAACTAAAGAAAATCTTCAGGCGCATCTCCCTTTAGTGTTCAATATGCTCAATTGAAGAAGAAAAGCAGTAATCCCAATTTTTTATAAAGCTTGGGTAGGATAACCCCCCATGGCAACCAGAAAGAAATCTGTTTCAAAGCCCACCACACATTATATGACTGCAATCACCCTCGCACTAATCACTGTTGCCGCAATGTTTTCGCTCAGCGGCCTTACTGAGAACGCAGTATTTGGATTTAGCTCAATATTCTACTATCTTGCGGCGGCCCTCTTATTCTTCATCCCCACCGCCCTATGTGCAGCATTTCTCGCCACCCGCTTTCCCACAGGAGGCATAAATGTATGGGTGCGTGAAGCCTTTGGAAGAAAATGGGGCCTCCTTGCAATTTGGCTCCAGTGGATACAGAGCTTAGCGCTTTACATGACAATCCTAAGTTTTGCTGCAGCAACCCTTGCATTTGCATTCAATCCTGCCCTGGCAGAAAACAATATCTACACCCTCGCCGTAATCCTGGTAATTTTTTGGGGAGTAACCGCAATCAACTTTGGGGGAATGAAGCTTTCCACAAAACTCAGCACATATGGAGTTATGCTCGGCACCCTGTTTCCCGGAGCCCTCTTAATCCTCCTTTCCCTGCTCTGGCTGCTCCAGGGCAACCCCATCCAGATAGAGATGTCACTGGATACAATTATCCCCCAGTTTGAGGGCCTAAACAGCTTAGTCCTCGCAATAGGGGGGATACTCCTCTATGCTGGAGTGGAAATGTCTGCAGCGCACATTACGCGCCTCAAGAACCCATCTACAGATTACCCCCGTGGAATCTTCCTGGCCGCAGGAATTGCCCTGGTTGCATTCATCCTTGGCTCCCTTGCAATTGCCATGGTAATCCCCCTGGATAAAATCAGCCTGGTTGCAGGCATAATGGAGGCATTTACTGTTTTGCTTAACCACTATGCAATAGGATGGTTCATCCCGGTTGTGCTTGTACTTATAGTGGGCGGCACCATTGCCGGAATCAACACATGGATTGCCGGGCCTTCGCGTGGGATTCTTAAGGTTGCGCGCCAGGGCTCCCTTCCCCCAATTTTCCATAAAACCAACAGCAAGGATGTCCCAACTAATATCCTTCTTATGCAGGCAGTAATAGTAACCATTCTTGGAGCAGTATTCATGCTCATGCCTGATGTGAGCGAATCATTTTGGATTCTTACTGCCATGACCGCGCAGTTCTACCTTACAATGTACGTAATCCTGTTTGCTGCTGCAATCTCCCATGCAGGGAAGCACAAAGGCAAGAACCTTTTCCAGATGCCCGGAGGAAAGTATGGAGTATATATTATAGCCGGAATAGGGATGCTTACTGCGCTTGGTGCGATAGTAATCGGCTTTTTCCCGCCTGCGCAGGAAGTTGCAGTCAACCCGGTTCTCTATGCAGGAATCCTCTTCATGGGTCTTGCTGCAGTAATAGTCGTGCCCCTCCTGTTTTTCCACTTCAGGAAAAAGAGCTGGATTATGCATCCGCCGGTAAAAGAGGAATATTAAACCCCTTTTTTTATTCTTATTTTTAGATTAATTTGGGGAGCCCGAAGCCGTTCCCGTGCTTCTGGTTGTATTTTTGGTGGTATTCCTCTGCCTTCCAGAATTCACTTGCCGGCACAATTTCAGTAACAATTTTCCGCTCCCCATATTTTTCCTGCTCGTCTTCCAAGGATTTTTCTGCTGCTTCTTTTTGCGCAGCACCATAGTAAAAAATCACAGAACGATACTGGCCTCCCACATTGGGCCCCTGCCTATGTGGAGTAGTTGGGTCGTGCAGTTCCCAGAATGCCTCCAATAGTTTTTTGTAAGAGATTTTTCCCGGGTCAAACTTAATGTGCACGGTTTCTGCATGCCCACTGCTCCCTTTGCACACATCTTCATAAGTCGGGTTTTTTGAAATTCCCCCCGTATATCCAACCTCCGTTTTCCTCACTCCGGGAATTTCCATGAATCTTTTTTCTACTCCCCAGAAGCACCCTGCTGCGAATGCCGCTTCCTCAAGCTTTGCCATAGTTTTTCTTTTAATGCCATAATCTTAAACCCATAGTGGGCAGAATCTCCAGAAATGGGCCTTTCCGGTGCAAAACGAACCATTATAAAGACTACTGCCTGATAATGAACTCAGTACAAACAATATAGGTGTAAAAAATGACAGAAGGTACAGTAAAGTTCTACAATGAGATCAAAAGGTTTGGTTTCATTGCAGGAGATGATGGAAAGGAATACTTTGTACACGAGAGTGGGCTCAAAGAGGGAACCAGGATCCGCGAAGGCGACAAAGTCAGCTTCGAAGTAGTTGAAGGTGAAAAGGGACCAAAAGCAGAACAGGTAGAAAAGATTTAGATAAATTCATTTTACTAAATTTTGCTCTATTTTTTTCTTACTATTTTTTTTAATTTTATTTTCATTGAGTTTTAGGCTTTTTGTTGCCAAAAAACCGTAACTTTAATTAAGGCTAACCTGTTTCTTGTTCCATGCACTGGCCCAAGCTGATTGGATGCATTCTCCTCTGTCTCCTAGCCGGAGCACTCGGCTCTGCATTTACCGAAACTTCAGAAGGAAGCTGGTATACAGAACTCACAAAGCCATCTTTTAATCCCCCAAATTGGGTATTTGCCCCAGTCTGGACAACCCTTTATATCCTAATGGGAATTTCACTTTATTTACTCTGGGAGGAGATTTCCTCCAAGTGGGCAGTCCATGCAATCGCCTTTTTCCTCCTCCAGCTTTTCCTGAATTTCCTCTGGTCCTTTTTGTTTTTTGGACTTCACTCCCCTCTCTATGCATTTGTAGAAATAGTTTTCCTCTGGCTTGCAATTCTCGCCACAATAATCCTAGCTTACCGAGTAACTCCAAAATCAGCCTACTTACTTGTTCCTTACCTTCTCTGGGTTTCTTTTGCTGCCTTCTTAAACTATAGTATTCTGGTTCTGAACCCCTGAAGTCCAGGCGCTATGCTTTTAAACTGGAAACCCAAGATACTTCCCAATGCCAATTATTGATACTAACCTCCTTACTAAAAGTTTTAATGGCCTTACTGCTGTAGATAAAGTTTCTCTCCAGGTAAAAAAAGGCGAAATTTTTGGCCTCCTGGGCCCAAATGGGGCCGGAAAAACCACATTTATTTCTATGCTCGTTACAATGAAGCGCCCCACTTCCGGAGAAGCAAAAGTAAACGGACACGACATTGCTTCTGAGCGGATGGGTGTGCGCAAGAGTTTAGGAATAGTTTTCCAGGACCAGGCCCTGGATGAAGAATTAACTGCGTATGAGAACCTGGATTTGCATGCTGCAATGTACGGAGTTCCCCGTGCAAAGCGGGAGAAGCGCATAACTGAAGTCCTCAAAATGGTGGAATTAGATTCGCGCAAAAATGACATAGTAAAAACATTTTCAGGGGGAATGAGGAGGCGCCTGGAAATTGCCCGCGGCCTAATCCATTACCCAAAGGTACTCTTTCTGGATGAGCCCACTCTTGGCCTGGATCCGCAGACCAGAAAGCACATCTGGGAATACATCTCCAGGTTAAGGCGGGAGCATGGTGTTACAATCCTTCTTACTACACACTATATGGAAGAGGCAAATTCCCTCTGTGACCGTGTAGCAATAATTGATCATGGAAAAATAATTGCCCTAGATACTCCTGCTGCCCTAAAAGATTCGCTTGGGGGAGATACTCTTCTAATTGAGTGCCCCAAGCCGGATACGCTTGCTTCTGCCCTTAAGAGTTTCAAATCAATAAAGGACGCGCGCGTGCATGACCATCGCCTTACCCTTATGGTGGATAAAGCCGAAGCGCAAATTCCACTTATTATGCAAAAAGCAGACAGCAAAAAGATTGAAGTAAATTCTATTTCCCTGCACAAACCCACCTTGGATGATGTATTTTTGCACTATACAGGGCGTACAATACGCGAAGAGAGTGCATCAGGTGCAGATTCAATGAAGATGCACGTGCGTGCGTGGAGGCGCAAAAAATGAACCAGGAACTAGTAGCAATCTATTTTCTCTGGAAGCGTGAAATAATCCGCTTTTTTCGCTCAAAGAGCAGAGTATTCGGCTCGCTTGCAATGCCCTTTTTCTTCCTGATAATGTTGGGTTTTGGAATAGGCGGAATGGTGACTATGGAAACCGGTGGCCCAAATTACATGGATTACATTGCCCCGGGTATTTTGGGAATGGTGCTTCTTTTTGCCTCCCTTTTTTCCGGAATGATTGTAATTATGGATAAGCAGTTTGGGTTCCTAAAAGAAACCCTTGTTGCGCCAGTAAGCAGGGTAAGTATAGTCCTCGGAAAAGCGTTTGGAGGTGCAACTACCGCAGTGTCCCAGGGCGTTCTTATGCTTATACTGATGATGCTGATGGGAATAAGCATTCCGCTTTCCGCGCTTCCTTTTCTGATTGTAATAATGTTTCTCATTTCAATTGCATTTGTCTGCCTTGGAATAGCAATTGCGTCCCTGATAGAAGATATGCATGGATTCCAGCTAATAATGAATTTCCTGATATTTCCCCTCTTTTTTCTCTCCGGAGCAGTATTTCCCCTAAATGGACTTCCAGAAATAATCCGGTTCATCTCATATCTTGACCCGCTCACTTATGGAGTAGATGCGCTCAGGCTCTCGCTTCTTGGAACCTCCCAGTTCCATATAATGCTGGATATGGGAGTGCTTGTGGGGTTTCTCATAGTTACCACGGTTGTTGCAGCATACCTATTTAGGCGGATTGAGAGCTGAACTTTTGCTTCTATTTATATTTCTTTCTTTCCAAATGAATATTTATTCATCAGCTTATGAGGTACAAGAGTATGGAAACTGAACTGATAAAGCTTTCCCTAATTAAAGCAGGGCGGGCACTTTGGACCACCCTCCCCGTTCTTTTAGGTGCAATGCTCCTAATTGCCCTAGCTAGTTCATTTATTTCAAAATCAGTTTATGCATCAGTTTTTTCAGGTGATTCTTTTTTTGATGCAATAATTGCAGCAACCCTTGGAAGCATATTTGCAGGAAACCCTGCCACCAGCTACATTATAGGAGGAGAGCTGGTTGATGCGGGAATAAGCATGTTTGCAGTAACAGCATTCCTGGTTTCCTGGGTAACAGTAGGGATAATCCAGTTTCCTGCAGAATCCATTCTCCTTGGAAAGAGGTTTGCCCTATTTCGCAATATTACTGCATTTCTATTCTCAATACTAGTAGCGTTTGCAGTTGTTTCGGTGGTGGGCGCATGGTAAGCGAAAAAAGCTATGCGGGATGGTATTTCCTTGTTGCAGTACTTGTGCTCTACCTCCTCTCATATTTGCTCTCTCCAGAGAACGCATTTGCCGCTTTAGAATTCTTTTATTCACTTATACTAAAACTTATTCCGATTTTTGTTTTGGTATTTCTGCTTCTTGCACTTGCAAACTATTACATAAAGCCGAAAATGCTGGCTGAGCATATGGGCCACGGCTCCGGCCTAAAAGGCTGGTTCATCGCTGTAACCAGTGGAATAATTTCAACCGGGCCAATATACATGTGGTATCCACTGCTCAATGAAATGCAAAAGCATGGGATGCGCAATGGGCTCCTAGCCGCATTCCTTTATGCGCGTGCAGTAAAAGTCCCCCTATTCCCAATATTGATTCTCTATTTTGGCCTCACATATACAATCATTTTATCTCTGGCAATAATTATTGCAGCGCCCCTTCAGGGCCTGCTAACTGAAAAATTAATGGAGTTGTTTAAAAATGAAAATAGCAGTATCAAGTGAAGATGGAAAGGAGGAATCTATTGTTTGCCCGGTTACAGGGCGTGCGCCATTTTACATTATTTTTGAGGATGGAAAATTTTCCAAGGCCCTCAAGAACCCCTTTGCAGTAGGTGGGGGAGGCGCATCCTTTGGAGTTGTGCAAATGCTCTCTAACGAAGGAGTAGACCTCATAATAAGCGGGAAATTCGGGGGAAACATGCTCCGCTCCCTAGAGGAAAAGGGAATTAAGTACAAATCGGTTGAAGGCAAAAGTGCTGCGGAAGCGGTGCAGGAAGCTGAGGGAAAATAGTCCTTTCCCTAAAATTTTATTTTTTTTATTGCTACAACCATCACCAAAGTAAATAAGATTGTGGTAATCGCCGCAAAAACTATTGAGGTTTCCTGGTTGTTCCCAAAGTCCCGAAACACTTCATGGCTTGCAAACATAAAAAGCATAATTGTCATAGCCGCAAGTATAACCGTAAGCCTCTCAGTCATCACTGCAGACTTTTCCGCACTCACGCTGGACTTGTCCAGGTGGTTGAGCACTTTTTCTATTTCCTCCTGCTTGACCATGCAATTTTTTTCTACCAGTAACTTAAAATAGGTGCCGAAATTCACATTCAATTTGCCGGTTTTTCATTTTTCCATTTTAAAAAATAAAAATTAATGGAAGAGGCTTACCTCACTCCCAGGAAATCTTTCTTTAGCAGGTCAGGATTGTCCAACCCTACAGTTCTATGCAGCAACCTTCCCTCACTGGTAAAGTAAGTTCCCATATACCCATCCGGCCCGAAGAACTGGGACTGGAAGGTGGGGGTTCCATTATTCCATCCATAGAATCTTAGCGCTTGGTCCACTGTGCCCTGTGGAGTCTGGTACGTGTTTCCGTAATCCATCAGCAGCGTCCTGTCCTTTAATTGTGCTGCGGTTATTACGTGCATTCCATTTGGAGTATTTACGCTCATCACTATTGCATTTACTCCATTTGCCCTCATGAACTCTGCCATCAGCCAGTGGATTCCTGCACATACCGCAATCCCATTCTTTAGGTCTTCTGGGAGCGGTCCGGAGTTGCTCTGGTACCACCCGATATACTCCTGGAGATATTGGAAGATGTCTTCGTTGCTTGCATCAGCTATCCGCTTTATCTCCGGGTCGAAAATATTTCCATTGGTCATGGATTTATATGCGTTGTTTGCATACGCAACCTGCTGCATGAATGCGCCCATGAACCTTGCTCTAACAACCACTTCTTCCTCAGAAAGGTTCCCATAAGAATTCTTGAACTCTTTAAAGCTTGAAGAATCCAGCATTCTCTGCTTCATCTCATTTATTGGCACATCATAATATGCATCTCCCGAGTTTCCAAATCCATAAGGCCCAGGATGCTCATTATCCGGAATATCCGTTTCTGCAAATTCAATGCTCCCGTTTTGCATGTGCGAATATTCTGCCGTGTTTGTGGAGTTGAAGCCATTTGCCCCAAGCACAACATTCATTCCCACCATTATTGCAGGGTCCACCCTTCCACCCAACTGTTGAGACCAATGGGTCATTCCCAGCGAAAGCCAGATGTCTATGTCTGCATCAACTGCCTTATCCCTTATATCTACTGTGCGCGTTCCCCTAAACCCATATCGATTATATATTCCATATTTGTCCCCCACCAATCCAACATCTGCAAACGCGCGAACAGTAAATTCCTTGGGAAGCCTCACCTGCACGCCAACTTCGACATCTTGGAATTTTGGCTCATAATGTCCAATGTATGCTGTCTTTATCGGATCATTTGCCGAAAAATAGAAAGTCGGAACCGCATAAAGCAGCAGCATTTTTGCAATCTCTGCTGATACTCCTACAGAGAAATTCACATAAGTATCATCCCATACTGGGTAAGAAAGCGCGCCTCCGAATATTCCTCCTGCCCTGAGCCTCAAGTTCTCTCCAATTGGCTGTGAGTACCCAATTCCCACTGAGTGCGAGCTGTACACCCAGGAAGCCATATTTCCCATAAACGCTACACTTCCATAATACACACCTTTCATCCGCCATACATTTAGCTCCGGCCTCACCATAACCCTTCCAAAGGGTGCAAGCGGCCCCCTAAAAGAAAGCGCCCCCGCATCAAGCCGTGCAAGGTTCCTGTACCTGAATGCTCCATATACGGATTCCCCAGCTTCATTTGCAAGAAAATTCACCCCCAAATCTATCGGGTTGTCCCTTGTCATCTCCCTTGGCTCTCCGCCAACTTCAACTGCATCCTGAAATGGGCTGAGCGCAGGGTCATCATACCTGCTGGGTGCAGGAGGGAATACCACATTATGCCTGACTAGTTTATCCTCCACTTTTTCTTCCTTTTTTTCAGCTTTTTCCGTGGCACCTTTTTTCGCTTCAACTGTTGCCGCATCCGCATTTATTGAAACCAGCGGGGTTGCAAGCATGAATGCCGCAAGCACTGTTGCTGCAACTTCCCTCCCGAATTTTGCAGCCTTCCTCTCCTTCCTGTTCTTTGCTGCCTTTACTTTATTCTTCCTTATTTGCATAA
>JGI10211J34971_10001538_pt1 | contig 18986 bp, 15 predicted proteins | sample Etolagsediment_FD_34971 | JGI IMG/M metagenome (IMG submission 34971)
GCGAGTCGCTGACAGCATGGCTTGAGCAGTTCCGGAGCCGCGAAGACGAACTCGTGGCAGCCGCTGTGCCGGGCGAGGCGCAGCGGCTCGGCCTCCCGGCCGACCGTGTGGCGGACTACCACGCCGGGGTCGTGCGGGTTCTCGGGCCGGACGAGATCCGTGGGCAGGAGGCGTTTCTGCGCGAGTGGCGGCTCTACTCGGGAACATTGGCCGGCGGCGAACCGCAGTGGATCGCACCATGAACAGCGGAAACACCTCATACCCCCGACCAGTTTGCGGCGAGAACCGCCGTGTTTCCCCCGATGAGGCGTTGGAGTTGCTCACCCGTGTGCCTGTCGGCGACCTCATGCGACGCGCCTACGGTGCTCGCGCCGAACGGTTCCCCGGACGCGTCGTCACCTACGTGCTCGACACCAACCCCAACTACACCAACGTCTGTGTGACCGGGTGCCGCTTCTGCGCGTTTTCCCGGCCCCAAGGTCACGCCGAGGCTTACACACTCTCGCCTCGATCCCTCGCCGAACGGGTCCGGAAGTCGTACGAGCGGGGCGCGACGACCGTGTTGCTGCAGGGCGGGCACCACCCCGGCCTGCGCTTGTCGGACTGGCTGGCGTACGTCCGGTGCATCCGTGCGGCCTGCCCGCACATCCACATCCATCCGTTCAGTCCGTCAGAGGTCGTCTTTCTTTCGAAGACGACTGGCGCGCCCGTGCCCGAGATCCTCGGAGCGCTGTACGCGGAAGGCATCCGCACAATCCCCGGCGGCGGGGCCGAGATTCTGTGTGACCGAGTCCGGGCCCGCATCGCTCCCGAGAAGGCGACCGCGGCGGAGTGGCTGGCCGTGGCCGAAACGGCGCACCGGATGGGCTTCCGCACAACGGCCACCATGATGTTCGGCCATGTCGAGACCGACGAGGAGATCATCGAACATCTCGTGCGACTACGCGACCTGCAGGACCGGACCGGGGGCTTCAGCAGCTTCATCCCCTGGTCGTTCAAGCCCGGCAATTCGCCACTCGGGAAAGAGGTCTGCCAGTCTGCCCATCCCTTGCGTTACGTGCGCGTTCTGGCAACGGCCAGGCTCGTGCTTGACAACATCGATCACATCCAGTCGTCGTGGTTCAGTGAGAGCATCACCGCGGGTCAGCTCGGACTGCTGGCCGGCGCGGACGATTTTGGCGGAATCCTGTTCGAGGAGAACGTGCTTCAGCAAGCCGGACACCAGCGGGCGACCACGCTGGATACCGTGCTCACCGTTATCCGGCGAGCGGGATTCGTGCCCGCCCGGCGCGACAGTCTCTACAACGTGATCGAGGAACATGACGACGCGGCGGCCGGTGCAGACGTGCTGGCGCGTGTGTTGGCCAGACGCACAGACTGCACCGAGCGGGGGAGATGATGGCAGACGGTGGCAGCCAGCATGGACGGGACGCATTGGTCACTGCTGCCGAGAACCGGCGGATGTTCAATGCCATCGCCCGACGCTATGACCTGCTGAACGCCGTGCTGTCGTTGGGATTGCACACCCGCTGGCGCCGACGCGCGATCCGCGAACTGGCCCCCCGTTCTGACGGGCTCTACCTGGATGTCGGGACCGGCACGGGTGACCTGATCATGGAGATTGCCAGGCAGGCCCCGGGAGCCAACGTCATCGGCCTGGACGCCGCCGCCCGGATGCTGCCTCTGGCCGCACGCAAGCTGGCCTCACGCGGTTCGCTGGGCGAGAACCACCTGCTGGCTGGCGACGCCGGGGCAATGCCTTTTCCGGACGGGACGTTTGCCGGAGTGGTAAGCGCTTTCTGCATCCGCAACCTGGAGGATCGCGCAGGCGTCTTCCGCGAGTTGCATCGCATCCTGCAACCGGGCGGACGAGTCGTTTTCCTCGACCTGACCCGACCCCGCAACCCACTCCTTCGCGCCGGGCACCGCCTGTACAATGCCACGATGGTGCCACTGGTGGGACGCCTGCTGTCCAGCGGCGATGCATACCGGTACCTGGCCGACTCGATCGAACACTTCGCAGACGTCCGGACAGTCACATCCGAGCTGCAGCACTGCGGGTTCCACGATGTGAACGACACTGCCCTCCATGGCGGAATCGTCACCCTCTTCAGGGCCCTTCGCTAATCGCGTGCCGTATCTGCCGCGGTATAGTAGCGACATGAAGCCGCTTACCACTCCTGCCGTTCTCGTCGGTGTCGCGTTCGATCCCGAGACGCGCTACCCGGGCGACTGGCTGACCGAGGAACTGCCCGCCTGATCCCTCCCGGAACCCGCCCGTCCCACTCCCAGAACAGACCCCAGCTATCATGCCCTTTGATCTCCATTGTAACGACCCCGGCACAGCCGCACGCCGCGGCTGTGTGCGAACTCCGCACGGCGATGTGCAGACGCCGGTGTTCATGCCCGTGGGCACCCAGGCGACGGTCAAGACAATGTCGCCGCGGAACCTGGACGAGATCGGCGCGGAGATCGTCCTCGGCAACACGTATCACCTGAACATCCGCCCGGGTGTCGAGATCGTCCGGCAAGCCGGCGGCTTGCACCGGTTCATGGCCTGGGATCGTCCCATCCTCACGGACAGCGGCGGGTACCAGGTGTTCAGCCTGAGCAAGTTGCGCAAGATCAAGCCGCACGGCGTGGAGTTCCAGTCACACGTCGATGGCGCGTTGCTGTTCCTCGGGCCAAAGGAAGCCATGGCCATCCAGCGCGAGCTGGGTTCCGATATCGCCATGGTCTTCGATGAGTGCACCCCTTACCCGTGCACGCACGAGGAAGCGGAAGCGTCGCTCAAGCTCACGCTGCGTTGGGAAGAGGAATCGCGCAACCAGCCGCGTGCGCCGGGCCAGCAGGTTTTCGGCATCGTCCAAGGCGGCGTGTTCCGCGATCTCCGCGAACTGAGCGCGAGGGAGCTGGTGAAACTCGACTTCGACGGCTACGCAGTCGGCGGGTTGAGCGTGGGCGAACCGGATGCCGAGATGTTCGACGTGCTGGAGTGGACCCTACCCCTGCTCCCCGAGGACAAGCCGCGCTATCTCATGGGCGTGGGCACGCCGCCGCAGATCGCGCGCGCCGTGGGGCTTGGTGTGGATATGTTCGACTGCGTGCTGCCCACGCGCGTCGGGCGCAACGGAACGGCCTACACGGCCCGCGGCACCGTGCCCGTCAAAGCCGGCCGGTTCAAGGACGACTTCACCCCCATCGAGGAAGGCTGCACGTGCTACGCCTGCAAGCACTTCACCAAGGCGTACCTCCGCCACCTGCTGAACGTGAACGAGATCCTCGGCCTCCACCTCATGACCGTGCACAACCTGCACTTCTACCTGAACCTGATGCGCGACATCCGCAACGCCATCGAGGCAGGCTCCTACGCCGAATTCAGTCGCGAGTTCCTGGCCACATACGAGAGCTGACGCATGCCCGCTAACCGAGTTGAGATCATCGGGAGCAGATGCACAGGTTGCACCTTGTGCGCCAAATCGTGTCCGTTTGGTGCCATCTCAATGGTCGATCGCAAAGCCGTCATCGACTACGACAAGTGCACGGTCTGTGGCGCCTGCGTGCCCATCTGCAGGAAGTTCGAAGCTATCGTCATGCACGAGGCCCACGGAGACATTCGCACAAGCGAAGGCGACGTGTGGGTCTTCTGCGAGACCGAGGACGGGTGCCTGACCTCTGTGGCATGCGAGCTCCTCGGCACCGCACGCGAGCTGGCGGACACCTTGGGCGTGCCTGCCGCAGGCGTGCTCATCGGCGCGGACGTCGCAGGGCTGGCCCAAGACGTCATTGCTCACGGCGCCGACCGCGTGTACGTGGCGCAGGACACCGGCTTGGCCCGGTTCAGCGACGAGCCCTTTGCTGCCGTCCTCGCACGCCTAATCGGGGAACATCAGCCCGAAATCCTCCTCGGCGGCGCCACCGCCATCGGTCGCGCGCTGCTGCCGCGTGTGGCCGTGTTGATTCAGACAGGGCTGACCGCAGACTGCACCGAGCTCGGTATCGACCCGGCGACCGGGCTCTTGCTCCAGACCCGCCCCGCGTTCGGCGGCAACATCCTGGCTACCATTACCTGCGAAAGCTACCGGCCCCAGATGGCCACCGTCCGACCCGCTGTCTTGCGTCGTCCCGATCCTGATCCCACCCGAACCGGCACGGTCGTCCCGTGCGACGTCCGCAAAGCCGATCTGGCCAACAGCATCGAGTGGCTTCAGTTTACGCCGAAGGGACAGGGCGACGTCGATCTGCACCAAGCCGAAATCATCGTATCCGCCGGCTACGGCACGGGCGGCCCTGAGGGCGTGGCTCTCGTTGCGGACCTCGCAAAAGCCCTGGGCGCATCGCTCGGCGCGAGTCGTGCGGCTGTCGATGCCGGCTGGGTCGAGTACCCACACCAGGTCGGACAGACCGGCACAACGGTTCAGCCCAAGCTCTACATCGCCTGCGGCATCTCGGGTGCTATTCAGCACCTTGTGGGCATGCAGAGCAGCGACACCATCGTCGCCATCAACCGCGACCCCGAAGCTCCCATCTTCGATCACGCGGACTTCGCAGTCGTCGGCGATCTCTTCGACGTCGTGCCCGAGCTCATCCGCCAGATTGAGAAAGCCCGAAGCGGCGAGGCCTGACCGCCCCGCAACACTCCCCGCCAGGAACCTGCCCTGAAACCTGACACCAGAAACCCGACGCCTTCTGTCCGTCCCCTTGGCGCCCACATGTCCATCGCGGACGGCGTCTCTCTGGCCATCGATCGCGCCTGTCAGGTCAACGCTACCGCGCTCCAGATTTTCACGCGCAACCAAGTCCAGTGGGAGGCACCGCCGCTCGAACCCGAGACTGCCTGCGAGTTTCGCAATCGCTTCACCGAGAGTGGCATCCGCTTCCTCTGCGCCCACTCCAGCTACCTGATCAACCTTGCGTCTCCTGACGACACCACACGCGAACGATCGCTGACGGCCTTGGTGGAGGAACTCACCCGCGCCGACGCCTTGGGCTGTGCCTGCCTGGTCATGCACCCCGGTTCGCCCAAAGACGACCCGCGTGAGACCGGCATCAGCCGCGTCGTTTCCGGCATCTTGGCCGCGTTCGATCAGACACGGGATCTACGCGTCAAACTCGCCATCGAAGACACCGCCGGCCAGGGCAACGTGTTCGGCTCCAACATCGCGGAGATCGCAGACATCCTGCATCGTGCCGGCGACCATCCTCGGCTCGCCATGTGCCTCGACACCTGTCACGCCTTTGCCGCCGGCTACGACCTGTGTGACGCCTCTGTGGTTGCGGACCTCGCAAGCGCGATCGACGACAGCATCGGTCTCGACCGCCTTCTGGTCCTCCACCTGAACGACAGCCTCGGCGCCTGCGGAAGTCGGAGAGACCGCCACGCCCACATCGGCAAAGGCCAGGTCGGCGAGACCGGCTTCCGCAACATCCTCCACGAACCCCGCTTCGCCGCCATCCCCGGCATCATCGAGACTCCCAAGAACACCAAGACTCTCGCCGAAGACGTCACCAACCTCAGCCGACTGCGTCGTCTGCAAAGAGAAAGACGCGGTGCCGAAGCGACCGCGTCTTAGAAAGCCTGGTACCTGAGGGGGGATTCGAACCCCCACGTCCTAAAACGGACACTAGGACCTGAACCTAGCGCGTCTGCCAATTCCGCCACCCAGGCGTTTGGGATGTCAGTAAATTACCGCCGAACCGGGGCAATGCAAGCCGTTGACGGCGACTGTCAGGGCTGTTCTTATGTTCCGCGCAACATAAGAACTGCCCTGACTGGGACACGAGGACGTCGGTACCAGAGCGGCCAATTGCGACGTCGGCAAACGTGGTTACGCGGGCGGCGACAGCCTGGTCCGCGCAACACGGAGGGGACGCAGTGCGAGCGGGCGCGCTATATTGGCGGCGGTTACCTGTATCTCGTCGAGCTTTCACCCATGCTGATCTTCCTGGCATGCCCGACTGCTGTTGCCGATCAGCTTGGTGGGGACAGCGAACTGACGGCGTCGATCGTCGTGGTCACGACCCTTCTGCGCCTCCCTGCCCTTGCTCTGATCCTCGCTCTGGTCTGACCTGAGGGGGATGACACGGTCTACCCGAGACACACGCCATGCGAATCACATCACACGCCGTCCGCAACCTGACCGGGATCGTCCTGTTCGCGGTTTGGGGGTCCGCACCAGGCGGGGAACTGACGCTCGTGCGGGATGGCCGCGCTGTGTCCACGATCGTCCTTGCCGAACAACCGACTCGGGCCGCCCAGTTAGCGGCGTTCGAGCTGCAGCATCACATCCGGCTCATCACGGGGGCGGAAGTGGCAGTTGCCTGCGAGCCCGCGCCAGCTGACGGCACGCGCATCTTGGTGGGCGCGAGTTCCGCGGCGGCGGCGCTCGGCGTGTCGGCGGAGGCGTTCGACACCCAGGAGTACATGATCCGGTTCGCTGTGGACACACTCGTCCTGGCGGGCCGGGACAAGCGGGATACGGGTGAGGTGGCCTATTCGGAGAGCGACCCCTTCGCGTTCAGGACATGGCCAAGCTTGTTCGACGAACAGGGCACACTGCACGCCGTGTACGATTTCCTGGAACGGTTCTGCGGTGTACGCTGGTTTGCGCCGACGGAAGTGGGCATGGACTGCCCCCGGGCGAAGACGCTCACCGTCACCGGTAGCGATGTGCGCCGCGCCCCTGCATTCAGCTACCGCGACTGCGGATGGGCGATGACCATGAGCGAGAACTACGACGCCGTCACGTCGCTCTGGCCCCGCGATTCAGAGGAACTGACGGCCTACGAGTCGGCAGCATACGCCGCGCTGCACAAGCGGTTCCCCAACCCTTGGCAGTACATCCATGCAAAGCGGGGTCGAGTTCGGCTGTTCCTGCACCGTATGCGCATGGGCGGGGAGCAGTACCAGGCCAACCACTCGTTCTACGGCTACTACGAACGCTTCTGGGAGAAGAGCGAGAAGACGCCCGACCTGTTCGCGGCGAAGAAGCCGGAGTGGTTCGCGCAAGGCTACGACGGCAAGCCGCCCCAGATGTGTTACACGAGCCCGGGCTTCATCCGGCAGGTCGTCCAGGACGCGCGCGACACCTTCGACGGCAAAGGCACGCCGCACCGGGCGGTGGCCTTCGGCGACAACTTCGCGCTCGTGCCCATGGACAACAGCAGTTACTGCACCTGCGAGCGATGCCAGGCGTTGCGGAATCCGCAGGAGGAGCACAATCCCTTCTTCTCCAATGGGCTCTGGAGCGACTACGTGTTCGGGTTTGCCAACGACGTGGCACGGGAGATCACGGAATCGCATCCCGGCAAGGTGCTGGCGACGTTGGCCTACTCGACGTACGCCAAGTATCCCGAACGGATTCGATTGGAAGACAACATCGCGGTCCAGCTCTGCTTGCACGTGCGCAACGTATACGACACGGCCATGCAGGAGAATGACCTGTCGATCTTCCAGTCGTGGGTATCGAAGGAGAGGAACCGGCCGATCTACCTGTGGCTCTACTACTGTTTCCCGGTCGAGCGCGGACATCGGGACGGCGGATGGCACGTGTTCCCCGGCTTCTTTGCGCACCAGATCGACAAGAGCTTCAAGATGTACCACCGGCACGGTGTGCGCGGGGCCTTCTTCAACGGGTTTGGCCAGGACGTGGACGCCTACATGACCTTCGAGTGCCTGGACGACCCGACACGCAACGCCGACGCCTTGCTGGACGAGTACTTCACGCGTTACTTCGGCGCCGCGGCAGAGCCGATGAGGGCGTTCTACCTGATGGTCGAAGACGTGTATTGCGATCCCCGCAATTACCCGACACGGGAGAAGGACGGCAAGCTGTTGCCTGTCGGGCACCAGACCGAGGAGCTGGCATGGCTCCACCTGGGCACAGCCGAGAGGATGGCGATGCTCGGGGGCTTCGTTGAGAAGGCCCGCGCCTTGGTGAAGACGGACACCGAGAAACGGCGCTTGGCACTGTTCGAGAAGGGCGTCTGGGACTACATGCGGCGCGGCCCGGTCCGGGTCGAGTCGATCGACCGTCCTGACTGTCCGGACACACCGGCGCAGATCGAGCGCTTGTTGGCTCGTGCTCCCGAGATGGCCAATGACGATGCTGCGCAGGGGAAGCCGTTCGTCCTCGAGACGCCGGGGAGCCTGTTCAGTTGGCGGGGGAAGATGACGCACCACAGACACGGAGAGCTGCCGGGGTGGACGGATGGCGACACGACCGAGACGTGTTACCTGTTCGACTCCAAGGCAAAGGAGATCAGCGCCCGTTGCGAGCTGGGACCGGTGCCGGCCGAGGGTCGGGAGCTTCGCGAGATCCGTATCGCGTGGTCTCTGGCCGATTCACTGCGCAGCCGGATCAACGTCAAGTTCGCTGTGCGTGACGTTGCAACGCAGGAGTGGCGCGATGCGACAGGTTATCTGACGCAAGACAAGTGGGAACAGGCGAAGGCGGGCTCCTACAAAGTGCTGACCGTCCCCTTCGCCCACGGCACGATCACGGGATTCGACGCCGTGCGCGTGACTGACGGCGCGCCCTTGCTCGGGTTCAACCCGAGCCGTTTCACCGAGATTGACGTGGTCACCACGAATGCCGGAAACGGACCCGCGGACTGAGAACGACCACGGATAGCGCACATAGAAGGCACTCTGCGCCAGTCCCGAAATCAACCACGGAGATACGGTGGGCCCCGCCGCCGGAGTCCGCCTCGGCGGACGACTTGGCGACACCACCGATGGCGGACGGGGAAGCGTGTCCGCTGTGTCGACTCCGTCCGTAGCGCCCTCGCTCCTTCAGGCTCTCGTCGGAGTGAAGATGAGCTCGAACACCTGGCGGTAGTCTTCGACGTAGTGGGCGGTGATGCCGCGACGGACGCGCTCGGGGATTTCGAGGAAGTCTTTCTCGTTCTCGCTCGGCAGGATCACGTCCTTGACCTTGGAGCGTTTGGCGGCGATCACCTTCTCCTTGATGCCCCCCACGGGCAAAACGCGACCGGTGAGCGTGAGCTCGCCGGTCATGGCCCAGTGGGCTTTCACGCGCTGGTTGAGAGCCAGGGACATGAGAGCGGTAGCCATGGTGATCCCGGCTGATGGACCGTCCTTCTTGGTGGCGCCGGCGGGAACATGGATATGAACCGTCTGCTTGCGGAAGAACTCCTCATCCAGCTTGTACTCTTTACAGCTCGAACTGACGAGAGAGTAGGCGATGTGCGAGGACTCGACCATCACCTCCCCGAGTTGACCGGTGAGCCTCGTGCCGCGCTCGCCCGGCACGCCACGCGCCTCGACGTAGAGCGTGGTACCGCCGAGAGAGGTCCACGCCAAGCCCATCACCACACCGGGCCGACCGCGCTTCATCAGGGGATCGTCTGAGAACCGCGGTTTGCCCAGGAACTCCTCGACCTTGGCAGGCGTGACCTTCACCGCGTCGGTGATGGAACCATCGGCCCTGCCGGTAGCGACTTTCCTGAGACACGTGCCGATCGCCTTCTCCAACGCGCGCACGCCGGCCTCACGTGCGTGCCCGTCGATGATCCGCCGGATCGCCGTGTCGGTGAAACTCACGTCGTCCTTCGTCAGGCCGCTTTTGGGGATGAGCCGCGGAATGAGATGGCGCTTGGCGATGGACAGTTTCTCGGCCAGGATGTAACCGGACAGATGGATCGTTTCCATACGGTCCAGAAGCGGCCCGGGAATGGTGTCGGGCACGTTCGCGGTAGCGACGAACAGGATCTTGGACAGGTCGAAGGGAACGTCGAGATAGTGATCTCTGAAAGCTGAATTCTGTTCCGGATCCAGCACCTCCAGAAGCGCGGATGCCGGGTCGCCCTGGTAGGAAGCGCCGACCTTGTCAATTTCGTCCAGCATGATGACCGGGTTAGCCGTGCCGACCGTCTTTATTGCCTGCATCACTTTGCCGGGCATGGCGCCGATGTACGTGCGGCGGTGTCCCTTGATCTCCGCTTCATCGCGCATGCCGCCGAGGGAGAAGCGGTAGAATTTGCGCCCAAGAGCTTCAGCGACGGCTTTGCCGATCGATGTCTTGCCTACACCGGGTGGGCCGACAAGGCAGAGGATCGAGCCCTCGACACTTCCGCGCATCTTGGCCACGCCGATGAACTCGAGGATGCGCGCTTTCACGTCCTCCAGCCCGTAGTGATCACGGTTGAGTACGCGTTGCGCTCTCCGCACATCGAGGCGGTCGATCGAGTGCTGGCCCCACGGCAGGCCGGTCAACCAGTCGAGGTAGTTGCGTGATACGGCAAACTCGGGTGACTGAGTCGGCAGTACCTTCAGTTTCTCAATCTCTTCCTGAACACGTTCGTGGGCCTCGGCAGAAAGGTCCAGCTCCTGAAGGCGTTGGGCGTACTTCTCGATCTCCTCGGTCTTCTCGTCCTTCTCGAGACCGAGCTCCTGTTTGATCGCTTTGAGTTGCTCGCGCAGAAAGAACTCACGCTGCTGTTTGGTGATCTTCTCCTCGATCTGTTGGGTGATCTTCTCCTTGAGCTCGTTGATGTCCAGCTCCTTGCGAAGGAGGAACAGTACCTTCTCGCAACGCGTCTTGACGTCGAGCGTTTCCAGCACGTCCTGCAGCAGGTCCCGGTCGGAGGAGGTCATGGTCGCTGCGAAATCCGCCAGGCGTCCCGGCTCGCCCCAGTCGTTACGGGCGAGGAACATCTTGATCTCTTCGGAGAATATCGGATTGTGCTTGATCAAGTCGCGCATGGACGTGATGATGGCCAGGCATAGCGCCTTCATTTCCTCGCCCTCGCTGATCACGTCCTGGAGGTATACGACCTGCGCGAGGAGCATGCCGTTGCGTTCAGTCGCTTTGAGAATCCTGAACCGGCCCTCGGCCCGGAGCAACGCCTGGATGTCGCCGTCGGGGGATTCCTGGTACTTTAGGATTCGAGCAACCGTGCCGACGCGGTAGTACTGGCGATGGACGATCTCGGCGTCCTCCTCGGACTCCTGCTCATCTCGCGTAAGCACGAAGCCGAGGACACGCTCCGGGACGTCCTTGGCCACGGTGCGAATCGTGTCCGCCAGGTTCCCCGCCGGCAACATCACCGGGAACATAAGACCCGGGACAATGGGCTTGCTCTCGGTGGGCAGGATGAAGATGCGGTCGGGGAACGAGCTCGACGCCAGCGCGATGGAACGCGACTGTGCGGGTTGCGCGGGCGAGCCCTCCTCGTCCTCAATCACCACATCCGCTTCGATGAACACATCTTCGGGACGGTCTGCCATCGGCACTTGGCCTCCTGTTTCCCTGACAAGACTCGTGAGAGGGCATGTGCGGATTCCGCAACCGGTCCGTCAACCGGTGATCAGCCCTTTGTACCTGTGATACGCGGCCTCCCAGCCCGCCGTATCCTGCGGTTCGTAAGTGGCGCCCTGGCTGGTGCGCTCGACGATTTCGCGCAGTCCCTGCAAGTCCGGGATTTCTCCCGCGGCCATGGCTTGGCACAGCAGGTTTCCGGCGGCGGTAGCCTCGATCGGTCCCGTCAAGACGGGGCGGGCAATGGCGTCGGCCGTGAACCGGTTCAGGGGCGTGTTCTTGATTCCCCCGCCGACGAGGTGCAGCACGTCAATCGTCTTGCCCATCACCTGTTCCAGCTCATCGATTGTCCGACGGTAGCACAGGGCGAGCGATTCCTGTGCACAGCGTATGACTTGGCCCTGTGTCTCGGGCACGGGCTGGCCTGTCTCGCGGCAGTAGTCGGCAATGCGGGCCGGCATGTCGCCGGGGGCGGCAAAGCGTTGGTCAGTCACGTCGATGAGTGAGCGGAACGGCTCGGACGCCTCGGCCTCGGCGTCGAGGTCGTCGAACGAGACCTCCTCGCCGCGCCGGCGCCAGGTGTTGCGCGACTCCTGCACCAGCCACAATCCCATGATGTTCTTGAGGAAACGGATCTTGCCGCCGACGCCGCCTTCGTTCGTGAAATTCAGCTCCCGAGCCTGGTCGCTGACAAGGGCCTCGTCCAGTTCGACGCCGAGCAGGCTCCACGTGCCGCTGCTGAGGTAGGCCCACGTCTTGTCGTGTGTTGCGGGGACCGCAGCGACGGCCGAGGCCGTGTCGTGACTGCCGACGAAGAAGACGGGGATCTCGGGGCAGTTCAGTTCTTCGCAAAGCGATTTCCGCAGCATCCCGGCAACGGAACCCGGTTGCTTGATCGGCGGGAAGATGCGTCGCGGAATCCGCAACTTATCGATGAGGTCCCAAGCCCAGTCTTTGCTGAAGGGATCGTAGAGCTGGGTCGTGGACGCATGGGTGTATTCGGCGCTCACATCGCCACAGAGACAGTAGGTGAGAGCATTGGGCATGAGCAGCATCTGGTCGGCGATATCGAGTATCGGGTCATTATCGCGCACCATCACCGCGAGCTGGTACAGCGTATTCAGCGTCATGAACTGGATGCCGGTGCGGGCGTAGACTTCCTCGCGCGGAACGATCCCGAACACGTACTCGAAGCCACCGTCGGTGCGGGAGTCACGATAGTGGTAGGGGAACCCGGCGAAACTGCCGGCCCTGTTGAGCATCGCATAGTCCACGCCCCACGTGTCAATCGCCATGCCTGCGATGTCCGCACCCGTTTCGACTGCCTTGCGCAACCCGGTCTTCAGCTCGCCGAACAGCCCGAGGAGGTTCCAGTGCAGATGGCCGTTGATGTCGGTTCCGCCATTCTCGAAACGGTGGACTTCCTGCATGACCAGCTTGCCGTCCTGGAGACTGCCGAGGATGGCCCTGCCGCTGGATGCGCCGAGATCGAATGCGAGGTACTGTTTCATGGTCTCTCTCTCATCTGTTCCCGGGCTACAGCCCCGGGGGGACATGCCGGTTGCATGGCCGTCAATCGACGGCACTGGCGGGAACGAGTTGTTCAGACACTTTCACTTTGACCGGACGGGAGCTGGATACGTCTTCCCAGTGCTGCGTAAACTTACCGGAGTGGGGTGAATAATCAAGAACGTTGATCAGGCCGTTGACGGTCACGGATCCGGCGCAGATTTCCATGCTGCCGCACGCTTCGTCGCGCCTGAACGGGGCGTGAATGTGGCCACACAAGGACACGTCGATCCGCCCGTCGAGCAAGGCATCGCGGAGCACGTCGCTGTTCCGCAGGCGTCGGCGCCAAGAGAGGGGCCTCCCCTCGCTGTCGAGCAGCGGAAAATGGCCCACCAGCACGCGTTTCTCCTTCTCCCCCCGCGGGGCATCGAGCCAGCCGCTGATCAGGTCCAGGGATTGCTCGCCCACGCAGCCGGCGGAGGAGACCCAGCTTGTAGGGCAGGCTTCGTTGACCAGGATAAACCGCAGGCCCTTGCGGTCGATACATACGGGCAGATCGCCGAGGGCCGGCCCGCCGCGGTTGAGAGATCGGACCGTCATATCGAGCGCCTCGGCACAGGCTCGATTCCGGACGTAGGCATCGTGGTTGCCGGGGACCACGATGAACTCGAGGCTGGTGCCGTGGAAAAGCTCTTCCAGTGCCTGGCGGGCGAGCGCGAACTCCTCCGGCGAGCTGACACAGGTCAGGTCGCCCGTGCAGATAACCAGTTCCGGGGCGAGCATCTTCACACGCATGAGAGCGCGCGTGAGGTACTCGGTGTGGATCTGGTGCCGACGCCGGAGGACGTAGTTGGCCTGCCCCAGGAGCCGCTTGTCGAACAACGACGAAAAGGCGCGGCTCCAGCAACCCAGGTGGATATCCGAAAAATGTACGACTCGCATTATTCCGGATTGAGGATGCGCATGATATCCGCCCTATGCTCCTCAAAGATCTGCGGATAGCGCTGCTGGATGAATTTCGCGTAGGCCGTGGCCCTGGCCGGCTCGCCCGCGTTCACAAACTCTCTCAGCTTCAGATCCATGGTCTCCCACTGCTTCTGGCGCAACACGGGCCCGATCGCGTCAATCTCGGCGAGAGCTGCCGTCGCGACGTTCGTCTGCTTCCCCGCTGTCAGCTTCTTCTTGGCCTCGTCCAGGAAGGTCCCACGAGCGACCAGGTAGCAACCGAAGAGCGTATTGAGCTCGGACTCGTCCTCGTTGCCGCCCTTTCGCCAGATGGTGTGGCACAAACCCCACATCTGGGGGGCGCGAAGTTCGGCCAGCGCAAACCTGTGACGGGTCTCTTTGTTGACGAAGTTGTTCGTGCGTCGGTCAAGTACCTGCTCGCTCACCTTGACCTCGATATCGCGGCGGCTGATGAACTCTATCTGGCCTTTGGTGCGGCTGCCGGGCACTGCATACTCCATGCCCTTGAGCTTCTCCCCTGAGTTGCAGATCAAGTTGAATGTCTTCTCGGCGCTCTCGACGCAGAACAGCATGTTCCTGGCCCAACTGCTGTACTCTCTCTCCGAACACTCGCTCATTTCGACGAAAAGCAACTTCGCTTCGGCATACCGGTGCTCTCGACAGAAGGTCACATACTTGCCGCGGATCTCGTCGCGCAGCGTGGCCAGGCCTTGGAGTCTCTGCTCGTGCTCCGCGGCTTTCCTCGCAGCTTCCTCTTCCGCTTTCCGGGCTGCTTCGGCTTCCGCGTCCTGTCGAGCGATTTCCGCCAGACGCTCTTCCTCAGCCTTCTTGAGCTCCTCCGACTCCGCCTTCCATTTCTCAATGTCCTTCTCGATTCTCGGCGTGCGGAGCTCACGGATCTCTTCCTCGACGTACTTCTCCGTCAAGGACGCCAACTCGGCGTGCCCTTCGGCATCTCCGGGATTCTCCTGCAACACGCTGGCGGCGGCAGACAGGATCTCTTTCCCGGGCGCACCGGCTTCGACCATCTTGCGGACGTCCTTGATGTCCAGGCCACGGTTTGCGGGCTCTTCGTTGGGGTCTTCCTCGCCAGATCCCCTGATGAAGGTCGTATAGCCGTAGTACCCTCCGCCCCCGAGCACCGCCAATGCCACGAGCGCGGCCACGGCGATGACGAGTCCGTTGCCCTTCTTTCCCGGCGCGCCACCCCCCTCTTCTTCCTCAGGAGGAACCGCGCCTTCCTCGCCTTCCTCCGGCGGGGGCAGCTCCTCCACGGAGTCATCGGCCTCGGTCCCATCAGAGGCGCCACCGGACCGGCGGAGCTTGATCCCGCCGCCACCCGTCGCGCCGGACTTACTGATCTTGATCTTCTTCTTGCCTGAACCGGCAGGCTTCAGTCTGCGTGCCTTGGGAGGCTTCAGTTCGTCCGCCGCCTCAGCAGGGGCGTCGGCCTCGATCTCCGCCTCGCCCTCTTCGCCCTCAAGTGGCATCCTGCCCGTGGCGCTCAGGCTTCGCTTCAGCGGCTTGCCGGCTTGGATATTCGCGAAATCGACAAGCAGTTCCTTCAGCGTCTGGTACCTGTATTCGGGTTTCTTGGCCATCATGACTTCGACCATGTCGGAGACGGGATCCGGGATATCCGGGATGATCTCCTGCGGAGGGATGAGGGCTTCGTACAGGTGTTTGCTGGCAATCTCGGACGCTTCGGCGCCGGTGAAGGGATAGCGTCCTGTCAGGCAATGATAGAACGTGGCCCCGAGGCTGTAGATGTCGCTGCGACAGTCGACGGCCTCGCCGAGAAGCTGTTCGGGCGAGATATACTGCGGCGTGCCGTAGACGTGCTCGGCGTCCTCGCTGAGCATGTCCCCGGCGACTTTGGCCAGACCCAGATCCGCCACCTTCACGTGACCGTCCTCGGTCAACATGATGTTGTCCGGTTTGATGTCCCGGTGAACCAGTTGCTGGTTCTCCCAAGCGAAAGCGAGGGCCTCGGCCACTTCCTTGATGACCGAGACGGCCCGCTCCAGCACGATCCGTCCGCTGTGCGTCAGCACCTGTTTGAGTGTGCTTCCCTGCACATACTCCATCGCAAAGTACTGCACGCCCTCGTCCTCGCCCACTGCATAGGCATGGACGATGCCCGGATGGTTGAGCTTGGCAGCGGCGCGCGCTTCGTGCAGAAATGTCTCCTGAAACTCCTCGTCTGCGGCCAACGAAGACCGCATGATCTTGAGAGCGGCAGGGCGGTCAAGAGAGATCTGGTGAGCGAGGAAGACCGTGCCCACTGCTCCCTCACCAAGCTTCTCCCGCAGGACAAAATCGCCTACTACAGCACCACTCGAGAAGCGCGACAACGGAACAGCGACCACGCAGTTGCAGTGTCCGCACGCTACCGCCTTGCCGCCCTCGCTGTCATCGATGGCAACAACACCTTGGCAATTGGGGCACTGGAAGCGCACGGCGCGGGCGGCCTTTTTTCCTGGCAGTCAATGCAGGACGAACTGAACTCGTTATATTTCCTGATTCCCGTACAATAGTCTACCGTGGGCAGAGTCCAAATTCAATTCCACAGTGCCTGCCAGGGAGGCACTGTGTTCAAGCAAGAAAAGGGTCGAGCAAGGAGAAAACCATGATTGTCACCACCAAACAGTTGTTTGATGTCGCGTACGGCAAGTTTGCTGTCGGTGCGTACAACATCAATAACCTCGAGCAGTGCATGGGGTTGTTCCGCGGGAACATGGACAGCCAGGCGCCGTTCATCATCCAGATCAGCAAGGGCGCCCGTTCCTACACGCACAAAGCGATGCTCGAAGGCCTGATCCGCGCTGCGGAAGAGGTGTTCCCCGAAGCGATCTTTGCGGTTCATTTGGACCATGGCGACGAAGAGACCTGCTACGATTGCATCAACAGCGGCTTCTACAGCTCCGTGATGATCGACGCGAGTCATGAGTCGTTCGATGAGAACATCGCGATCACCAAGCGAGTGGTCGATGCGGCACACGCCAAGGGCATCGCGGTTGAGGCCGAGCTCGGCCAGCTCGGCGGCGTAGAGGAACACGTGAGCGTCAGCGAGGCGGACGCCAAGCTCACCGATCCGAGCCAGGCACGGGAGTTTGTCGAACGTAGCGGATGCGACTGCCTGGCCTGTGCGATCGGCACCAGCCACGGCGCGTTCAAGTTCAGTGGAACCCAGGGCCTGCATTTCGACGTGCTGGAAGATATCCAGGCGCGTCTGCCCGGGTTCCCCCTCGTCATGCACGGCAGCAGCTCTGTGCCGCAGGACGAAGTGGCGCGGATCAACGCAGCGGGCGGCGAGCTCAAAGGCGCCAAGGGCGTGGATGCCGATCAGTTCAAGCGGGCCTCCGAACTCGGCGTGACCAAGATCAACATCGACACAGACGGACGCCTTGTGTGGACCCGTGTGCATCGTGAGTACTTCAACGCGAATCCCGAGAACTTCGACCTCCGTCCTCCCGGCAAGGTGTTCATGGCCGAATACGCCAAGTTCATCGCCGGTAAGAACGAGAAGCTCGGCAGCGCCGGTACGCTCGAGATCGTGCGCAAGGCCGTGGGCTGATAGCCGGCCACGCGACGTGATCGAGACAGGGGGCAGCCTCCCGCGGGGCTGCCCTTTCTGTGTGCTTGACTCTCGGGCACCGAACTCTATCTTGACCGGACGTGGCCCGGCGAGCGAGTGTCATACGGGTCGGCAACCAGTTGAAGGGAGAACCGGATGAGCGATGCAGCGAAATTCCGACTTGGCACGGTTACGTATAACTTCGGACGCAGTTGGGACATCCCGACATTGATCGACCTGTGTTCGAAGACGGGCTTTGAAGGCGTCGAGTTGCGGACCACACATGCTCACGGCGTTGAGCCGTCGTTGTCTCCCGCCCGACGTGCCGACGTCCGCGCGCAGTTCGCGGACTCGCCGGTGGAGCTGTTTGCGCTCGGAACGACTTGCGAGTTCCATTCCCCGGACGCAGCGGCTGTCCGTGAACAGATCGAGCTCTGCGGGGAGTTTGTCAGGCTGGCCGGGGACGTGGGGGCCAAGGCCGTCAAGGTCCGGCCCAACAATCTGCCGGACGAAGTCCCGGTGGCGAAGACCTTGGAGCAGATCGGCAGGAGTGTTGCGGAATGCGCGCGGGTGGGCGCCGACCACGGCATCACCATCATGGTGGAAGTGCATGGTCGCGGGACGGCTCATCCGCCCCACATGCACACCATCATGCAGCATGCTGATCACCCCAACGCCAAGCTTGTGTGGAACAGCAATGGCGGGGATATCAAGGACGGCTCGATCCGCGAGTACTTCGAGTTGCTACGGCCCTACATCTTCCACGTCCATCTTCACGACCTGACCGATCCGGTCTACCCGTTCCGTGAGCTTTTCTCCCTGCTGAAGCAGACGGCGTATGCGGGATACACGTTTGCGGAAGCCGCGGAAAGCCCCGACCCCGAGCGCGTCATGCGCTACTACCGCGCTCTCTGGGAAGCGCTTCAGACCGGCTGACGGGACCGGTCAGTGCGGGCATGAGTCCCACGCCTGCGCACAGGACGGGCCGAGGGCAACGGCGGGACGCAGGGCATCCCGTCACCCGGCATAGGCGCCGACGACGGGCTGTTCGACCTGGAGGTAATCCGCGGCACGCATGCCAATCGAGATCGTGTGGTCCCCGGCGTTGAAGTGGATCGTCGTGTTGTCCGCCAGCCCGCTGTCACAGAACGTGGTCAGGGAGAACAAGCTCCCGAACGGGGGGATTGCCCCGGGCGCAAGTCCCGTCAACGCAAACACCTCCTCTCTGGTTGCGAAGCGCAACTTCCGCCACCCGTTCGCCTCCCGGATCTGTTTGCTGGCCAACCTGCGATCGGCCGGGATTACGACCATGGCGAACCGGTCGTCGGCCTTGCAGATCAGGGCCTTTGCACCGGAGCACAGCGGCACACCTCGAACTGCGGCCGCCTGTTCACTGGTGTAGACGGGCGCATGCCGCGTGACATCGAACTCGGTCTCCCGCGATGTGAGCAGTTGCACCAGACGATCGAACACGGTCTCAGGCATCGCAATCCCCTCGCTCTTCAGGTGGTTCCGGGGTACGTGCTCGCATTCTCAATCTCGCTTCGTTCTCAGCCAGGCCGAGGGACTTGCGGCGGTGGCGCCCGCTGTGTCTTGTGCCGGTGGAGCCGCAAGCCCTCGGGCCAGTGCGGCACGTCATTGTCCATGCGCGG